>SMEZ01000163.1_pt1 | contig 12241 bp, 10 predicted proteins | sample 2456351 | NCBI WGS metagenome assembly SMEZ01 (sample SAMN10132605, study PRJNA489261) | soil metagenome | isolation source: day120 antibiotic-loamy sand soil ammended with composted manure from dairy... | place: USA | collected 2015-04-01 | reverse complement strand
AGGTCCGCGGCGGCCCGACGTTGGAACTCGTGCTCACGTCCGGTCGTCGGGTCCTCGCCAACGTCGACCATCCCGACCAGGCGGCGGGACTGGTGAACGACCTCCTCCGAGAAGCCCTGCGGCAGCACGACTGAGGGGACGACTGATAGAACTCAACGGGTGAACAGACGAGCATGGCTCGCCGTCACGGCCTTGCTGGCGCTGACGGCCGCATGCGGTCCCGCCGAGGGACCCGGGGTCGACGACACCGTCCCGGGCGACGACGCCGTCCACTACGTGGCCCTCGGTGACTCCTACACCGCCGCGCCCGGCACCGGCGAGCCGGTGGGGACGCCGCGGGGCTGCGGCCGATCGGACAACAACTATCCACGGCTACTCGCCGATCGGCTCGCCCCCGAAAGCTTCACCGACGTCTCCTGCGGCGGGGCGACGACCGAACACCTCACCGCGCCTCAACGGACCCCGGACGGAACCAATCCCCCGCAACTCGACGCCGTGACCCCGAAGACCACGCTGGTGACCGTGGGCATCGGCGGCAATGACGTGGGGTTCGTCGAACTCGCGAATCGGTGTGCCTCCGCCGCCGAGGAAGGCCTGCGCTGCAGCGACGCCGTGGCCGGAGGCGACGGGACACTGAACGCCAAGGTCGAGGCGGTGGCCACGAAGGTCTCCGGCGTGCTCGACGCGATCGAGGCCAAAGCGCCGGACGCGCGTGTCGTGGTGGTCGGCTACCCGACGATCCTGCCGGAGGACCCCACCGTCTGCGATGAGCTCCTGATCGACCCCGCCGACCTGTCGTCCCTGCGTGAGGGCCTCGAATTGCTCAACCACGTCCTACAACAGCAGGCGAGCGCCCACGGAGCCGAGTTCGCCGACACGGCCACCGGCACCGAGGAGCACCACGTGTGCGCGGCGGAGGACTCCCGGTGGATCGAGGCCTTGGAGTCCACCACGGGAGCCGCGCCACTGCATCCCACGGCACGGGGTGAACAGGCGATGGCCGACGCCGTACTGGCCGTACTGCGCGGTCGCTGACCCGGGACCGACACGGACACCGACGGCGTCGGACCGACGCTCAGGGCAGACGCACCACGGCCTGGGCCTTGCCCAGAACCGACTTGCCCTCGAACTTGGCCGTGATGTCGATACGCGCCGTACCGTCGTCTCGCAACTCACCCACTTTGCCGGTGAACTCCACGAGCGCACCGGTGTCGTCGTCAGGCACGACCACGGGCCGGGTGAACCGGGCGCTGTAGTCGATCAGCCGACCGGGATCACCCAACCAGTCCGTCACCAGACGTCCGCCCAGGGCCATGGTCAACATGCCGTGGGCGATCACCCCGGGCAGCCCCACCTCGGTGGCGAAGCGTTCATTCCAGTGAATGGGATTGAAGTCGAGTGAGGCACCCGCGTAGCGCACCAGCTGAGCCCGGGTGATGCGCACGGACAACGGTGGCAACTGGTCTCCGACGTTCACGCCTACTCCCCCCTCACGACGAGTTGCGCCCGCGTGGTGCACACCGGTTCGCCCGCCGTCGTCTCGATGTCGGCTTCCACGGTGAGGAAGTCGTTGCCGGCACGGGCGAAGATGTCGACGATCCGCGTGGTGAGCCGCAGCTCGTCACCGGCGTGGACCGGACGATGGTGGGTGAATCGCTGGTCGCCGTGGACCATGCGCGAGTAGTCGAGTCCGAGTTCCGGGTCGGCGACGATCGCGTTGATCGTGGTCAAGTTGACGATCGTGAGGAACGTGGGCGGCGCGATGACGTCCGGATACCCCGCGGCCCTGGCTGCCTCCGGGTCGCGGTAGAGCGGGTTGTCATCGCCGATGGCGTCCGCGAACTCCGCGATCTTGGCGCGGCTGACCTCGTACGTAGTGGTGGGCGGATAGGTGCGCCCGACGAAACTCGCATCCAGTGGCACGACCGGCAGATTACCGGCACGCCCACACGCGGCGGCAGGCCGTGGGCGGGCTGTCGTGCGCGAGCCCACGGCCTGCCGCCGGAACGGGACGAGGGGATCAGTTCAGCGACACGCCGTAGGCGCTCAGCGCCTCGGTCAGCGGCTGGAAGTACGAGCTGCCGCCACCCATGCCGGACGTGATGCCGAGACCGACGCTTCCGGCGAACAACGCACCACCGGAGTCACCCGAGTTCACCGATGCGGAGGTCTGCACCAACTCGTGCACCGCACCCTGGGGGTAGTTCACGGTCACGTTGATGGCCTGGACGGTGCCACAGGTCAGGCCCGTGGTGCTCCCGCTCTTGCAGATCGACTGGCCGACGTAGGCGTTGGAAGCCGAGTTGATCTGCTGCACCGTGCCGTCGTAGAGGCTCACCGCGCCGGGTGCGCTGCCCGTGTCGTTGCGGATCAGACCGTAGTCGTCACCCGGGAAGCTGGCCCCGACGGAAGGACCCACATTCCACTGCGAGACCGCACCGGTGCAGTGCCCGGCGTCGACGATGTAGTTCTGGCCGCCCGAGTTCACGTTGAAGCCCGCCGAGCAACGACTACCACCACCGGTGATCGCCTCACCGCCGTAGATGGCCACGTCGAAACCACCCGCGACACGGTCCACCCTCACCCGGTCGCCGAACCGCTCCGCCTCGGCGAGCAACTCGGCGACCTCGGCGTCGTCGGCCTCCGCACCGATGGTCAGCACGACCTGGTTGGTCGTCGGATCGGTACCGATCGCGGTGTCGGCGACCGAGGGCAGCGACTCCAACGCAGCACGTGCGGCCTCGAGTTCCGCCGCCGTGTGCTCGACGACCTTCGCCGTCACACCCGCCCGCTCGACGACGGCCGCCGCGGCCTCGCTCACCACGTTGACCACCGGCTGCCCGGAGGCATCCAGGTAGCCGTCCACTGCGCGCTCACCGAGTTGCGCCAAAACGGTGTCCAACGCCTGTACGCTGTGCTGCTGCGTCCGCAGGATCGTTTCGGCCTCCGCCTGCGTGACTCCGCGTTCCGCGATGAGCGCGGACACCGCCTCGTTCTGGACGTTCGCCGAGTAGCCCTCAATCCTCGGCTCCGTCACCGCCGATGCCGTCGACGGCACCACCACGCCGAACACGAGGGCACACGCCCCCGCCGCCACCGTCGACTTCATCAACTTCTTCATGTCGTCCCTCACTTCCGCAGGGTTGGAAATGGGTCCCTGTCAGAGTGGGGGCAACAGTACGAAACTGGTAGCAACGATCGTTGGAATTTTTCCAACTAATAGGACGAAACGTTCACCACCACACACAACAAAGCCGCCTTCCCGAGGAAGGCGGCTTTGCCAGGCTTCAGCCTGAAAGTCAGCGTGTTTCCTTGTGCGCCCGGTGCGTACCGCAGTTCGGACAGAACTTCTTCATCTCCAGACGATCCGGGTCGTTACGCCGGTTCTTCGTGGTGATGTAGTTGCGGTGCTTGCAAACCTCGCACGCCAGGGTGATCTTCGGTCGCACGTCGGTGGCAGCCACAACGGCTCCTTACTCTCTCATCGAAACAGCGTAGCGGTGGCCGGACTCGAACCGGCGACGCAGCGATTATGAGCCGCTTGCTCTACCGACTGAGCTACACCGCCTCCGTCACAACACCGAGCCCCTTTACGGAATCGAACCGTAGACCTTCTCCTTACCATGGAGACGCTCTGCCGACTGAGCTAAAGGGGCCTGCCCCAACGGGCTGAAAACAGAATACATCATTGACTCACCCCAATGGAGCGGGGGGCGGGTTTTCGAGAAACCTCAGGTCAGCAGGGTCAACACGGGCTCCGAAGCCGGATCGAGCGAACGGGCCGTCCGGGCCTGCAACCATGCTTCGAGACGGTCCTCCGACAGCGGGCGGGAGATCAGGTACCCCTGCGCGACGTCACAGCCCATGGCCTCCAGCTGATCCCGCGCGAGATCCTCCTCGACCCCCTCGGCGACCACCGTGAGCCCCAGCGAATGACCGAGTTCGACGATCGACCTCACCACGGCGAGATCACCGAGGTCGGTCCCCATGCCGAAGACGAAGCTCTTGTCGATCTTGACCTGGTCGACGGGCAACTGTCTCAGGTACGCCAGCGACGAGTACCCCGTGCCGAAGTCGTCCACGGCCAGCTCGATACCCAGATCACTGAGCTCACGCAGGATCGGCAACGCGCGCTCCGGATCCTGCATCACGTCCGACTCGGTGAGCTCCAGCGTCAGCAACTCACCCGGCACACCGAACCGCTCCAGCGCTTCGGCCACCCGTGCCGGGAACTCCGCGTCGGCGAGATTCCGCACCGACAGGTTCACCGCCACCGAGATCCGCAACCCGTCGTCCAGCCACCGTCGCACCCGGTCCAGCGCCGCATCCAGCACGAACGACGTCAACACCCCGACAAGGCCCGCGGCCTCGACGGCCGGCACGAACTCGTCGGGATTGACCCGACCGAACTCGGGGTGCTGCCACCGCACCAGCGCCTCGACCCCCAGCACCTGCTTGTCGGGCAACGTCACCTTGGGCTGGTAGTGGACCGTGACCTGGCCTTCCTCGATGGCCTGGCGGAACTGCGTGACCATCTGGAACCGGCGCAGGAAGATCTGCCCCATGCTCGGCACGTAGGACTTGATCTCCTCACCGCCGCGGGTGGCCCGCACGGCCATGTCGGCGCGCTGCAACAAGCTGTCCACGTCGACCCGCTCGGCGTTCTCCTCCGCCGTCGTCAGCACGTACCCCACCACGGAGTTGGCCTCGACGGTGAGCCTGTCCACCGGATACGGCGCCGACAGCTGCTCCCGCAGTCGTTGGGCGATCTCCTGGGCCCGTTCGGCGTCGCAATCGGCGAGCAGGACCGCGAACGAGGCCCCCTCGAGCCGGGCCAGCGGCACGCCGGCTCCCAGGGTGTCGCGCATACGCTTCCCCGCGGCCATCAGCATCCGGTCGGCCCACGTGTACCCGAGGGCGTCGCTGACCGTGGAGAAGACATCGAGATCCACCCGCAGCACCACGGAGTTCGCGTGTTCCCGCAGCGGCTCGGCGGCCACCTGCCGGAAACCCGGGCGGTTGAGCAGGCCGGTCAACGGATCGTGATACGCATCGTGCCGCAGCGTCGCCAACAGTCGGCGGTTGTCCAAGGCGGTGGCCAGATGGCTCGCCATAGTGCCGAGCAACTGGACGTCGTACTTGCCGAAGCCCCGCCAGCGTGACAACCGGTCGTAGGCCTCGACGATGCCGAGCAGCTGGTTCGCACTGCGCAACGGCACCACGAGCGCCTCGCTCGCTCCTCGACGCAGCAGTGCCGCCCGGATCTGCGGATTGGCCTCGGTGACCCGAAGGTGCCGGACGTGCGCTCCGGGCAGCCGTAGCAGTGGATCGTCGGCGTCGAGTTCGGTGTCGTACCCGGCGGCCAGGTCGTCCCCGACCACAACGGTGCGCATGGGCTGTTCGGGATCCAACCGCAGCCGCAGCACGACGCGTGCCGCCGCGAGTTGATCGCGAATGCGTTCGGCGATGGTGGTCCACTCGTCGACGTCGATGTCGATGTCGACGTCGACGTCACCGGCCTTGCCCGCGGGGCGTGCCGCGGCCTGCTGCCCCGACCTCGCGACCATGAGGCTCACGTCGGTGAGCGCCTCCATGTCGCGCTGTTCGCGCAGCAGGTCGGAGTACGCCCAGTAGAGGGCGGCGAGGCCGAGGCTGACCGCCAGCACGATGGGCCACGCCTCCGGCGTCTTCGAGATCACCAGATAACCGGTGAGCCCCACGGACGCGTTGACGAACCCGACGACGAGGATGCGTCCCGCGAGTCGGACCACGGTGCCCACCCGCATGCGACGGCGCAGTACGCGCACGGCCGCCATGGCCAGCAACGTACTGGCCAGCGGCGCGGTCAGCGTTCCTGCGAGCGCGGCGAGCCAGGGCATGTCCTCGACGCTGCCGAGTGCTTGCTTCACGAGGCCGGCGACGGCGAACGCGCTGGTGACCTCCAGGAGGAACGCGCCGGCGTTGTAGAGGACGCGACCGGTGACTCGACGGGCCAGTAGCGTGGTCACGCCTGCGACGACGTGCGCGGCGAGCACCACTTCGAACGGCGCCACCAGCAGGCCGATGACGAGGGGGATCTCGGTGAAGGAGATGGTCCACGAGATGCCGCTGCGGACGTCGACGTTGACCCCGAGCTGCTCGGCGCCGAGGAAGGCCAGGGCGAGCAGGGGGCCGATCCACCACAGGTGCACCGAGCCTTGGAAGGGCAGCCATGCGGACACAGCCCCGGCCGCGACGAGGCCGAATGTGAGGACCGCCACTGTGTAGAGCTGGAACCGACGCTCGTCCGCGCGCGCCTCAGCCGAAAGAGAACTACCCTCCGATGGCGCCGCAACGGGTCTCGATGTGTCGGGTCTCGGTATGTCACCCGTCGCCGTACCGGCGTCGGCGGAGCCGCCGTGCGTGTCCGGCATGCAACCTCCTTGCGTGACGCGTGTGCGCCCTGTCGGGTCGACCCGCGAACGAGGGGACACTTTACCCCCGGTGGGCTTATTCGTACCGCTTATCGCGGCCATCAGATCAGCGCTGCGTTAACAACACCCAGCTCGACCGCACATCCGACCGCGAAGCGGGTGAACACCCCCCTTCCACACTGGTCGCACGCAGTAGCCAGTTGACAGTGATTTATGACACATTTTTTCGACTTGCGCGACCCCCTCGGCGCAGCGAGCCACCTCGATGGCCATCGCCCACCCGAATGACCACCCACAATCGCCGCGACATCGGCGAGAGCCACGCGGACCCACAAGGGACCACCGCGGGCCGGTTCAGACCATCTCGGACCGACGCAGGGAACCCCGGTCCGGCCTAGACCACCGCGGGCCGATGTGGAGTGACGCGGTTCAAACGAATCGGCACCGTTCATCCCTTCGCTTCCCGCCCCATCCTCGAACCCGCCCCTCGAGGGCCGATCCAAAAACCGTCCTCGACCGAGCCCATCGGCCCGACGGATTCGCCGACCGACAAGCCCCATCAGCCCCATCAGCGCCGTCGCCATCCGTCGGCCCCTTGTGCGCCAGTCGCGTCGACGGCACGAACCGGACGCGGGACCGTACCCTCCCCAACGGAGGCCGGAACAGGCGAGGAAGCGCCCTTCAGCCCCATTCCGAAAGAACGGGAAAAACGGACGGCCTGAAAGCGAGAACGTAAAAGCCGGGGCGACACGATCGCCGCCGCCGTCCTCAAAGAGTCCGATTCCGACGACAGGAACGAAGAGACGGCACACTCGGTCGAATCACCGACTCGAGCGATGCCGAGACGACGACCACGGACGAGACCGACGGCGAGCCGCCGCAGCCGTGACCACGTGTGACATCAGGTAATCCGACCAACCCCACTTCGCGCGATCACCTGAAACGCCGAGCACCTTCGGAGTGCTTCGGGAAACTTTCCTGATCCGACCACGAGCGATTCGACGCCCGGCAACGGAAGAATGTTTACTCGCGTCCGACGGTGTGGCTTTCCGAGCGGAGGGAAACGAGAGCCGAGAAGACGACGGTGAACGACCGGGACACCGATGAGAAACGTCGAGCGAGAACGGGAGGAACACACGAAAAACGCCCGCGCGCGGTGACACGCGGGCGTTGTCACAAGTCTTCGACCGACTCAGACGTCGGCGTTACGACGCTCGCGCAGCCGCTTCACCACGAACACCACGAGAAGGATCGCGATGGCGGCGATGACGACGTACTGGAAGATCCCCGCGTACTCGTCGACGACGTGCCAGTTGGCGCCCAGGAAGTAGCCCGAGACGACGAAGATGGTGTTCCACAACAGGCTGCCGAACGTGGTGAGCGCCAGGAAGACCCAGAACGACATCCGCTCGATCCCCGCGGGAACCGAGATGAAGCTCCGCACGAGCGGGACCATGCGGCCGAAGAACACCGCCTTGGTGCCGTGCTTGGCGAACCACCGTTCCGCGTGGTCGAAGTCGGACTCCTTCACCAGCGGCAGCATCGTGATGAACTTGCGCGTGCGCTCCCGACCGAAGATGTAACCGACCAGGTACACGATGATCGCGCCGATCACCGAACCCGCCGTGGTCCACAGCAGCGCCTCCACGAGGCTGAACCGGCCCTGGGCGGCGGTGAACCCCGCAAGCGGCAGGATCAACTCACTCGGGATGGGCGGGAACAGGTTGTCGAGCCCCACAGCCACAGCCGCACCCGGCCCACCGAGCGTGTCCATCAGATCTACCGTCCACCCGGCGAGCCCGTCGAGCGACTCGGTGTCGGACTGAGCTACGAGACTGTTCATGAAAGGCCTTTCACAATCGCCGGTCCTCTGGAGTGACCAGAACACTACAAAGCGCTACGAAGCGGGCTGGATGGGAGACACCGGCCGGTGACGAAGGTTCCGCCACAGGGAGTCCCGCGGAAAACCTCGATCACGCAAGGACACGGCCTGTGGTCCCTGCGGGTGTCCATCCGGGGCGAGCGTATCGTGCGCGCGATACACGCTGAGGCCGACCTTTCACCTCGCCTGAGCGGATGCAACGGAAACGTGCGCGATACGCACCGAGACCGAACGCGCTTTTACGGACCGTGCCGCGTCCTCGAACGACACCCGACCCGCGGAACACGGTTTAGCGACATCGACTTCGGGCACGCCGGAGGCGACGGAAAGGAGTAGCCGATGGCGGGCAACGACATCGACGACACGCTGACCCGGATCGAACAGCTCATCGCGGAAGAGAGGGAATTGCGGGCTCAAGCGACGGGGACCGGCTTGAGCGACGACGAGCAAAAGCGGTTGAAGAACCTTCAGCAACGGCTCGATCAGTATTGGGATCTGTTACGCAGGCGGCGTGCCAGCGCGGAATTCGGCGGTAACCCCGACCAAGTGGAACCACGCCCGGTGAGCGAGGTCGAGTCGTACCGACAGTGACCAGCGGAAAGACCTGTTGAAACGCGGTATTCGAGCGATACGAGGAGTATCGCTTCGACATGCGGGTATCCCGGGTCCGGTTTAGCGTAGGTCTTGATCGCCCCGGCCTGGTCGACGAAGAACGCGAACAGCGGTCAAAGGGGCGCACCGTCGCCAGCGGAGGTGCTTCGTGGACACGCGGCTCGACGTCCGCCCAACTCGGATCCAGGACCCGCCACCCGTTCCGGCCAAACGATGGCAGGGACTGCTCAATCTGCTTCACACAACCGATCACAAGTTGATCGGGAAGATGTACCTGGTCACCTCGATCGTGTTTTTCATGATCGGTGGATTGATGGCGTTGCTCATTCGTGCCGAGCTCGCCAAACCGGGCCTGCATTTCCTCTCGCAGGAACAGTACAACCAGATGTTCACGCTGCACGGCACGATCATGTTGCTGCTCTACGCGACGCCCGTGGTGTTCGCGTTCGCCAACCTGGTGCTACCGATACAGATCGGGGCCCCCGACGTGTCGTTCCCGCGGCTGAACGCGTTCTCGTACTGGCTGTTCCTGCTCGGCGGCCTGGTCGTGATGGGATCGCTGTTGCTCCCCGGCGGCGGGGCCGATTTCGGCTGGACGGCGTACCCGCCCTTGGCCAACCCGGAGTACTCCCCCGGCATCGGCGGCAACCTCTGGGTGGGAGGACTGCTCGTGGCCGGCCTCGGCACGATCCTCGGCGCGGTCAACATGATCACCACCATCGTGTGCCTGCGCGGGCCGGGCATGACGATGTGGCGGATGCCCATCTTCACGTGGAACATCCTGTTCACCAGCGTCCTCGTGCTGTTCGCGTTCCCGATCCTCACCGCCGCGTTCGTGGGATTGGGCGCTGACCGGCTGTTCGGCGCACACGTGTTCGACCCCGCCAACGGTGGCGCGATCCTGTACCAGCACATGTTCTGGTTCTTCGGGCACCCCGAGGTCTACATCGTCGCGCTGCCGTTCTTCGGCATCATCACCGAGATCATCCCCGTGTTCAGCCGCAAACCGATCTTCGGCTACCGGCTGATGGTGTTCGCGACGATGGCGATCATGGGTCTGTCCGCGATCGTGTGGGCCCATCACATGTTCGCCACGGGCGCGGTGCTGCTGCCGTTCTTCTCGATGGGGACGTTCCTCATCGCCGTTCCGACCGGGATCAAGTTCTTCAACTGGATCGGCACGATGTGGAAGGGGCAGCTGACGTTCGAGACACCGATGCTGTGGTCACTCGGCTTCCTGATCACCTTCCTGCTCGGTGGATTGACCGGCATCATCCTCGCGTCACCACCGCTGGACTTCCACGTGACCGACTCGTATTTCGTGGTGGCGCACTTCCACTACGTGCTGTTTGGCACCATCGTGTTCGCCACGTTCGCCGGGATCTACTTCTGGTTCCCGAAGTTCACGGGCCGCATGCTCGACGAACCGCTGGGCAAACTGCATTTCTGGCTCACGTTCGTCGGCTTCCACGTCACGTTCCTGGTGCACCACTGGCTGGGCAACGAGGGCATGCCCCGCCGGTACGCGGACTACCTGGAAAGCGACGGGTTCACCACGCTGAACGTGGTGTCGACCATCGGCGCGTTCATACTCGGGTTGTCGATGCTGCCGTTCCTGTGGAACGTGGTTCGCAGCTATCGCTTCGGCGACCCGGTGACCGTCGACGACCCCTGGGGCTACGGCAACTCGCTCGAATGGGCGACCAGCACCCCGCCGCCCCGGCACAACTTCACCGAACTGCCGAAGATCCGGTCGGAACGACCCGCGTTCGAACTGCACTACCCGCACATGATCGAGCGCATGTACAGCGAGGGACACATCACCTTCACCGGCAAGACGAAACCGTTGGACCAGGTCACGGTGCAGCCACCCGAGGTGCAGGCCTCCGACGCCACGAAGGGCGAGAGCGGCTGACCGGCCGTGCCACACTCGCGGTGTGGCCAAACGCGATCGAGACGACGCAGGACGACCCCGCAACGCCCGGCCGAGGGACGGTCTCGGTCGGCCGCTGCCCTACGGCGCGGAAGGTGTGCCTCGCCAGCCCGAGGGCGTGACGCGCACCCCGCAGGAGACGCTGCAGGAGGCGCAGCAACTGCTCGACGAGGGCAAACCGTTCCACGCGCACGAGGTGTTCGAGGACGCGTGGAAATCCGGCCCGGACGCCGAACGGCGACTGTGGCGGGGGCTCGCCCAGCTGGCCGTCGGTGTCACGCACGCGGCACGCGGCAACCGCACGGGGGCGGCGGCGTTGCTGCGACGCGGCGCCGACAACATCGCACCGTACGCGGACCAGCGGCCGTACGGCATCGACATCCCGGCCCTGTGCGACTGGGCGTCGACGCTGGCCGACAGCGTGTCGGGACACAAGACACCACCTGACCCGGCGGCCATCGCACCCCGAGTGCTGCCCTGATCGAACATCGAAAAGGGAGTTGACGTCCCCGTAGGCTCAAAGCCGATCTTCGAGTTCTCAGGCGGTGGTGCATGGACTACAGCGAATATCGGCGGTTCGACGCGGTGGGTTTGGCCGAGCTGGTGGCCAAACGCGAGGTCTCACCCGCCGAACTGTTGGAGACGGCCATCGCACGGGCCGAACAGGTGAACGGTCGACTCAACGCGATCGTGCACCGGATGTACGACATCGCCAGGAAGCGCGCCGCGACCGAGCTCTCCGGACCGTTCGCGGGTGTGCCGTTCCTGTTGAAGGACCTCAAACAGGACTACGAGGGCGTGCGGACCGGCGCGGGTTCCCGCGCTCTGCGCGACCATGTCGCCACCCGGCACAGCGCCGTGGTGCAGCGGTGGCTCGACGCGGGTCTCGTGGTGTTCGGTAGGACGGCCACCCCGGAGTTCGGCACGAAAGGGATCACCGAGTCCGCGGCGACCGGGGCGACCCGTAACCCGTGGAACCTCAACCACACGCCCGGTGGCTCGTCCGGAGGGTCGGCCGCGGCGGTCGCCGCGGGGATCGTGCCGGTGGCCGGTGCCAGTGACGGTGGCGGGTCGATTCGTATTCCGGCCGCCTGTTGCGGTCTTTTCGGGCTCAAACCGAGTCGCGGCCTGGTGCCCTCCGGGCCGGAGCACGGCGAGTACCTGCACGGCGCCGCCACCGACGGCGTGGTGTCGAGGACGGTGCGGGACACCGCGGCGATGCTCGACGTGCTGGTGCGCAGGCCCGACCCGGGTGGACCGTATCTGCCCGCTGTCCCCGAGACCTCGTACGCGGAGTCGGCCCGCCGAGCCCCCGGCACGTTGCGGATCGGATTCACGACCGACTCCCCTCTCGGCACGCCCGTGCACGACGAGGCCGTCGCCGCGGTCCAGCATGCCGCC
>SMEZ01000310.1_pt1 | contig 12365 bp, 9 predicted proteins | sample 2456351 | NCBI WGS metagenome assembly SMEZ01 (sample SAMN10132605, study PRJNA489261) | soil metagenome | isolation source: day120 antibiotic-loamy sand soil ammended with composted manure from dairy... | place: USA | collected 2015-04-01 | reverse complement strand
GGAACGGGACGAAAATGTTTTTATATTAGGCGAGGATGTTGGGAAAAAAGGAGGAGTGTTTAAAGCCACTCAAGGTTTATTTGAACAGTTTGGTGAAGAACGTGTTATTGACACACCTCTTACTGAATCTGCTATAGCTGGTGTAGCCATAGGTGCTGCTATGTATGGATTACGTCCTATAGGTGAAATGCAATTTGCAGATTTTATCATGCCAGCCGTGAATCAAATTGTCTCAGAAGCAGCAAGAATTCGGTATCGTTCAAACAATGATTGGCATTGCCCAATTGTTATTCGGGCTCCATATGGAGGTGGTGTTCATGGTGGTTTATATCACTCACAATCAGTCGAGGCTATATTCGCAAATCAGCCAGGGTTAAAAATTGTTATGCCTTCCACTCCTTATGATGTAAAAGGTCTTTTAAAAGCGGCCATTCGCGATGATGACCCTGTTCTGTTTTTTGAACATAAACGGGCTTACCGTTTAATCAAAGGCGAAGTACCTGATCATGATTATGTTGTACCTATTGGAAAAGCAGATGTAAAACGCGAAGGGGAAGATATTACCGTTATTACGTATGGATTATGTGTTCATTTTGCCTTGCAAGCGGCAGAGAAGCTGGCTCAAGAAGGAATCTCTAGTCACATCCTTGATTTGCGTACAGTTTATCCTTTAGATAAAGAATCAATAATGGAAGCGGCAATGAAAACTGGAAAGGTACTTTTGATAACGGAAGATAATAAAGAAGGTAGTGTGATCAGTGAAGTTGCTGCAATTATTTCAGAAAACTGCTTGTTTGATTTAGATGCTCCAATAATGCGCCTGGCAGGACCAGATGTTCCGGCTATGCCTTTTGCTCCAACAATGGAGAAGTACTTTATGATCAATCCAGATAAGATCGAGAAGGCAATGCGGGAATTAGCGGAATTTTAAGGAGAGGGGGAGCTAACATGAGCGTAGAAAAAATTTTAATGCCTCAATTGGGAGAAAGTGTGACAGAAGGAACAATCAATCAATGGCTAGTATCAGTTGGTACGAAAGTAAATAAATATGATCCGTTAGCTGAAATTATTACTGATAAAGTAACTGCAGAAGTTCCATCGAGCTTTACTGGTATCATTAAAGAAATTATTGCACAAGAAGGAGAAACCATAACGGTTGGTGAAATCATTTGCACCATTGAAACGGAAGAGAATAGTACAGAAGTTGAACAAATGGAAGTAACCGATTTACAAGAAAACTCAGATACATCAGAAAAAGAAATCCGTACTCCACAAAAACAACGTTATTCGCCAGCAGTCCTTAGACTATCTCAAGAGCATGATATTGACTTATCAAAAATAACAGGGACTGGAAGAGGTGGCCGGATTACAAGAAAAGATGTATTAAATTATATTGCAAACAACAAATCTACTGACATCGAACAAGAAACAACAACACATCAAGAAAATTCGATACAACAATTGTCACAAGTTAATGAAAAGGACTCTTTAGCCAAACAAAAAACAAAATCTTTACCATTGCATAATCCGACATCAGGTGATATTGAGATTCCTGTAAGCGGTATTCGAAGAGCGATCGCAACGAATATGAAGAAATCAAAACAGGAAATTCCACATGCGTGGATGATGGTAGAAGTTGACGTCACGAATCTTGTTCAATATAGAGATTCAATAAAAAATGAATTTTTACAAAAAGAAGGATTTAAATTAACATATTTTCCGTTTTTTGTAAAAGCTGTTGCTCAAGCGTTAAAAGAATTTCCGCAATTAAATAGTATGTGGGCTGGAGAAAAAATCATACAGAAAAAAGATATCAACTTATCAATTGCTGTTGCAGATGAAGATGCACTTTATACACCAGTTTTAAAACATGCAGATGAAAAGACCATCAAGGGAATAGCCCGTGAAATTTCTGAGTTAACACAAAAGGTGCGAACGGGTAAATTATCTCCAGATGACCTTCAAGGTGGTACATTTACTGTTAACAATACGGGTTCCTTTGGTTCAGTCCAATCGATGGGCGTTATTAATTACCCACAAGCGGCAATCCTTCAAGTAGAAAGTATTGTTAAAAGACCAGTTGTGATGGAAAATGGGATGATTGCTGTAAGAGATAAAGTAAACTTGTGTTTATCACTAGATCATCGCGTATTAGATGGCTTGATTTGTGGTAAGTTTTTAAAGCGGGTAAAAGAGATCTTAGAAAATATGTCTCAGGAAAATACGAATATTTATTAATATAAAAATAAAAATATTTCATTCCTCACATAATCATAATTTTATTATTATAATAATTTTTTGTTCATTACCTGTGAGGGATGATTTTTTTTGTTTGTTTTTTCTGTATTTGGGATAAAAATGATTAAATTATTTTCAAAATTTTTGTTTTAATATAAAATATTAATAAAGTGAATCTATTTCGAGAACAGGGGGGATCCTTTTGGAAAGCAAACATGGGGGAATTTTGCAACATACAATAGCTACAGAATTTCAAAAACCATCTTATGATGAATGGTTGGAAGTTGCAAATAAATCATTAAAAGGGAAAACAGTTAGTGAATATGTTCGCAATACATTTGAAAACATCAAAATTAAGCCACTGTATACTAAAGCGGATTTACCAAAGGAAAGAATCCATTTAGGAGATTACCGTTACAAATGGAAAATAGCTCAACAAGTTGAGGGAGAATCGATTGCAAAGATTAATAAGAATATTCTCGAAGCAATTGAATATGGACAACCTACTGTTGCTTTTAAAATTCCGAAAGGTCTAAATAAAAGTAATATAGAGGAATTATTTAAAGGAATAAATTTTGCTGAAGTGTCTTTTTTTATTGATGGGAAAGAGGAAATTATTCCATTTTATCAATTACTATTTCACTTTATAAAAAATGAGAGTGTGCATATTGAAGGGTTTATAGGGTTTGATCCTGTTAGGTCGATCGTAGAAAATTCCTATAAAGGTGAAGAAAAGAAAAATCTGTTGACATTATGGTGCAACACAATAAAGAAAGCTTCAGATCAAACTCAAAATTTAAAGACCTTATTTGTTGATGGTAGATTTTTTGAACAAACAGGAGGTAACGCAGTTCAGCAAATTGCCTTTACCTTGTCCACAGCCGTTGAGCAAATTGAAAACTTAAAGGAAGCCGGAGTACCAGTTGAATTTTTCTTTAAAAATACTGTAGTAGGACTCAACGTTCAGTCAAATTTCTTTATGGAGATTGCTAAACTTCGAGCGATGCGATATTTATGGAAGAAACTTGCTGAGAGCTATGAAGTGGATAACCAATTAGCTGTACTTGACTTATTTGCAGAAACAACAATGGTAAATAAATCAAAACTCGACCCATACACCAATATGCTAAGGTCCAGTGGGGAAGCATTTGCAGCGGTTATCGGACAAGTTCAAACATTACGTATACAACCATTTGATGCAGTATATGGAGAGACTAGCAAATTAGGTGTTAGATTCGCTCGCAACATCCACCATATTTTACGTGAAGAATCAAGTTTAGCAAATGTTAAAGACCCTGCAGCTGGTTCATATTTTATTGAACATTTAACTAACGAATTAATTGAAAAATCATGGCAGCTTTTCTTACAAATAGAGGAGTTGGGCGGGTTATTGGAAGCGTTTAATCAAAAGGCAGTTGAACAACTCATGATTGAAAACCGTCAAAACATGTTATCGGACTTATATAAACGAAAAATAAAATTAATTGGAACAAATCAGTATGCTGATATTTCGGAAAAGCTTCAAGAATCGGATTTTGCTGTTGAAACTTTAAAAAAATTAAAACCAATTGCAATTCAACAAATAGAAAATGGCATTGCTAATGGTGATTCTATTGAAGACTTTTTTGTTGAGTCTAGTGAAGAAAAGAGTGTTATAAATTACTTCCGTCTTAGTGAAGAATATGAAAAGTTACGTTTCTTAGCGAAAAAAAGCTATAAAGAAGGTAATCCTCCAAGAATCGGGCTAATTGGGCTTGGTATGGTAAAAGAATATAAAAAAATAACTGATTTTGTGTCTGACTTTTGTGCTAGTGGTGGTATTTTAGCCGAGCCAATCCAAGAAGAGATCCAATTAGAAGAAATTAGTCGTATTGTCAATCAAGCATCTGAAAAAATCATTGGTTTTGCTGGAACAGATGATCATTTTGAACAGGCATTACCATTCATTGAAAAAACGATAGTGGAAAATCACAAAAAGCTATACTTAATTGCAGGTTTACGTAAGAAAGAAGTCATACACAAACTAAAAGAATTAGGTGTTACATTTTTCATTGATGAAAAAGCGGATCATGTGGAAACATTAAAACGAATACTAGTAGAAATCGGAGGAGATCTAGATGCGGCCGGCGTTCGATAAAGTGCAATTGTTTAAAGATAATCGAAATGTAGCGACAGGTTCTACTGTTGAAACACATAAAACATATGAAAATATTACGATCAAATCTGAATATACGGAAAAAGATCTTACAGAAGCCAAACATTTGGATAGTTTACCTGGTCTACCTCCTTATACAAGAGGACCATATCCAATGATGTATGTCAACAGGCCGTGGACGATCCGGCAATATGCAGGCTTCTCAACAGCTGAAGAAAGTAATGCATTTTATTTACGAAATTTAAAAATGGGACAAAAAGGTTTATCTGTAGCCTTTGATTTGCCGACCCACCGTGGTTATGATTCAGATCATCCAAGGGTAGTTGGTGATGTCGGAAAAGCAGGTGTTGCAATAGATTCAATTTTAGATATGAAAATTTTGTTTGATCAGATTCCGTTAGACCAAATGTCTGTTTCGATGACCATGAATGGAGCTGTACTGCCAATTATGGCTTTTTATATCGTGACGGCTGAAGAACAAGGTGTTCCCCAGGAGAAATTATCTGGCACGATTCAAAATGATATATTAAAAGAATATATGGTTCGAAATACGTATATTTATCCACCAAAAATGTCAATGCGAATCATTTCAGATATATTCGCCTATACAGCCAAATACATGCCAAAATTTAACAGTATTAGTATTTCTGGATATCATATGCAAGAAGCAGGTGCACCAGCAGATTTAGAACTGGCTTATACTCTAGCAGATGGGCTGGAATATGTACGGACAGGTTTACATGCAGGTATTGATATCGATTCTTTTGCACCTCGGTTAAGCTTTTTCTGGGGAATTGGAATGAATTATTTTATGGAAGTGGCAAAACTACGAGCTGCAAGATTCATTTGGGCTAAATTAATGAAACAATTTGATCCGAAAAATCCAAAATCCCTTGCACTGAGAACCCACTCTCAAACGTCAGGTTGGAGTTTGACAGAACAAGATCCTTTTAATAACGTGACAAGAACTTTAATTGGCAAGAAATACACAATTATATTTACAAGAAGAATCGGGTATTACTCAAACGATTGATCCTTGGGCTGGATCGTTTTATGTAGAGTCTTTAACGAATGAACTGATTGAAAAAGCTTGGAAGCATATTGAGGAAATTGAACAATTAGGTGGTATGACTAAAGCTATTGAACAAGGATATCCAAAATTAAAAATTGAAGAAGCAGCGGCAAAACGTCAAGCAATGATTGATTCTGGACAAGAAAAAATTATCGGTGTAAATACTTACCAAGTTAAAGAAGAAGAAGCGTTTGAAATTTTAGCTATTGATAATACAAAAGTTCGTCAAAAACAAATTGAACGTTTACAAGAATTAAAACAATCAAGGGACGAAAAAACTGTTCAAAAAGCTCTTGAACATTTGACAAAAGCAGCAGAAACCGGTGAAGGTAATTTACTAGAATTATCAATAGAGGCGGCAAGAAAACGAGCAACATTAGGAGAAATCTCTATGGCAATAGAAAAAGTATGTGGTAGACATCAAGCAACAATCCGGTCCATTAGCGGAGTATATAGCAGTGCTTATGGAGATCAAGAAACGATTGAAGAGATTAAGCGTATGACCGATGAGTTTGCTGAATTAGAAGGAAGAAGACCACGCCTTTTAATGGCAAAAATTGGTCAAGACGGTCATGATCGTGGAGCTAAGGTTGTTTCTACTGCTTATGCGGACATGGGCTTTGATGTTGATATCGGTCCACTTTTCCAAACACCTGAAGAAACAGCTAGACAGGCTGTAGAAAATGATGTTCATGTCATCGGTATGAGTTCACTTGCAGGTGGTCACAATACATTTCTACCAAAACTTGTCGAAGAGTTAAAAAAACTAGGGAGAGATGATATTGTGATCACAGTTGGAGGCGTCATTCCATCACAAGACTATGATTTTCTAATGAAAAATGGTGCCTCTGCTATATTCGGTCCTGGAACCAAAATTCCAAACTCAGCCAAAATTATACTAGAAGAAATTTATAAACGACTTGGTTATGAGGAAGTGAATTAAATGGTATCAAATCGGTTTCGAAAAAAGAAGAAATCGATTCCTATTCAACAGTATGTTGAAGGAATAAAATCAGGCGACCGAATGACTTTGGCAAAGGCGATAACATTAATTGAAAGTAACCATCCTGATCATTTTCAAGCTGGACAACAATTATTGAAAGAAATATTACCGTTAACTGGAAAATCAATGAGAATAGGGATTACAGGTGTTCCAGGAGCTGGAAAAAGTACTTTTATTGAGCGATTTGGCACAGATCTGTGTCAAATGGGGAAGAAGGTGGCAGTTCTTGCCATTGATCCTTCTTCCACTATTTCTCAAGGGAGTATATTAGGAGATAAAACCAGGATGGCACAGCTTTCTCGTGAAGAAAATGCTTTTATTCGTCCGTCACCTTCGGGAGGAACGTTAGGTGGGGTTCATCGCAAAACGAGAGAGACGATTTTACTTTGTGAAGCAGCTGGATATGACATGATCCTCGTTGAAACCGTTGGCGTTGGTCAAAGTGAAGTTGTTGTAAGAACAATGGTTGATATGTTTTTAATGTTAACGATAACGGGTGCAGGTGACGACTTGCAAGGTATGAAAAAAGGAATGATGGAACTAGTTGATGCCATTATCGTTACAAAAGCAGATGGTGACAATAAGGAAAAAGCGATTAAAACGAGAAACGAGTATAATCAAATTTTGCGCCTTTTGAAAGCAGCAACTGAGGGGTGGCAAACGAAAGCGGTGGCATGTTCTTCCATTACCGGCGAGGGAATTTCCGATGTTTGGGAACTTATTTTGGATTTTTTTAATAGCACGAAGAAATCAGGGGTGTTTTATGCAAGAAGAAAGAAGCAAACAACCGATTGGATGTTGACATCGATTAGAGAACGTCTTGAACAAACGTTTTTCCAAAATGAGCAAATAAAAAAGCGATTACCTGTTGTTCAACGTAATGTTGAAACTGGGAGACTTCCTGTATCAATAGCAGTAGAAAATTTATTAGCTGATTTTTTTAATAATCAATATAAAGAATAGAAGAGCACGTAATGAGCATATAAGGAAATTTAGAAAAAATAATTCCACCAGTTTTGTTTCATACTATAAAAAAGGCTGGTGGATGTTTTGAAATCTTTCGTTTTTATTTTACTGACAATTGTTAGCATTTCACCATTATGGCCTATTGGCCCTGCTCTACCAGGCGATCCTTTTATTATCGTTAATAAACAAACGAATGAAGTCGCTTTTATAAAAGACAGTGAGGTCAAAAAGATTTATAAAGCTGCAACAGGAAAAACCGATGACCTTACACCTGAAGGGATGTTTACTGTGACCGTAAAAGCGATTAATCCTTATTATAGAAAATTAAATATTTCTGGAGGATCGCCAAAAAATCCTCTCGGAACAAGGTGGATTGGATTTGATGCCCTTAATACGAATGGTCGAACATATGGGATTCATGGCACAAACAATCCCCATTCAATTGGTTATTATGCTTCATTAGGTTGTATTCGTTTACGCAATGAAGATGTCGAAGAATTATACGAACTTGTTCCGATTGGAACAAAAATATTTATCACGAAAACTTGGAAGAACTTCGAACAAATTGGAACAGAAAAAGGGGTCATTTATCCTTAATTTTAGATGAATGACCCAAATCATAGCTTATAAAAACATTGAAATTCCGGTAAGGATAGTTGTAGCAACCATTGCAAATATCATCAAGTAAACAATTAATTTTCGAATTCTTTTATTACTCATGATATACGACCTCCACATACAGTGACAACTCTAGCATATATTTTAACGTGAATTTATATTTTGAACAAGCGTGCATGCATGACTTATTATTGGATATATGGATTTATTAAGAAAAATAGTATTAATTTTTAAAGTCGAAACATTTAAAAATATTTGTTGTTTTTGTTATAATGTATTATAACAAAATAATATTGTGTTATAACAAACAGTTCGTTAGGGGGAAAAATATGCAAGGGATCGATCATATTGGGATAGCTGTTAAATCAATTGATGAAGCTCTTCCGTTTTATACGAATATATTACAATTTAAACATGTAGGAACAGAAATTGTAGAATCACAAAAAGTTAAAGTTGCTTTTATCAATGCCATAAATTGTAAAATCGAGCTTCTAGAACCAACAGATGAAAAAAGTCCGATACATAAATTTTTACAAAAACGCGGAGAAGGGATTCATCATATTGCATTAACATCAAAGGATATCGAAGGAAATATCACATATCTAAAGGAAGAAAATATTCAACTTATTGATGAAAGTCCAAGGAAAGGAGCAGGTGGGGCATTAGTTTCATTCTTACATCCGAAATCATGTCGGGGCGTATTATATGAACTTTGTCAACATAAAGAAGATGAATAGCTTACTAGATTGATAATGTAACAAAGGGGAGAAGGGAAATGATTGATGTAAAGAAAATGGATATGTATGATAAAATTCATGAGTTATATGATAAGCGTAGGGAAGTAGAACTCGGCGGTGGGGAAGAGCGAATTGATAAACAGCATGAAAAGGGGAAACTTACAGCAAGAGAACGAATTGATATATTGGTTGACGAAGGATCATTTGTTGAATTAAATCCATTTATTGAACATCGTTCTTCTGACCTTGGAAAAGGTCCTGGGGATGGTGTTGTAACCGGTTTTGCAAAAATTAATGGACGTCCGATTTATTTATTTTCCCAAGATTTTACTGTGTTTGGTGGAGCATTAGGGGAGATGCATGCAAAAAAAATTGCAAACATTATGGATTTAGCAGCGAAAAATAATGTTCCAATCGTTGGTTTAAATGATTCTGGTGGAGCTCGTATTCAAGAAGGGGTAGTATCTCTAGACGGTTATGGTCATGTTTTTTATCGTAACTCCATCTATTCCGGAGTAGTTCCACAAATATCTGTTATTATGGGACCATGTGCAGGTGGGGCTGTATATTCCCCAGCGATTACCGATTTCGTCATCATGGTTGAAAAAACAAGTCAAATGTTTATAACTGGCCCGAAAGTAATTGAAACGGTAACCGGTGAAAAAATTAGTTCAGAAGATTTAGGTGGTGCAAAAGTCCATAGTTCTATCAGTGGGAATAGCCACTTCAGTGCTAAAAGTGAAGAAGATGCATTACTTTTAGTTCGCACATTATTATCATATTTACCATCAAGTAATCGTGAGAAACCACCTGTCATAACCTTTGATGAAACAGATGATTATCGTCCAGATTTACCAGATATTGTCCCAATCGATACCGTTAGACCTTATGATATGAAGAAGGTCATTGAGCAAATTGTTGATCCAGGTTCTTTTTTAGAAGTTCAAAAGGATTTTGCAAAAAATATTATTATAGGATTTGGAAGAATAAGAGGAGAAGTCGTTGGACTAGTTTGTAACCAACCCAAATTTTTAGCTGGAGGACTCGATATTGATTCTTCAGACAAGGCAGCCCGATTTATCCGATTTTGTGATTCTTTTAATATTCCTTTGATTACATTTGAGGATGTAACAGGCTTTTTCCCGGGTGTGAAACAAGAACACGGTGGGATCATTCGTCACGGTGCCAAAATTCTTTATGCATATTCCGAAGCAACAGTACCGAAAATTACTGTAATTACTAGAAAGGCATATGGTGGAGCTTATGTCGCATTAAATAGTAAATCAATAGGTGCAGATCTAGTGTTCGCATGGCCTAATGCTGAGATTGCGGTTATGGGTCCTGAAGGAGCGGCTAATATTATCTTTGCTAAAGAAATTAACAATAGTCCGAACCCTGAAGAAACACGTGCACAAAAAATAAAAGAATATCGGGAGAAATTTGCTAATCCTTATGTTGCGGCAAAAATGGGGATGGTTGATGATGTGATTGATCCTCGTGAAACCCGAATTAAACTTGTTCAAGCACTAGATATGTTAAAATCGAAAAAAGAAGATCGCCCGAAGAAGAAACATGGAAATATACCATTATAAGTTTGTTCCTCCTAGTATTAGGAGGATTTTTTGATGTACCATTCGTTTGTTTATATAAATAGATGAATAAATTTAACATAATTCAATAATAAAGAATTGAAGGAAGTGGTAATTAAAGGGTATACTTATTAAATAGAATGGAGGGTTATAATGATTAATGAGACACGATTACTAAATGAATTTTTAGAACTAGTTCAAATCGACTCTGAAACGAAACATGAGAGTAAAATTGCTGAAGTTTTAAAGCAAAAGTTTACTGAACTTGGTTTAGAAGTCGTTGAAGATAATGCGAAAGAAAAGACTGGCCATGGAGCTAATAATTTAATCTGTACATTAAAAGGAACAAACAAACAAGCTGATCCGATCTATTTCACCTCCCATATGGATACAGTTGTTCCAGGTAAAGGTGTAAAACCTACGGTAGAAGACGGATATGTAAAATCTGACGGTACTACAATTTTGGGTGCCGATGATAAAGCCGGACTTGCAGTCATGCTTGAGGTTATTCGAATTTTAAAAGAAGAACAAATTGAACATGGTGATATTCAATTCGTTATTACTGTTGGTGAAGAGTCTGGTTTAGTTGGGGCAAAAGCATTAGATGCTTCATTTATTAAGGCAAAATATGGGTATGCCTTAGATAGTGATGGTGAAGTTGGAACGATTGTTGTAGCTGCACCGACTCAAGCTAAAATTAATGTTACAATAACTGGAAAAAGTGCCCATGCAGGTGTAGCACCAGAAAAAGGGATATCAGCAATACAAGTTGCAGCAAAAGCGATATCAAAAATGCCACTCGGCCGTATCGATGAAGAAACGACAGCGAATATTGGCCGTTTTGAAGGCGGGAAGGCAACGAATATTGTTGCTGACCAGGTCGATATTTTAGCTGAGGCTCGCTCTCTTTCTAAAGAAAAATTGGATGAGCAAGTAGCGAAAATGAAGAGCGCCTTTGAAGAAACCGCTGAGAAAATGGGTGGAAAAGCGGTTGTAGAAGTGGAGGTAATGTATCCTTCCTTCCATTATGGTGAAAATGATGAGGTCGTTCAAGTTGCTTTATCTGCGGCGGAAAAAATTGGCCGAAAAGGTTCCATCATTAAATCTGGGGGCGGCAGTGACGCAAACATTATCAACGGATACGGAATACCTACGGTCGTTTTAGGAGTTGGCTATGAAGAAATTCATACTGTCAATGAGCGAATGCCGATTAGCGAATTGGAAGCTTTGGCAAAATGGGTTCTTTCAATTGTTGAAACGGTGACGAAGGAAAAATCGTCCTAATATGATGACGGGTGGGGTGTACATGGAGACAAAGAATATAATAGTTTTTCTTGTGAAGGAGAAAGAATTTGCTCTTCCCCTTGAAAAGGTACAATCGATTGAAAAGGTGGAAGAAATTTCCTCGGTTGAAAATGGCCCGGACTATTTACAGGGGATGGCAGATATTCGTGGAGACTTAATCCCGGTCATTGACGGAAGAAAATTGTTTTTTGATGAGACCGAAGGAATTGCCGAAAATTCCCGGTTAATCCTTTTAAATACCGAGCTATTTCCTTGACGCAATTGATTCGGAAAAACAGCTCATTCAAATAAAAGAGGACCTTATACAGGCTGCGGAAAATTAAGTACGGATTGATTAAACAGTTCAAAAATTTATTTAAATTTCAGGTGGTTTTCTATGCAGGTGAGGGAAAAGAAAAAGGGACGAATTATTTTTCATATCGATATGAATAGTTTTTATGCTTCAGTAGAGGCAGCGAACGACCCGGCTCTAAAGGGTAAACCTCTAGCCATTGCCGGTAATCCTGAAGAACGAAGGGGCATTATTGTCACATGCAGTTATGAAGCAAGGAAATTCGGAGTGAAGACAACGATGCCTCTTTGGCAAGCGAAAAAACTTTGCCCAAACCTGATTGTAAAACCGCCTAATTTTCCTTTATACCGGAAAGTATCGAAAGCGATGTTTCAATTGCTCCGGGAATAT
>SMEZ01000260.1_pt1 | contig 12399 bp, 10 predicted proteins | sample 2456351 | NCBI WGS metagenome assembly SMEZ01 (sample SAMN10132605, study PRJNA489261) | soil metagenome | isolation source: day120 antibiotic-loamy sand soil ammended with composted manure from dairy... | place: USA | collected 2015-04-01 | reverse complement strand
CGACGGCGGCGGCGATGCAGATGCCGACGATGAGGCCGGTCTTCTTCTTGGGTGGCGGGGTGCCGAAGCCGGGTTGTCCGTACTGGGGTCCGCCGGGGTAGCCCTGCTGGGGCATCGGTGCGGAGCCGGGGAGTCCGGGTTGTTGGGGTTGTTGGCCCCACTGTCCGGGCTGTTGTCCCCCGTACGGGTCTGGTTGTCCCGGTTGGCCGGGCTGCGGTGGGTATGTCACGCCTTCCCCTTCCTTGGTCGCGCCTGTGGGTTTGGACTCCGGTAACCGATGCAAAGTTCCATGTGAAGTGATGCTCGTTGAGATCGTAGAGGCGCGATCAAGCGCGTTTACTACCCGTTCGGGTAGTGGGAACTCCAGGTGGCCCAGCGGAGGGTGTGGTGCCATCACCGCCCGTCATCGGGGTTCTGACATGCGGATGAGTCCCCGGACGAGTCCTTCGTCTCAGAGTCGCACCAAGCGTCAGCGGGTACTCCGCGGCAACCGGGCGACGCGCCGATTCTGTAACGCGGATAGGGCTTCTCATGTCGGTGATCGCCGGTACCGTGGAAAGAAATGCATTCCGAGGAGGTGCCGAAATGCAACACGACCTTCCCGGAGGTCGGCACGACGAGGCCGACTCTTCAGAGACAGGCGGAGCCGGAACCACGGAGAACCCGTCGAGCGAACAGGCGCGTCAGATCCGTTTCCTCGAGGAAGAAGTGGCGCTGCTCCGTCGCAAGCTCACCGACTCGCCCCGGCAGAATCGAGTGCTGGAGCAACGGCTGGCCGAGGCGAACGAGCGCGTGAGCCAGCTCACCGAGCGCAACAACAAGCTGGTCGAGACTCTGCGTGAGGCGCGGAGCCAGCTGTTGGCGCTGCGGGAGGAGGTCGATCGACTCGCGCAACCTCCGAGTGGCTACGGCGTGTTCATCGCCGCTTACGACGATAACACGGTGGATGTGTTCACCTCGGGCCGCAAGATGCGGGTCGCCGTGTCGCCGACGGTGGACATCCAGAGTCTGCGGCGGGGGCAGAGCGTCCGACTCAACGAAGCGCTGACCGTGGTGGAGGTCGGCGGCTTCGAGAGCACGGGTGAGGTCTGCACCCTGCGAGAGGTGTTGGCACCCGACACCGAAGGCGGTAGTGCCCGCGCGTTGGTGGCGGGGCATACCGACGAGGAACGGGTCGTGTGGCTGGCCGATCCGCTGGCGGAGCAAACGCTCAAGCCCGGCGACTCGCTCCTGGTGGACCCCAAGGCGGGCTACGCGTACGAACGTGTGCCCAAGGCCGAGGTCGAGGACTTGGTGCTGGAGGAGGTGCCCGACGTCCGATACGAGGACATCGGTGGCCTGTACCGGCAGATCGAGCAGATCAGGGACGCGGTCGAGCTGCCGTTCCTCCACGCTGATCTGTACACACAGTACAAGTTGAGGCCACCGAAGGGAGTGCTCCTCTACGGGCCGCCGGGATGTGGGAAGACGCTGATCGCCAAGGCGGTGGCGAACTCGTTGGCCAAGCAGGTCGCCGCGGCGACGGGGGAGAAGGACGCCAAGTCCTACTTCCTCAACATCAAGGGGCCTGAGCTGCTCAACAAGTTCGTCGGTGAGACCGAACGACACATTCGGATGATTTTCCAGCGGGCACGGGAGAAGGCCTCCGACGGAACACCTGTGATCGTGTTCTTCGACGAGATGGAGTCGATCTTCCGAACGCGAGGAAGCGGTGTGTCGTCGGACGTGGAGACCACGATCGTGCCCCAGCTGTTGTCGGAGATCGATGGCGTGGAGGGGCTGGAGAACGTCATCGTGATCGGTGCTTCGAACCGGGAGGACATGATCGACCCGGCGATCCTGCGGCCCGGTCGCCTGGACGTGAAGATCAAGATCGAACGCCCGGACGCCGAGGGCGCGAAGGACATCTTCTCGAAGTACCTCACGCCCGATCTGCCGATCCACGCCGATGATCTGGCGGAGTTCGGTGGCGACCGGCAGGCCACGATCGACGCGATGATCCAGCACACCGTCGAGCGGATGTACGAGGAGTCCGAGGAGAACCGGTTCCTGGAAGTCACCTATGCCAACGGTGACAAGGAAGTGCTGTACTTCCGCGACTTCAACTCCGGCGCGATGATTCAGAACATCGTGGACCGGGCGAAGAAGGCGGCGATCAAGTCGGTGTTGGAGACCAACCAGCCCGGCTTGCGTGTGCAGCACCTGCTGGATGCGATCGTCGACGAGTTCGCGGAGAACGAGGACCTGCCCAACACCACCAACCCGGACGACTGGGCACGGATCTCGGGCAAGAAGGGCGAGCGGATCGTCTACATCCGCACGCTCGTGACCGGAAAGAACCAGGAGTCGGGACGGGTGATCGACACGGCCACCAATACCGGCCAGTACCTCTGACCCGTACGGGTATGTGTTGTCGGGGCCTCCGCGGCAAGTGTCGCGGAAGCCCCGCTTCCATGTCGGGGTCCCGGTGTCCCGGAGGTGGTGAGGGCGCGTCGGGTGCCGGCGTGCTCTGATGTCCGGACACGCCGTCCGGAATCCGGAAAGCGGTGTATAACGCCCTATACGATCGGGGTATGACACAGGAAACGGCAGCCACGTCGCCCGCCGGGCGGTTACGCGCGCCGATCACGGCGGCTGAAGTGCTGGCCTGGCTGGAGGAGGCCGCGGAAGCGGTACGCGCGGGGGAACTGGACGCGCATGCGTTGATCGAGCTTTTGGGGCAGTTGCGTCAGGCGTCGACGGCCTGTGCCAACGCCTCGGACTGGGCGTTGTTGGCGGCCAGGGAGGCGGGAGCGAGCCTGCGTCAGATCGCACCGGTGTTCGGCAAGGGCTATGTGCGGGCGCCGGCGGCACGTTTGGAGAAGCTGCACCGTGAGGTGTTGTCGTCCGAGCAGTTCCTCGAATTGATGCGTCGCCGCACCGAAGGCGTATAACGACCTATACCAGCTGGCTTTCGAAGCCTTCGTCCTCTCTCCCGGAGCCGGTCGAGCGATTACGGTACAGCTATGACCACACTCGCACGGACGGCTGTAGGCCTCGCGGCGATCGGACGACCTGCTTACATCAACCTGGGCCGGACAACGGTATTGCCGTCCAGCCGCGACGTGTCGGCCATGCGCGAGGTGACGTACGAGGTGCTTGACGCCGCCTACGCCGAAGGGATTCGGCGGGTGGACGTGGCGCGTTCGTACGGACGGGCGGAGGAATTCCTCGCGGGATGGTTGGCCGACCGGGGCCATGGCGACGTCGTCGTGTCGAGCAAGTGGGGCTACGACTACGTGGGTGAATGGCGAGTGGACGCCGAGGTCCACGAGGTCAAGGAGCATTCGCTGTCACGGTTTCGCGCCCAGTGGGAGAAGACGCGCTCGCTGCTGGGTGACGTGGTGTCGCTGTACCAGGTGCATTCGTTGACACCGGACAGTCCGCTGTTCACCGACCGTGCGTTGTTGGAAGCGCTGGCGGAGCTCGCGGACACCGGGGTGCGAGTCGGGTTCTCGACCTCGGGCGCGAAACAGGCCGACACGGTCCGACGGGCGTTGGAGCTCGAAGTCGACGGCCGCCGGGTGTTCACGGCCGTGCAATCGACGTGGAACCTGTTGGAGCGTTCGGCGGGGGCCGCGCTACGGGAGGCGCACGAGTCCGGTGTCCTGGTGCAGGTGAAGGAAACCCTGGCCAACGGCCGCCTGGCCGTGGACCCACCGGCACAGCTGGTCGACGTCGCGCGGCGCTACGGGGTGGATTGCGACGCGGTGGCGGTGGCCGCCGTGTACGCGCAACCGTGGGCGGACGTGGTGCTCATCGGGCCGGCCAGCGTGGACCAACTTCGGTCGAACCTCGCGGGTGCGGCCGTGTCGCTCAGCGCTGACGCTTTGTCCGATCTCGATTCCGTGGAGCGCTCTCCGAAGGAGTACTGGGCCGAACGGTCGGCATTGGCCTGGCAGTGACGTTTCACTCGTCGGTACTGCGCCCGAGCGAGACGCAACGGTTTATTCCTCCGGTCCGTTGTTTCGGCGAGGGTTTTTCGCCGGGGACCCGTAGGCTGGGGGTATGCGCCGGATCATGGGAACCGAGGTGGAGTACGGGATCGCGGTGCCAGGCGACCCGACTGCGAACCCGGTACTGACGTCCACCCAGGTGGTGTTGGCCTACGCGGCGGCCGCGGACATTCCGCGGGCACGTCGGGCTCGCTGGGATTACGAAGTGGAGTCACCGTTGCGGGACGCCCGGGGGTTCGACCTCGGCAGTCCGACGCAGCAGGGACAGGACCCCGATATGGAGGATCTCGGGGCGGCGAACGTGATCCTCACCAACGGTGCCCGGCTCTACGTCGATCACGCTCATCCCGAGTACTCCGCCCCCGAGGTGACGAACGCCCGGGACGCGGTCATCTGGGACAAGGCGGGCGAGCGGGTGATGGAGGAGGCCGCGAGGCGGGCGGCCACCGTGCCGGGACAGGCGCCGGTGCAGCTTTACAAGAACAACATCGACGGCAAGGGCGCCAGTTACGGCACGCACGAGAACTACCTGATGAAGCGCTCGACACCGTTCACGGCGGTGATCGCGGGGCTGACGCCGTTCTTCGTGTCCCGACAAGTGATCACCGGATCCGGTCGGGTGGGCATCGGTCAGCAGGGTGAGAAGCCCGGGTTCCAGCTGTCGCAACGTGCTGACTACATCGAAGTCGAGGTCGGTCTGGAGACCACGCTCAAACGGGGGATCATCAACACGCGCGACGAGCCGCACGCCGATGCCGACAAGTACCGGCGGCTGCACGTCATCATCGGGGACGCGAACCTGGCGGAGTACGCCACGTATCTGAAGCTGGGCACCGCCGCGCTGGTGATCGACATGATCGAGCACGGGGTGCAGTTCGACGACCTGAAACTGGATCAGCCGGTGCGGGCGGTCCATGAGATCAGCCACGACCCGACGCTGAAGACGACCGTGGAACTCGCCAACGGGCGCAGGTACACGGCACTCGATCTGCAGTCCGCTTACCACGACCTCGCGACGCAGCACTTGGAGCGGGTGGGGGCCGACGAGCAGTCGAAGGAGATCCTGCGGCTGTGGGGCGAGACGATCGACGCGCTGGCTCGGGACCCGCAGGAGTGCGCTGACCGACTCGACTGGCCTGCGAAGCTGCGGCTGTTGGAGGCGTATCGGGAGCGGGATTCGCTGGGGTGGTCGTCGCCGCGGTTGCACATGGTCGACCTGCAGTACTCGGATGTGCGGTTGGACAAGGGTCTGTACAACCGACTGGTGGCGCGTGGATCGATGAAGCGCCTGGTCAGCGAGGAAGAAGTGCAGGCGGCCATGACGACTCCGCCGGCGGACACCCGGGCCTACTTCCGCGGCCGGGCGTTGGAGAAGTACGCGGACTCGATCGCGGCGGCGTCGTGGGATTCGGTGATCTTCGACGTGGGTAAGGAGTCCCTGGTGCGGATTCCGACCCTGGAACCGCTACGGGGCACCAAGGCGCACGTGGGCCAATTGCTGGACGAGGCGGAGACGGCTGAGGAGTTGGTGGAGGCCTTGACCTCAGCGAAATGAGCTGTTCACCGAAGGTGTCGGGAACCGATGGCGGTACGCCGGGACGATGACGGGGCCCCGAAAGCGCACAACTCTGGGTAGTCTAGAGGTAAGTGGCCAGACCGGGAGGCGAGTATGGCTCAGGAGCGTATCGAGAAGCACGGTGGTGGAGATTCCGACGACGTCGAGGCCGCTGCCCCTGCGGGCCAGGAGCGTCGGGAGAAGGTCGGCGAGGACGTGGACACGATCCTCGACGAGATCGACGACGTGCTGGAGGAGAACGCGGAGGACTTCGTGCGTGCCTACGTTCAGAAGGGCGGCGAGTAAGCGGCGCGGGCCTATCTCCTAGGCTTATCGATCATCGAAGGTCGGTAAGCACGTTGTCCTGTTCATCCTCGTCGAGGGGAACCACGAGCACGCATGGAACACACGCCGCGAAACGCGGGCTTCGCGTTGCCCGCCGCGTATATGTCAACGATGACGTCGTCGTTCATCGATTTCCTCAAGGCCGAGGCTCCTGATCTGTTGCCTCGTGCGCGGGTGGAGAACATGCCCGCGGTTCCGGGTGGGGGAAGCGCTTTTGAGCCTCCGCACGGGACCACGATCGTGGCGTCGACGTTCAACGGTGGTGTGCTGATCGCGGGTGACCGTAGGGCCACCACCGGAAACACCATCGCCAGCCGCGACCTGGAGAAGGTGTACGTCACCGACGCGTACTCGGCGGTGGGCATCGCGGGGACAGCGGGGATCGCCCTCGAGTTGGTGCGGCTCTACACGGTGGAGCTGGCGCATTACGAGAAGATCGAGGGCGTTTCCCTGTCGTTGGACGGTAAGGCCAACAAGTTGGCGAACATGGTCAAGGGCAACCTGGACGGGGCCCTTGCCGGTTTGGCGGTGTTGCCGCTGTTCGTGGGATACGACATCGACGCGGACGATCCGAAGCGAGCCGGTCGGATCGTGTCGTTCGACGTGACCGGCGGTCGTTACGAGGAAAACGCCGGGTACCACGCCATCGGGTCGGGTGCGGTGTATGCGAAGTCGTCGTTGAAGAAGTTGTACGACCCGGAGGCTGACGCGGACACGGCGGTGCGAACCGCGATCGAAGCGTTGTATGACGCGGCCGATGACGACACCGCGACCGGTGGTCCGGACCTCGTGCGCCGTATCTATCCGACGGTGGTCACGATCACCGCTGAGCACGGTGCCGTGATGCTGCCCCAGGAAGAGACGGCGTCCATCGCCGAGTCGGTGGTCCGTGAGCGTTCGGAGCGACCCGGTCAGCTCGGTTGATCCGCGGGTCAGTGTCCGAGTAGTCCTTGTAGTCCTGTAGTCCATCGAGCAGAGCGGAGCCAACGCCAGTGACGATGCCGCTGTACGCCTCCCCCGAGCAATTGATGCGCGAGCGTTCGGAGCTCGCAAGGAAGGGCATTGCGCGGGGACGGAGCGTCGTCGTGCTCAAGTACCGAGGCGGTGTGTTGTTCGTCGCGGAGAACCCCTCGCCGACGTTGCACAAGGTCTCGGAGATCTATGACCGCATCGGTTTCGCCGCTGTGGGGCGGTACAGCGAGTTCGAGAGCCTGCGCCGGGGCGGGATTCGACACGTGGACCTGCAGGGGTACATGTACGACCGGCGGGACGTGAACGCGCGGGCGCTGGCGAATGTCTACGCGCAGACGTTGAGCACGATCTTCACCGAGCAGCTGAAGCCGTTCGAGGTGGAGATCTGTGTGGCGGAGGTCGGCAACAACTCGAGCGAGGACGAGTTGTACCGGCTGACCTACGACGGGTCGATCGTGATGGACGAGCCCAAGTTCGTGGTCATGGGCGGCCAGACCGACGCGATCAACGCGAAGCTGCGGGAGACGTACTCCGACGACATGGAGTTGGCCACCGCGCTGGCGGTGGCCGTGGAGGCGTTGCGGGCGCCGTCCACGTCGGGTGCCAGCGGTAACGGCGAGACCGAGCCGAGCAAGTTGGAGGTCGCGATCCTCGACCGTGAGCGGCCCGGCCGGAAGTTCCGCCGGATCACGGGCGCGGAGTTGGAGTCCCTGATGCCGGCCGAGGACGAGCGGACGGGCTCGTCCGGTGGTTCGGACAAGTCGTCCGGCGACGGTGAGCAGAACTGAGTCCGGGCATTCGGGTCACCGCCACGACCGTGTGTTCATGGTGGTGGACGACGACGGCGAGTTCGTGAGTCAGCGCAACGTCCCACGGCTGGCCGTGGTGCGGCCGGAGATCGACGACGACGGCACCCGACTGACGCTGACGGCACCCGACGTCGGACCGTTCACCTTGGAGGTGGACCTCGAGGGTGAACGTCGGGATGTGCGTGTGCACGGCGAACCGTTCCGCGGTGCCGATCAGGGCGAGCCGGTCGCGGAGTGGTTGTCGACGGTGTTGGGACGATCGTGCCGGTTGGTGAGGGTGCCGCCGGAGCACGATCGGGTGACCAGCGGGGAGACACCGGGCACGGCGGGGTTCGCCGACAGCAGCGCGGTGCTGCTGATGGCCGAACGCAGTGTGGCGGAGTTGAACGCGCGGTTGGCCGACAAAGGCGTCGCGGCGTTGCCGATGGACAGGTTCCGCCCGAATCTCGTGGTGAACGGCTGGGAGGAGCCGCACGTCGAGGATCGGGTGCGCCGATTCGAGGTGGGACGGGCGGAGCTCGGGTTCACCAAGCTCGCGGTCCGCTGTGTGGTGACGACGGTCGACCAGCAGACCGGCGAGCGCGCGGGTCCGGAACCGTTACGCACGTTGGCGGAGTATCGACGTAGTTTCGGCGGAGTGGCTTTGGGGGTGCGATTCGCGGTGACCCGGCCGGGCACGGTGGCCGTGGGGGACGAACTGCGGGTGACCCGCTGGGCCGAGTCCTGAACCGTCCCGGAGGCCGGCTGGATCGTGGTGCGCTCCGGTCACGGTGTGGGGGTGCGTGGCCGGTAGACGCTCAGCGCGCTGGGACGGCTGCGGAAGCGGAAACGATGCCCCAACGGCCCGACCTCCCCGTCGGTGGCGATGCGACGTTTGCCGTCGAGAAGGACCACGTCGACCTCGGCGAGGTCGCGTTGGGCGTAGACGTGACTGGTCGCGAGGGTGTTGGTGACGACGGCGAGCAGGAAGCGGGTCCGGGAGTAGCGTTTGTCGGCGCGGAGGTAGCGCACGTCGAGCAGGCCGGTGTCCAGCGCGGGCCGATGTGAGGGGATGACCCCTTTGGGGGCATAGGTGCCGTTACCGACGAACAGCAGCCACACGAGCATGTCCTCGCCGTTCAACCGGATGCGTAGGGGCCGGGCGTGACGGAGGGTGCGGGCCATGGCCACGATGGCCGAGGGCCATCTGGGGTGGTGGCGTTCGATGGTTTCGCGGAGTCGCACCATCTCGGGGTAGCCGCCGAGGCTGGCGGTGTTGATGAACTGGCGGCGGACGGTGTCGTGGTCGGTGTCGACCTCGACCTCGCCGAGGTCGATGCCCACGGCGCTACCGGCACGGATCGCGACGTCGGTGTCGGCGAGGTCGCGGATGCCGAGGTCCCGAGCGAAGTGGTTGAGGGTTCCCGTGGGGATGAGGGCCAGGGGCAGGCCGTGGTCGGCGGCGACGGCGGCGACGGCCGCGACCGTGCCGTCCCCGCCCGCGGCGCCGAGCGCGCGGATGCGTCCACCGTGGTGGCGGAGTTCCTCGGTGAGTTGGAGCCGTAGCTCGGTGCCGGGCTCGGTGTGGAGCAGTTCGGTGCGGGGCCAGCGGGCGCGGATGGTGGGGGTGGGGTCGTCGGAAGCGGTGCCGGAGCTGCGGTTGACGACGGTGAGGACACGTTCTCCTTCAGGAAGTGCCGGTGCGTCGGCGGGGTGGGTGGTGTGCGCCCGGGCGTCGGGGTGCGGAGGCCACCAGTGGCGGGTGGCCAACGCGGTGAAGGCGCCCAGGGCGGCTCCGGCGCCGATGTCGCTGGGCCAGTGCACACCGGTGTGCAGCCGGGAGTAGGCGACGGCCGTGCCGAGCGGAATGAGCGCGGCTCCGAGGCGGGGGGATTCGAGAGCCGCGGCGGTGACGAACGCGGCGGCGGAAGCGGCGTGTCCGGACGGGAAGGACGACGACGTGGGGTGGATGCGGAGGCGGCGAACCTCGGGGACGGCCTCGGCGGCGGGCCTGCGGCGGGGTAGGAGGGGTTTGCCGACGAGGTTGGCGACGGCACTGGCGATGCCGAGGGCGGCCAATCCGCGGAGAGCCGCCCTGCGGGACGGGCCCTTGCGGATGGCCAGGAGGGCGGCGACGAACCACCACAGTCGCCCCTTGTCCGCCCAACGGCTGAGGCGGACGAGTGCGATGTCGGCAGGGGTGTGGGGGAGTGCCGCGCTGTACCGCATGACGAGGCGGTCGAGGGCGCTGACGCGGCGCAGACGGTGAGTCAGTCGGGTGGTGCGGGGGTCGATGATTAGGCCACCTCGGTCTTGAAACTGTTTCGTTCACCGTACCGTGGTGAAAAGCGCCTACCCTTGAAGGATGCAGCGGCGGATCTTTGGGATCGAAACCGAGTTCGGGGTTACCTGCACTTTCCACGGACAGCGCAGGTTGTCACCCGACGAAGTGGCGCGGTACCTGTTCCGGCGGGTGGTGTCATGGGGTCGGTCCTCGAACGTGTTCCTGTCCAACGGTTCCCGGCTCTATCTGGACGTGGGGTCGCATCCCGAGTACGCGACCGCCGAATGTGACGACCTTGCCCAGTTGGTGACGCACGACAAGGCAGGGGAGCGGATCCTGGAGGATCTGCTGATCGACGCGGAACGTCGGCTCGCCGAGGAGGGGATCGGCGGCGACATCTTCCTGTTCAAGAACAACACCGACTCGGCGGGGAACTCGTACGGGTGTCACGAGAACTACCTGGTGACGCGTGCGGGTGAGTTCTCGCGGGTGGCCGACGTGTTGCTGCCGTTTCTGGTGACGCGGCAGCTGGTGTGCGGGGCGGGAAAGGTGCTGCAGACCCCCCGTGGTGGGGTGTATTGCCTGTCGCAGCGTGCCGAACACATCTGGGAGGGCGTGTCCAGTGCGACCACGCGGTCACGGCCGATCATCAACACGCGGGACGAACCGCACGCCGACGCGGAACGCTACCGCCGGCTGCATGTGATCGTCGGCGATTCGAACATGGCGGAGCCGACGACCTTGCTGAAGGTCGGCTCGGTGCACCTGGTCCTGCAGATGATCGAAGAGGGTGTGCAGTTCCGGGACTTCACCCTGGACAACCCCATCCGAGCGATCCGGGAGATCAGTCACGACCTGACGGGGCGGCGTCAGGTTCGGCTGGCCGGTGGCCGGGAGGCCTCGGCCCTGGAGATCCAGCGGGAGTACTACGCGCGTGCGGTGCAGCACGTGGAGTCGGGCGACCCGTCGCCGACCACGCAATACCTGATCGACCTTTGGGGACGGGCACTGGATGCGGTGGAACAGCAGGACTTCTCGAGTATCGACACCGAGATCGATTGGGCGATCAAGCACCGCCTGGTGGAGCGTTACCGCAGTAAGCACAACTTGACGTTGTCGGACCCGCGGGTGGCGCAGCTGGACCTGGCCTACCACGACATCCGGCGCGGGCGTGGGGTGTTCGATCTGCTGCAGCGCAAGGGCATGGTGCGGCGGATCACCGACGACGGGGAGATCGAGCTGGCCAAGGACAGTCCACCTCAGACCACGCGGGCGAAGTTGCGAGGTGACTTCATCGCGGCGGCGCAGGAGGCGGGGCGGGACTTCACGGTGGACTGGGTCCACCTGAAGCTGAACGACCAGGCGCAGCGAACAGTGCTGTGCAAGGACCCGTTCCGGTCGGTGGACGAGCGGGTGGAGCGGTTGATCAACTCGCTGTGACCGGCGGACGGATCGCGGTGCGATGACCTGGCTTACTCGGGGCGGGTGCGGTGGGCGATATGGTTACGTAGATGTCCACTGCCCGCGCCGAGCGCCTGGTGAATCTGGTGCTCGCCCTGTTGTCGACTCGGCAATACCTGACGGCCGAGCGGATTCGCGGAATCGTGCCGGGATACGCCGACGCCCCGAGTGACGAGGCGTTCGGCCGCATGTTCGAGCGGGACAAGGCGGAGCTGCGTGAGCTGGGGATCCCGCTGGAAACCGGGCGGAATTCGGTGTTCGACACGGTCGACGGCTACCGGATCGCGCGACGGGACTACGAGCTGGGGGACATCGAGCTGGCGCCGGACGAGGCGGCGGCGGTGGCGTTGGCGGCCCGCCTGTGGGACTCGCCGGAACTGACCGGGCCGGCGCGTAGGGCGTTGGTGAAGCTACGTGCCGCCGGTGTGGAGGTCGATGAAAGCGCGGCGACGCCCGTGGAGCCGAGAGTGCACGCGGAGCCCGCGTTCGCGTCGTTGCTGTCCGCGGTGCAGCGGGGGCAGGTGGTGCGGTTCGAGTATCGGCGTGCGTACTCACCGGAGCGGCGGTCCCGGCTGGTGGAGCCGTGGGGCATGGTGTCGTGGCGCGCTCGCTGGTACCTGGTGGGGCATGACCGGGACCGGGACGCCCCGAGGTGCTTCCGGCTGTCGCGGATCACCGGACCCGTGCGAACGGTGGGGAAGCCCGGTGCGGTCAGCAGGCCCGACGATGTGGATCTGGTGGAGTTCGTGGCCGGGATCGGCGATGACGAGCGGAACTCGGAGCCGGTGATGCGGGCCCGGCTGTGGTTGGCGGAAGGCCGTGCGGTGGGGATCCGCCGACAGGCCCGGGTGGTGGGTCGGCGGACGGTGGCCGACGTGGACGGCGACGTGGTGGAACTGGACTTGTGGTTCCCGGAGAGAGCGGCGGACTGGATCGCCGAACACGGCCCCGATGTGCTCGTGCTGGAACCGGACGTGTTGGCCAAGGCGGTGGCCGACC
>SMEZ01000275.1_pt1 | contig 12544 bp, 12 predicted proteins | sample 2456351 | NCBI WGS metagenome assembly SMEZ01 (sample SAMN10132605, study PRJNA489261) | soil metagenome | isolation source: day120 antibiotic-loamy sand soil ammended with composted manure from dairy... | place: USA | collected 2015-04-01 | reverse complement strand
AGTTGGGGACGACGCTGTTGGGCGGCTACCTGCTCGGGCTTGCCCCGCTGGTGGCCGTCACTGTGGTCGATGCCGAGTTCGGTGGTCCGGACCTTCCGGTGATGGTCAGCGGGCTGCTCGGTCTCACGGCCGCTGTCACGGTCGGCTACCTGCTCGGTGTGCTGGCCCGCACCGCCCTGATCGCACCGGTGCCGTTCCTGCTGTTCTTCGCCTTCGCCGTGGCGGGCAGCGGAGATGACACCTACGCCGCGGTGCTGCCGGTGCTGCACGTCGACCCCGAGCTGGGGCAGGTGGAAAACCCGGTGATGGTGGTGTTCCGCTGCGCGTTCTTCCTGCTGGTGACCATCGCGGCGGGGCTGATCGCGGCGCAAGTGCTGACCCACCGCGTACCACGCCCCCGCGCGGGACTCGCCACTGCGGCGACGTTCACAGCCGTGCCCGCCGTCCTGGCGGTCCTGGGGATCAGTACAACCCCGGATCTGTTCCGGATTCCACCTGACCCGCCCCGGCAGTGCGCCGAACGCCACGGCATCGAGTACTGCGTCCACCAAGGTCATGCCAGCCAGCTCGACGACCTGATCGCCGCGCTCGACCCCGTGTTCACCGCGCGAGGCCCACAGGAGCAGGTGAAGCGCGTCTATGACCGCGCACTGTTGTTCGCCGACCCGCTGACGGTGCCGGAGACCACGCACGTCGCTGTCTTGACCCCCAATATCCCGCCTGCGAGTGAAGCATCCTTTGTGGCCGACAAGCTCGCTGGGATATATGGCTGCGTCGAGCGCTACCCCCACAGAGGCGCTGAAAGCGGTGGTGATCACCCCTACGACCGGGCAAGGGATTTGGCTTCGTGGCTGATGCACGGCGGCCACGCCGTCGATGATGCCAACTCCTTCCGTGGCCTCGACACTGACACAATGCGGGAGTGGATGACCGCACACTTCGATGCCATCCGTACCTGCTCCCTCGACACCGTTGAGCTGCCCTCATGATCGGAATCCTGCTGCGCTACCGGCGCACCCACCTCGTCCTCGCTGGCGTTGTCGTCTTCTCCACGCTCGGCATGGTGCTGTCCGGCCGGGTGATCGACATCGACCTCAACCCGAACGAGCCTCCTGTGTTGCTGCCGATGGCCGACGCCTGCGGCATCGTCTGCGCCATCCTCGCCGCGACGGCATTGCGGCCACGGTTCTGGGAATGGGAACGCACTGCGGGCGGGTGCCGCACCGCCGCCCCCGCCGCGACCGCAGCCTTCGTCGGGATATCCTCGGCTCCCCTCGTGGCCGCGATCTCCACCCTCACGCTGGAGTTGCATCCTTCGGCGGAGCAGTACGGCATCACGACCGTGGGAGAACTCCTCGCCGTCTCCGCACTCAACGTCACGTTCATCGCCGCCCTCGTGTTCGCCCTTTCACCCCTGGCTGGCCCCCTCCTCGCCGGCGCAACAGGGCTGCTCGTCTGGCTCGGCACCGCCGTGCTCAACAGCCTCGAATCCGCCAGCCGCCATTACACCCCCACCAGCGGCCTGCGCTTCCCGCTGCCCGACACCTGGCCGCACTATCCCCTCATCGCGGCCCTCGTGTTGACATTGCTCGCCGTGACCGTGCACGCCCGCACCCGAGGCTCGACCTCCTTCGCGCAACGTCTCAGGCAGTAGCGGGAGCCGACCCGCAGTTCGGCGGCTCGGGTGGCGGTGGCCCACCTCTCATCCCGGGAACCAGGTCGCCAAAGGAAGCGGCTGTTCCCGGCGTCTCCGCGTCACCACGCGCGTCCTTCAGACACAATGGGGATGCTGCTCTGGCCGGGAACCTGCTGCTGGTCGTAGGCGGCTAGCGCTTCGGCTTGAACCGCGGCGATGAGCGCGGCACGGCCTCCGCCGGCGGGGCTGAGTTCGGGGATGTGTTTGTAGAGGGTGCCGCGGGAGACACCGAGCAGTTTCGCGATCGAGGTCACCGATTCGTCGGGCCGGGTCAACAGAACGCGGGCTTGGCGGATCTGCTCGGGTGTCAAGGCGGGTGGTCGGCCGAGGCGTTGGCCGCGGGCGCGGGCGGCGGCGAGTCCTTCGTGGGTGCCTTCGACGATGAGTTCGCGCATGAACTCGGCCAGGGCGGCGAAGACGTGGAAGACCAGGTGGCCGGCGGGGGTGGTGGTGTCGATGGCTTCGTGCAGGGAGCGGAATCCGATGCCGTGGCGGCGGAGGTCGCCGACGATGGCGATCAAATCTTGCAGGCTGCGGCCGAGGCGGGACAGTTCGTGCACGGTCAGGGTGTCGCCGGGGCGGCAGTAGTCCAGGCACGCTTGCAGCTCGGGGCGGTCGGCGTTCTTGCCGGAGAGCTTGTCGGCGAACACGCGCACACAGCCCACCTCGGTCAGGGCGGCGATCTGGCGGTCGAGGTTCTGGTCGCGGGTGGACACGCGGGCGTAGCCGATGAGCTGTCCGGTGGTCTGGGCCGGTCAGGGAGGACCGGGTGCCGCGCTTTCGAACAGTGACCAAACAGTGACCACGGCCACCTCCGCGCTCACGGGGGCTGTGACCTCACGGCTCGAACCGCTCCGGCTGGGAGGCACGTACTCGCATCGGGACGATCCTGTCACCGTCGAAATACATCAGATAGGTGTTCCGATAGAGGTGGCACGTGTGCTGAGTCAGGTGCCATCCGACGGACAGGGCGACCGCTGAGGAGATCCGCGCCGCGACGACGAGTTCGTCCTCTGGGTGTGCTCTTCTGATCGCGGTCAGCTCCTCGGCGATCCGGTGTCCACCGGACTCCAACTCCGGCTCCTCGTACCGGGAGGGATCCTCTCCCCGACCGCCGTGCAACGGAATGTTCACGGTGTACACCGTGGCGACCCCGAAGTCCCGGAGTCGTTCGATGTCCTCGCGACCGACCTCGGTGTCGAGCGTCACCAAGGCACCGATGCGGCTCCCGTTCGGACGGGGGAGCCGATGGAGCTCCCTGATGCCCGGCACGGTGTTCTTCGGGTCGACGGGGCGGAGCGGGAACTCGTGTTCCCTGTCGCCTTCCCACCGGGGCAGTTCGAGCACGTGGACATCGGACTGTTTGGCCGGCAAGTACGCTCCGATGGCCATCGACATCGGCCAGGGCATGTTGGGGGCGACCGTCTTCCTGCCTTCGTCGGGTGCCGTGTTCAGCAACGTCTCCAGTTCCACGCCGATCTCGTGACACAGCTCGTGGAGATCGAGGACACCGTGTCGGACCGAACATTCGTAGTCCACCCAGCGCTGAATGCTGCGCAGATACATGTATCGACGGCTGGCGGCCGACCGGAAGTCCATGCCCCCTTCGTTCACCCGGTCCGCCGCTGCCTCGTCGAGGACCTGCGCGCTGAACAGCGTTCCGGAAACACTCCGCACCTCGTAACGGAGCCACACCGCAAGCGCTACGAGGAGCACGGAACTGCCGAGCAGGGCCCACCGTGACGCGACGATCACTTCCTCCGGGTGCGGCTTCGGCAGGATGTCCTCGAGGATGAGGGACACCGATCCGGTCACGATGGCGCCGAGCACGATGACCACAATGGTCACCACGCGTATCGCGATGGAGGCGTCACCACCACCGGAGAACATGAAGCGTTTCATCATTGCTTTTCAGTGGGCCTTTCCCGACGCTTGCCTCGTCCGCTTTTGCGGAACACGCCAGAAGTGATCGGCACGAACGGTCACAGGGTGTTCTTGTGGACCCGGCCGTCCTTGATGATCAGCCGCAGGTTGCTGTCGGGATCGCCGAGGAGGCCGAGATCCCGGGTGGGATCGCCGTCCACCAGCAACATGTCCGCCCAGGCGCCTTCGGCGAGAACCCCCAGACGGTTGTGGTGCGGAGGGCGGGCGGCCCCGTCGCTTTCCGTCAGGGTGGGGGATTGGTAGGGGTCGCGGTTTCCGGACAGGCGGAACAGTTCGGCGTTTCCGGAGGTGGCGACCCGCAACCCGGCCAGCGAACTGCCGCAGAGGGAGGCCAACCGGGTCAGCATCTCACTTTGTCTACCGCTTTTGCTCGGGTCCAGGAGCAGATCCGTGCCGAAGGCGATGTTGACCCCGTGTTCGAGCGCCCACGCGAAGGTCCGTTCCACCCCGGTGCAGATTCGGCGGTTCTTCTCGGCCGAGATCGGATCGGCGTACGTGTGGTCGTCCTCGACGAACGGCTGGGTGCTCAACCAGGCACCGTGGTCGGCCATGCGTTTGATGTCGTCCTCGGTGGCCAATTGCCCGTGTTCGATCACCGTGACACCGGACTCGAGCGCCCGGCGGATACCGGGACCGGTGTAGACGTGCACGGCCACGTAGGTGCCCCAATCGGTGGCCGCCTCCACCGCGGCGCGCATCTCGTCGGCGGTGAACTGCAACACGTCCAAGGGGTCGTAGAGCGAGGCCGCACCGCCGCCCGCCATCAGTTTGATCTGGGAGGCGCCTTTTTTGAGCTGTTCCCGCACCGCGGCGAGGACTTGTGGGCGTCCGTTCGCGACCCGCATGACCCCCAGTTCCTCGGCTCGGGAGGGAGTGCCGCCGAGCACGGTGGGGGACTCGTAGATCATGCCGAAGTCTCCGTGCCCGGCGGTCTGGGAGATCCCCGCCTGACTGGGGTAGATCCGAGGACCTCTCAAGCGGCCGGCGTCGATCAGTCGTTTGAGCTCACCGGTGTCGCCGGCCATGTCCCGGATGGTGGTGAACCCGCGCAGCAACATCGCCTCGGCCTCGGCCGCACCGGTGAGATAACCCAACCCGGCACCGCTGGCCAACAGCGCGGTGGGGGATGACCCGGTCAGCATGACGTGGGCGTGGGCGTCACTGAGACCTGGGATCAGTGTTCGACCGCCCGCGTCGATCACGATGTGGTCGGACTCGGTGGGCGGAGGTGGTTCGCCGTGGCCGACGTGTGCGATCTTCCGACCGTCGATCCGGACGTGCCCCGGGCGGACTTCGTCGCTGAGTCCGTCGAAGATCCGTGCGTTCCGGATGAGGATCCCCGCCTCGGGGCGTTCTGCCGTCTCACCCACCGTGACCGTCACCTCCCGGTGAGACAACGCACGTCGACGACGAGGGTCGTCGTGGCACCTCGACCGTGCGCTTGGCTGTTCGGTTCGCCAGTCGAATACCCCCGTCGGTCACGGTGACACAGCGGGCCGGCGTGGCGGCCGTCGACGAGTCGACGACCTACCAGCGCGTAGCGTCGTCGACTGGGACACGGGCCAGCGCACCGCTGCTGATCGGGGCGCAAGTCGGCATGGGAGGCTAGGGCCATGGCGAAGCCGAGTCCCCTGCAGGTCCGTAACCTCGTGATGGCCTTCCTCGCCATCGTCGTCGTGGTGTGGAACGTGTTCAGCGACGGCCCCGTCATGCTCACCGTGATCTTCGGCGTGTGTGGTGTGCTCGCACTCGGATCGGCGGCGATCAACGGGCGGGAGTGAGCGACAGCCGATCTCACCCGCCGGTCGGTGCGTCGCCGTCCGGAGCCGTTTCGAGGCTCTCCCACAGTGACCGCGCGCCCGTGGAGCCGTCGAGAGGCACGTTGTCGGAGCCGGTGTCCTTCAACGCCACGCCCGATCGGCCGAGCTCGCGGGCTCCGGTGACCAACCGCAGGACGGTGGCGGCGGCGTGTTCGTAGCCGAGACCGTCCGGGGGGTGGATGTTCGACACGCAGTTACGCTCCGCGTCGGTTCGGCCCGGGCGTGGGTGGTGGGTCAGGTAGACGCCGAGACTGTCGGCGACGGACAACCCGGGACGTTCGCCGATCACGACGAGCACGGTCCCCACGTCGAGCGCGGCACCGATGTGATCACCGATCGCCACCCTGGCCTGCATGGCGATGACCGGAGCGGCGATCGAGTACCTCGGACTCAGTTCGTTCACCAGGGCGGACAGCAACGGCGGACCGTGGACCGCCAACGCTCGTGGGGACAGTCCGTCGGCGAGCACGATCCCCACATCGGCCCCGCTGGGGGACAACGCATCGAGGGAGGAGGGAAGCCGTCCCAGGTCGGGACGACGCAGATACTCCTGCCGGTCCCGCACTCGGCTGTGCAGCACGGTCGGCGTGCCAGCACCCACCGCGGCCACGGCGGCACACAGTTCGGAGAGATCGAGGGCCTGGTGGATGGCGTCCCGAGCGATGGCGTGGTCGGCGCGGAACTCGAGCACACTCCGCAACGGGACCGCGTCACCGGTGCGTCCCAGACCGATCCGAGCCCGGGTGAGTCGTCTCAGCGGGTGCCACGCGTCCGCGGGCGTCGAATGGTCGCGCGTCGCCGGGTCTTGCGTGGTCACAGTGTGCTCACCAACTCTCGTAGCGGTGAGGAGTCCAACGCCGTCGGCAGGACCCGGCCACGTTCGTCGGCCAGGGCCAGTTCGCGCAGCCACCGTTCGAACTCCGGGGCTGGCCGTAGCCCCAGCAGTCGCCGGACGTACAGCGCGTCGTGGAAGGACAGGCTTTGGTAGCCCAGCATCACGTCGTCGGCGCCGGGCACGGTGATGACGAACGCGCACCCGGCGGCCGCGAGCAGCGTCACCAGGACGTCCATGTCGTCCTGGTCGGCGACGGCGTGATTGGTGTAGCAGACGTCCACACCCATCGGCAGGCCGAGTAGAGCCCCGCAGAAGTGGTCCTCCAAACCGGCACGGGTGATCTGCTTGGCGTCGTAGAGGTATTCCGGACCGATGAACCCCACGACGGTGTTCACCAGCAACGGTTCGAAAGCACGGGCGACCGCGTACGTCCGGGCCTCCAGCGTCTGCTGATCCACGGGTTTCCCGTCGACACCGAGATGGGAGTCGGCCGACAGTTCCGTTCCCTGCCCGGTCTCGAAATACATGACGTTGTTCCCGACCGTCCCACGTCGCAGCGCGCGTCCCGCGTCGTGGGCTTCGGCCAGAAGTTCCAGGGAGACGCCGAAGGCCCGGTTCGCGGCCTCGGTTCCGGCGATCGACTGGAACACCAGGTCCACCGGCACGCCCTCGCCGATCAGTTCGATCGTGGTGGTCACATGTGTCAGCACACAGGATTGCGTCGGGATGCGATACCGCTGGCGGATCTCGTCGAGCAGGTACAGCAGCTCGGCCACGTGGCGGGGGGAGTCACTGGCCGGGTTGACCCCGATGACCGCGTCACCGCAACCCAGCAGCAGGCCGTCGAGGACGGCGGCGGCGACACCACGAGGATCGTCGGTCGGCTTGGTTGCGCATCAGCTTGGAGACCGCGGCCACCATCTCCGGGGTCAGACCGGGTGCGAGCGCCGCCAGCTCCGCGCCTCCGTCCTCACGTGCCGCGGTGTCGAGCAGCCAGTCGCGAAACCCTCCGACGGTCAGGTGCGAGAGGGGTTCGAACGCCGTCGCGTCGTGGCTGTCGATGATCAGCCGGGTGACCTCGTCGTCCTCGTAGGGGATCAGGACGTCGTTCAGGAAAGCGGTCAACGGGATGTCGGCGAGCACCCATTGCGCGGCGGCACGCTCGCCGTCCGAGTCCGCGGCGCACCCGGCGAGCTCGTCACCCGATCGTGGGGGTGAGGCTTTCGCCATCACATCGATCAGTCCGGGGAACGTGTAGTTCACTCCGCGAATCTGCTGACTGTACACGCCATCTCGCTTTCGGGACACGGACGGGTGTGGAAATCCCGTATCATACGTCGAATGCGGCGATCCGGGTAAGCCGACAGCAGAAGCGAATTCCGATCATCGGGAAATCGGGTTACCTCACGGTCCGCAGACCCGTCTCGAGAGAAACGATCATTTTCCTGGTCGACATCGGACTCCGTCGTCGATCCGCGCCCCTTCCGTGCGCCGTGGATGCTCACCGACGAGGAGTTGCCGAAAGCATCCACGGCCACACGTTCCACGCGCCGGTTCAGCCGGCCGGTTCGAGTCGAACGCGCAACGCGGCGTTCTCGGTGATCTGCGCCCTGTCGAACAACAGCGGGAACGTTTCGTCCCGTGTCCACGGAAGGAACAGGTTCTCGTAGAAAGGACTTTCCGGGTCACCCGATTGTCCGGGATTGTTCATCGCGACCGCGGTATCCCAGTTACCCGGCTCGGCGACATACCGCCAGGACGCCCCCAGGTCACCGACCGTGTTGTTCACCGGTTTCCGTTCCTCGGGTTCGATGTCGATGGCACGGCGGGTGTGGATCGCGGACGTGGTACATCGGGTGTTGTCCGACCATGTTGTTGAGATTCCCGTCCCCCTCTCGTCCCGTGGTGCGAGGACAATCCTGTTTGAACAGTGTCATCATCGAGGCCTACGTCGCCGACAAAAGTCGCGAGCAACTCGTCGCGTGGAGGGGACCGCTCAAGGTCAGGGATTCCGCTACGGCGTGCAGACCGTCCTGTCCTACGGAGGGCTGGCGGGTGTGCGGTACCCCCGCCTGCACGAGACGATGATCTCCGGTCCCGTCGGCGCAAGTACATCGGTGACGTGATCGGAGCGGACTCGGTGGTCGTCACCGACATGGGGGCACTTCGACATCAGCGCCATCACGCGCGGCAACGTGTCGATCGAGAACAAACCCATTCTGGCCGGTTCAAGCTGAACCTCCCGACCATCGCGATGGGCACCATCGGGGCCGGTGCGGGAACCGCCATCAAGGTCGACCCACTGACCAAGAAGGTCAGTCTCGGCCCGAAGAGCGCTGGGGCGTCACCGGACCGGTGGCGTTCGGGATGGGGGGTACCGAACCGACGGTCTGCGACTGTGACGCGATCATGGGTTGGCTCAACCGACTGCTTCCTCGGCGGCAAGGTGAAACTCGACATCGAAGGTGCCGAACGCGTGCTTCAGGAGAAGGTGGCCGACCCGCTGGGCATCGATATCTACGAAGCCGAGGACATGGCCAACCTATTGGCGATGGACGCCAAGGAAGCCGTCCGTCAGATGGTCTCAGCCCGTGCCGTCGACCCGCCCCCGTTGTTCCAGCTGTGCCTGGACATCCCCTACGGCGCGCCGGCCGATCCACTGCACCTGCAGGCGATGGTCAACCGGCTGCCCGAGGGAGCGCAGTGGGCGGCGTTCGCGCTCGGCAGGATGCAGCTGCCGTGGCTGGCGCAGTCGATGCTGTTGGGCGGTCACGTCCGGGTCGGTCCGGAGGACGACCTCTACCTCTCCAAGGGGGTCAAGGCCACCAACGAGCAGCTGGTCGCACGTGCGGTCGAGTTGATCCACAACCTCGGGTCGAGTGTGGCGACGCCTGACGAAGCGCGGGGGATCATGAACCTCAAGCCCCGGTGAACCGGGGGCGAAGCAAGGCCGAGTACAGCGGGGGAGTATCACCCTCGGTGTGCTCGGCCTCGGCCATGGTCGTTTCCGTCCACCGCTTCGACGTGGCGCGCATTGTGGAAAGCCGCCGTGAGGGCGAGGGGAGTGAGGTGGCGAGCGAGGTCGATCCGGCGCCGAACGCCGACGCGCCTCCGGGCCGCCGAAGAAGTTGATCACGCCCGCTGATAGAAGTAACTGCCGTGCGCGACTTCTTCACAGGTGTCCGACTGTTCGGACGTGGACTGGGTATTCTGCTCCGCTCGCCGAGGCTGTTGCTCATCGGCATGCTGCCGGCGGCGCTGACCACAGTGCTGTTGGCAGGCGGAATGATCGCCCTGGTCTACTGGATCGGCGACCTCACGGCACTGATCACGCCGTTCGCGGACGAGTGGGCGGAAGTCTGGCGCATCGCGATGCGAGTGGCGGCCGGTGTCGCGCTGGTCGGGGTGGCGCTGGTGCTCGGTCTCACCGGCTTCACGGCATTGGCGCTGGCCATAGGCGGCCCGTTCTACGAACACATCGCGGAGAAGGTGGAAGACGACCTCGGCGGCCCTCCCAGCGAGGAGGACCTGTCACCGGTGCTCATGGCGTTGGTGACCGCGTGGTTCTTCGCGCTGGAACTGGTGGCGGTGTCGTTCTACCGGCGTGGAATGGACCTCAAGCAGCGGCGCGAGCTGTTGGGTGAACGACGCTCTCTCGCGTTGGGATTGGGGCTGCCCGCGTCCCTGCTGTGCGCGGTTCCGCTACTGGCCATCGTCGTCATGCCGGTCGCTTTCGTCGGCGGTGTGCTCGTCTCTGCCGAGGTCCTCCGCAGTACCGACACCGCTGCCGTGGGCTCCTAGCTTCGGACGCAACTGCGAAGCGCTTCTCGCGCCGGTCGCCTCCTGCCCGTCCCGCGCCAAGCATCGGTGCTTGACCGGCCGTGTTTCGTGATCCTCGGGTGGGCGAGCACCCGTTCGACGTCGGCGACGCCGGTCACGGTCGGTGTGAGCGCACGGCATCGCTAGCGCGTTGTCGACACCGTGTCGATCGCGGTCCACAAACGACGGCAAGTGGTGACACGCCGAGGTCGATATGCACCGTGGACCACGGCCTGGGCACAATTTGTGCTCGGTGGGTCACCAGTCGGTGGTCGACGGGTAGTCCCGATGCGGCCGGGGATCTCATCGACCTGTATCCCTGTGGACCGGTGCGCGCATGTCCGCTACTGCCGACCCCCGCAGTCGGGTGTGTGCACAGCCGGGACACCGAGTCTTGCCGGTGGGCCCCGAGCAGACCGGACGCCGTGCGGTACGAAGCGGCCGCCGACGGGTGCTGGTGACGACGAGGTCGCTGTGTCGTTCGCCTTTTGATGCGCTGTCGGATGAACTGGGGCCACCACCGGTTCCGTCCTCTACGGCGACGGGTGATCGAAGTGGCGGCCGCGGTGTCGTTCCGCCGTTGACCACCCTCCCCGCGTCGGTCGCCTTCGTCGGTGACGCGCTCGTCGCTCCCAGGGGCTCTTCGTGACGTGATCGCTGGGTCTTCGGAGACGGCCATGTGTGCCACGACATCTTGGACGTCGAGTCCTTCGGCGGAGCCGCACCGGGGCACGGTCGCACAGGGTAGCGGCGGAACGTTCGACGCCCCTGGGAAAACCGCGGACCCAGATCTCCAGCACGCTCCTTTTTGTCATTCGTTGATTACGGTCGAGAGCAGGAAGCGATACGGACTGCTCCGGATGTCTAACGTTGAGTAAGACGCAACGTCGGAGGATAAGGTTTGCTGCCTGTCTTGCGATCTTGGCAGCCAAGGAGGAGACCGTGTCGGGCAGCGGTATTTGGCGAACGAAGTCGGTCGAGCAATCGATCGCAGATACTGATGAGCCAGACACCCGGTTACGCAGAAACCTCGGTGCGTGGGACCTGATGGTCTTTGGCGTCGCGGTGATGATCGGCGCGGGTATTTTCACGCTCACCGCACATACCGCCGGAGATATTTCAGGGCCGTCGGTGGCGCTCGCGTTCGTGTTCGCCGGTATCGCGTGTGCGCTCGCGGGGTTGTGCTACGCCGAGTTCGCCTCCACGGTTCCCGTCGCCGGTAGTGCCTATACGTACTCCTACGCCACGTTCGGTGAGTTCCTCGCGTGGATCATCGGCTGGGACCTCGTCCTGGAGTTCTCCGTGGCCGCGGCCGCGGTGGCCAAAGGCTGGTCCGTGTACCTGCAAGAAGTGCTGACGATGGCGTTCGGCGAAGGCATCGCCACCACCGTGCAGCTCGGCTCGGTCAGCGTCGACTGGGGCTCGCTACTGCTGATCATCATCCTGGCCACGCTGCTGACCCTCGGCACCAAGCTGTCGTCGCGGTTCAGCCTCGTGATCACGGCGCTCAAGGTCGCGATCATCCTCTTCGTGATCATCATGGGCCTCGGCTACATCAGCCCGGACAACTACACTCCGTTCATCCCGCCCGCCGCCGAAGGCGGTGAATCGGGCGCCGGTCTCGAACAGTCCCTGTTCTCGGCGCTCGTCGGCGAGTCCGGCAGCGTCTACGGCGCGTTCGGCCTCCTCGCCGGGGCTTCGCTGGTGTTCTTCGCCTTCCTCGGCTTCGACGTCGTGGCCACCACCGCCGAGGAGACCCGATCGTCACCGTGCTCTACGGGGCGACCTCCCTCGTGGTCGTCGGCATGGCTCCCTACACGGAGCTGGCCACCGACGCCGAGCCGGAGGGTCGTAAGACGCTGGCCACGGCGTTCTCCCTCCACGGCGTCGACTGGGCGGCGGGCGTCATCTCCATCGGCGCACTCGCCGGCCTCACCACGGTCGTCATGGTGCTGCTGCTCGGCCAACAGCGCGTGTTCTTCGCGATGTCGCGAGACGGCCTGTTGCCGCGCAAGCTCGCGAAGACCGGTACGCGCGGCACCCCGGTGCGGGTGAACATCCTCGTCGGCATCATGGTCGCCGTGGCCGCCACCTTCTTCGACGCCGGCAAGCTCGAGGAGATGGTCAACGTCGGAACGCTGTTCGCGTTCATCCTGGTGTCGGCCGGTGTGCTCGTGCTACGCAAGAAGCGTCCGGATTTGTCCCGCGGCTTCCGCGTGCCACTGGTCCCGCTTGTGCCGATCCTGGCGATCGCCGCTTGTGTCTGGCTGATGCTGAACCTGACCGTGTTGACCTGGGTGCGCTTCCTCGTGTGGATGGTGCTCGGCGTGGTCGTGTACTTCGCCTACAGCAAGCGGCATTCGCTGCTCGGTCAGCGGGAGCAAGACAAGGCGAGCGAGAGCGACAAACCGCTGGCCAACTCCGGCCAGG
>SMEZ01000316.1_pt1 | contig 12858 bp, 13 predicted proteins | sample 2456351 | NCBI WGS metagenome assembly SMEZ01 (sample SAMN10132605, study PRJNA489261) | soil metagenome | isolation source: day120 antibiotic-loamy sand soil ammended with composted manure from dairy... | place: USA | collected 2015-04-01 | reverse complement strand
ACAGAAATAATACTTTGTTAAAAGAATATCCAATCGCTGTCGGACGAATGTTGCATGGTACACCAAAAGGGCAATTTGTGATTATAAATAAGGCACCTAATCCAGGCGGTCCATTTGGCACGATGTGGATGAGTTTGTCAAAGGAACATTATGGTATTCATGGGACAAATGATCCAACATCAATTGGTAAAGCCGTATCTAAAGGTTGTATTCGAATGTATAATAAAGATGTTGAAGAACTAGCGCAAATCATTCCAATTGGTACACAAGTTCACATCTTTTAATAGATTTAAACTTAGAATAAACTTTAGATATCATTTAAAAATTCTGGAATTTTATATAAATGTATATCATTATTTTCATACAGTTACAATAACTTTAATACAAGTTCTGTTTTTTATGCACCATAGTTTACATAATATTATTATATTCAAATATATGATCATCATTTCGTTTGATAATCAAATGATTAGAAATTGAGATTTATTGTTGGTAAATTGATAGTAGTAAATAAAGAAAGGAGAATGATTATGAAAGTTTTAGTTGTTGGTGCAAATGGTAAGATAGGACGCATTTTAGTGAATAAATTACAAAATGATAATGATTTTCAAGTGAGAGCTATGGTTCGATCAGTAGAGCAAGCAAATGAATTAAACGAACGTGGGGTAGAGGCTGTTGTCGCAGATTTAGAAGGTTCAGTTGAACAAATTAGCAAAGCAATGAAGGGATGTGATGCTGTTATTTTCACAGCGGGTTCAGGATCAAAAACTGGTCCAGATAAAACATTAACCGTAGACTTAGATGGTGCTGTCAAAACGATTGAAGCTGCCGAAGCAAATAGTATTAAACGATTTGTCATGGTTAGTGCGTTACAGGCAAATAATCGTGAAAATTGGAATATGAAAATTAAACCTTATTATGTAGCAAAACATTATGCAGATCGAATTCTTATGAACAGTGATTTGCAATATACGATTGTTAAACCGGGTGGATTGTTAGATGGACCTGGAACCGGAAAGATACAAGTCGCAGAAAAACTTGAAAGAGGCACTATACCACGTGAAGATGTTGCAAGTACAATTATTGAAGTGTTACGTGAACCGAAGATGATTCGTCAATCCTTTGATTTAGTATCAGGAGATCTTACGATAAAAGAAGCTATAGCTGATTTTTAAAATAACATATTTATAAATAAGGCTATTTTAGGAAAAATCCTAGAATAGCCTTTTAAATTAAGAATTTAACTTATTTAAGTTAGCTTTAACGGCTTGAATTATTGCATTTCGGAATCCGTGTTCTTCTAAACTTGCGATGGATTGAATAGTTGTCCCATAAGGCGAACAAACATCATCTTTTAACTTTGCTGGATGTTCTCCCGACTCAAGTACCATTTTCGCTGCACCAAGAACCGTTTGTGCAACGATACGGTAAGCCATATCTCTCGGCATACCATACATGACAGCACTATCTGCTAGAGCTTCAATAAATACATAGACGAAAGCAGGTGCTGAACCACCTATTGCACCTTCAATATCCATTAAACTTTCGTCAATTACTACGGTTTTACTAAAAGAGTTAAACAATAATTCGACTTTTTCTTTTTCTTGATTTGTGAAAGTTTTATTAAAGGAAAGGGCAATCATACCTGCACCAACTGCAACAGGAGTATTTGGCATTGCTTTTACAATTTTTGTTTGACGATTGAAAAATTGTTCACATTCTGCAATTGATACACCGGCTGCGATATTGACTATGATTGTATCTTCGCGAATATAATTACGAATTTCTTCGATCACTTGTGTATATTTATTCGGTTTAACAGAAAGAAAAACAACATCACTATTTTCTGCTACTGTTATGTTATTTTGTGTAATATTTATATTAAACTTTTCACGTACTTCGTTTAACTTTGGCATAGATGGATTAGAAACAATGATATTTTCAGGATTAACTGAATCAGTTTGTATCATGCCATTAATTAAAGCTTTCGCCATATTTCCACAACCGATAAAACCGATATTTTGTTTCATATTGAATTTCCTTTCATAGAAGTTCATTTACATGATGACTATTTTAATATAGTAAAAGATTCAAAGCAACATTGGAAGCAAAGAAACTTTTTATTATTTTTTGATTAAAAATGATAAATAATATTTACTAAAGCTATACAAACCTACGAATTGAAGTGATAATAGATAAAAATGATAAAAAAACGAATTTTTTACTCAAAAAATTTGTTCAACCAATCTATATATAAGATCAATCTATTTATAAGAAGGGGCTGTCCGAAAAGTCAATTTTTAATTGACCTTCGGTCTAGCCTTTTTGCTATTTAATGGTACAAAAAAATCGTCCTTTTTTGTAGAATGAAGTTGACGAGACAACATTCAACAGAAAGGACGATTTTTTATGAATAATCAAATGACTATTCAAACAAATTATAACATGCAAATGGAACTAGCTCTAGAGGGAATAATTGAAAATGGAAATCAACCCAAAAAGAAACAAAAGAAACTTGTATTCCAGCCTTATAATAATAAACAAACAATGATGATTTTAGATATAGAAATGTTTGTTCCGGAAAATCACGTTGCACGTTTAGTAGATGAAATGGTTGAATCCATACCTGATGAAATTCTTTATTCGCACTATGTTGGTGGCGGACGTGCCCCATTTCACCCTAAAATGTTACTGAAAGTTATTTTATTTGCTTACACGCAAAAAAAATATTCTAGTAGAGAAATTGAAAAAATGTTGTGTGAAAATCTTCCGATGATGTGGTTAGCTGGAATGCAAACTCCTGACCACCGAACGATTAATGATTTTCGTGGTGTGCGAATGCCAAAAATGATGGAATCGGTATTCGAACAATTTCTAATTCAATTAGTAGAACAAGGCTTAGTCGATCTCAACCATATTTTTGTAGATGGAACCAAAATAGAAGCAAATGCCAATAAATATACGTTTGTCTGGCGAAAATCAGTCGAAAATTTTGAAGAAAAACTTCGTGCAAAAATCAAACCATTGATTCAAGAAATTCGTAAAGTGACAATTGAAGAATTAGAAGAGGACTTAGAAAATGAATTAATGAAAACAGCAGAAGAACTTACAAAAAGCGTCGAAATATTGGAAGAAAAATATAATCAGGAATCAAATAGAGTAGAGCAAAAAGAACTTCGTTCCCAGAAAACAAAATTAAAAAAACAGCTGAAAGCCATTGAATCCGACTATCTCCCACGATTAAAAAAATACGAGGTCCAAAAAAGAATACTCGGTAATCGTAATAGCTTTTCGAAAACAGACAATGATGCCACGTTTATGAGAATGAAAGATGACCATATGAAAAACGGTCAATTAAAAGCAGGATATAACATACAATTAGCTACTCAAAATCAATTTATTGTAGGATATAAATTATTTCAGAAACCGGGAGATACTCGTTGTTTTCAACCGTTTATGGAAAAATTATTCACATCCTTACCAAAAGTGCCTAAACAAGTCGTTGCGGATGCAGGTTATGCAAGTGAAGAAAACTATTTATATGCATTAGGTGAAGAAAAAGAGCCACGCTTTGAATTATTAGCTCCATATCATACGTATTTAAAGGAACAAACTAGAAAATATAAAAAGGATATTTCGAAAGTACAGAATTGGAAATATCTAGAGCAGGAAGATGCCTTTATCTGTCCTAACAACCGTAAGGTTTTATTTAAGAGATATAGTAAACGGAAAAATGAATCAGGATATGAACAAGATTTTAAAATTTATGAATGCGAGGATTGTACAGGTTGTCCGTTGAAATCATTATGTACAAAATCTAAAGGGAATCGTAAAGTTTATTGGAACCCTATTTACGAAGAAATAAAAGCAAAGACAAAAGCAGCCCTTGATGACGAACAAAAAGCAACACTTTATGCCAAACGTAAAGTAGATGTCGAAAGTGTGTTCGGTAACATTAAGGGCAATTTGTCGTTCACTCGATTCCGGTTGCGTGGAATCGAAAAGGTTGAAACTGAATTTGGGATTGTGGCTTTAGCCCACAATCTCCTAAAATTTGTAGGTAATATCAAGCTGTTTTCAGGAAAATGTAAAAAGAGCGAATTGAGAAACACAAGGATTTCTCAATTTCGCTCTTTTTTTGGGGACTTATTGGACAGCCCCAACTCCTTTAGTTTTCAAATCCTTAACTTAGATTAATCAAACTTTGGCTTCTTTTTTTCAACAACCGCTTGTACACCTTGTTTATAATCATCTAGCTCCGTCACAATAGCCATAAACGAAGAAATCATATCTAATGACGATCTGAGATCCATATTCCGGTTTTGATAAACTGCCCGTTTCGTTAGTCTCATTGCTTGCTGTGGTCCACTTATTAATTTTTGAATATATTGTTCTGTAAAACGATCTAATTCTTCATCTGGAACAACGAAGGTTACTAACCCCATTTCCTTTGCCTCTTTTGCAGTAAGAACTCTTCCTGTCCACAACATATCTAATGCACGATCTACTCCAACTAATCTAGGAAGAAAATAAGCTCCTCCATCCCCCGGAACGATACCAACATTAACATAGCTTTCGGATAGTTTCGTACTTTCTGCTACAATTCGTATGTCACACATTAATGCCATATCTAAGCCGGCTCCGAAGGCAAAGCCATGGACCTTGGCAATTACGGGTTTGTCAATTTCTTCAAGCAATAATGGAATTCTTTGAATTTTTTTCCAAAGGGAATTTTTTCGAGCCAGTCCCGTACTTGATATATCTTCCTCACTTTTAAAAAATCCGTTCCCCTTCGCCATTTCTTTAATATCGCCGCCAGCACAAAAACCTTTGCCATTGCCGGAAACAATGACAGCACGTATTTCATCTGAATCGCGGACCGTCTCAAGCGCTTCAATCCAAGTATTGATCATTTCTTCACTGAATGCATTCATGCGATCTGGTCGGTTTAACGTAATTTTAGCTACCGTATTTTCAACAGAAAATAATAAATCAGCCATTTTCCTCCCCCTACTCTCACGATTAATCCTTTACTTTTACGCCACTGGATTTTTTACTGTTCGTTCTTGTTAAAAACTCCCATAACGTAGCGTCTTCACTATTTAAAAACTTGATTGCTAACTTTTCGGCCCAGTCATTTTCATTCCCTACCTCTTCACGCCATGACCAAAGTCTTCTCGTTAATTGATGGAGACGATGTTCATGGGTAACGCCAATAGCACCATGAACTTGATGGGCAAGCTCGGCAACTTTGCCAGCAGCTTCATTTGTTTTCACTTTTGCACTAGCTAGTTCATAAACATCATTATTTTGTTGGAAAGTTTCAATCGCTTTATTTGTGATCGTTAGAGAAGCTGCCGTTTCTCCTGCTAAAATCGCTAAGTATTGTTGAACCGCTTGTTGTCTATGAATTGGTCGTCCAAACTGTTCACGCTCTCTCGTATATTGAACGGTCATATCTAATATAATTTCCATCGCACCACTTATCATGACAGCTTTTGATAAAGCTAGTATTTGTTGAGCTCTTTCAATTAACGCTGCCTCGTCAACAACTTTCAATTGCAATTGTGCAACCAATTGATCAATTTTAATCGTATCCATCGGTTCCCCTGCAAGATTATTCATCTTTTCAATCTGTACATTTTCTAAAGGTAATAATACGAGATGAGTTTCATTTCCTATTTTTGCCAAGGTCAAAAGCTTTTTCGCATATCTTCCCCACGGTACATCAGTAAGTGTGCCCGAAACATGGAAACCATTCTCTTTTTCGTAAATATGAATATGTTCGTCGTTTTTTATTGAAAGAGTTGTCGGTACGGTTTCCGTCTGAAAGCCTGAATCATGCAATAACCAATTGACGATTAATGTTTCTGAAACCGGTAAAGGAACAGCATACTTTCCTATTAACCTTAAAATGTGAAAACCATCAGCATAATCACCACCAGTTCCACCGTTTTCCTCCGGTATTCCGATCGTAAAGATGCCTGCTTCTTCTAGTAAGTCCCACAACTTTTGTTGCCATGTGCCGTCTTCAGCCTGATCAATTAATTCTTTTGTACAATTTTCTTTTAAAATTTTCTCGGCTAACTCAACCATTAGATCCCTCATATCACTCATTGAGCCACCATTCCTTTCGCTACAATTCCTCTTAAAATTTCGGTCGTTCCGCCACGTAAAGTAAAACCTGGAGCATGTAAAATTGATTGGGCTAAATATTTTTCAATACGGTTTTTCGAATCTAATGAAGGCTTTCGATTAACGAGTAATCTTGTTAGTTCAGCGACATATTTTTCAAATTTCGTTCCCATATCTTTAATTAACGCTGCTGTTATCGCTACATCTTTACCTTCCTCTAAATATTGAGCGAATTAATTCTTCTAAAAGTGGAAATGTACTTAAAATACGCTCAGGCCCGCTTCTTTCATAAGCAAGCTCTGCCATATTTTGTTTCCAACCATTGCCTTCTTGACCTACTAAATTCTCATCTGGAACAAAAACGTTTTCAAAAAAAACTTCATTAAAATGGGCGGCTCCAGTTAAATATTTAATCGGACGAATACTAACTCCTGGTGCAGATAAATCAACGATTAATTGGCTTAAACCGGCATGACGATTATTTGGATCCTTTGGTCTTGTGCGACAAAGAACGATCATATAATGGGCATGGTGAGCACCGATTTAAAATCCAGCCGCCATCTGTTTTCTCAGCTCGTGTACTGACAGATGCAAGGTCAGAACCGGAGTTTGGTTCACTCATCCCAATCGCAAAATAACATTCACCTTTCGCAATTTTCGGTAAATAGAAGTTTTTCTGTTCCTCTGTACCGAACCTTAAAAGTAGAGGACCTGATTGACGGTCTGCAATCCAGTGTCCGGCAACAGGCGCGCCTGCTGCAAGTAATTCTTCGATTACAATATATCTATCAATTGCACTTCTTTCTGCACCACCATATTTTTTTGGCCATGTAATCCCAATCCATCCCTTTTCACCGAGTTTTCGGGAAAACTCGGGATTAAACCCGTTGAGCCAAGAATCACACCTTGTTTCATATGTACCTTTATCTTTTTCTTTCTGTAAAAACGCCCGTACTTCTTGTCTAAAGTTATTTTGTTCTTCAGTAAATTCCACAACTGGTAGATCAAAATTGTACATTTCATTCCCTCCTCCAACCTAAAAATTCAGAAAATAAAAAACTATATATATGTATACAATATTACGTTTTCTATTATGATTGCAAATAAAAAATTCTTAAAAGTCAAAATAATAAGGAAAGGACATTATGAAGTCCTCTCCTTTTTTAAACTTAATGTTCGAGTAAGGTCATTTCATTTTGCAATGCTTGTATTTGTAATCGCAAACGATGTAATTGTTCCCGTTGCTGGGCATTTGCAGACTGGTACAATTTCATTAGCTCATTGTAGCATTCTTCCAGTTCAAGTTGTGCATTTGTGTAACCTACATCATCGTAATGTTGTTGTCGTGATCCTTCGATTAAATGGGCACGGGCATAATCCATTGTCTGTTGACATTCGCTTATAAATCGTTCTAATGATTCACGTGTTGTCATTGTATCCCCCCTCAAAACCAAATCGAATCAAATGAAAGAGGGAAATCTCTTTCAAAACTATTATCTGCTCTTATTGAAATTAGTTGTTATAAATTTTTTGGGAATAATGGTAAAATGAATTGAATAACATCTTGACATTGATGCTTTAAAAAGCCACAAACTTTGAAGGGAAGTTTTTCTATGAATCCATTTCCATATTCAGTGGATAATAAGCGATACCATACGTGGAATTATCATCTTCGAAATCACTTTGGTGAAAAAGTATTTAAAGTTCCGTTAGATGGAGGTTTTGACTGTCCAAACCGAGATGGTACAGTTGCTTATGGAGGTTGTACCTTTTGTAGCGCAGCCGGATCAGGAGATTTTGCTGGTGACCGAGCAAAACCAATTGATTTACAATTTCAAGAAATAAAAAATAAAATGCATCAAAAATGGAAAAACGGGAGATATATTGCCTACTTTCAAGCCTTTACAAACACGCATGCTCCGGTTAAAGTATTGCGTGAAAAATATAAAGTTACCCTCGCACAGGAAGGTGTTGTCGGATTATCGATTGCAACTAGACCAGATTGTCTTCCCGATGATGTTGTTGAATATTTGGCAGAATTAAATGAACGAACCTATTTATGGGTTGAATTAGGATTGCAAACCGTTCATGAAAATACTGCAAAATTAATAAACCGAGCCCACGATCTTGAATGCTACATAAAAGGGGTTGAAAAGCTTCGTAAACATAATATTCGCATTTGTAGCCATATTATTAACGGCTTACCACAGGAAGATTATGACATGATGATGGAAACAGCAAGAACAGTCGCAAAATTAGACGTACAAGGGATTAAAATTCATCTTCTCCATTTATTGAAAGGCACTCCTATGGTCAAACAATATGAAAAAGGGATGTTAAAATTTCTATCCTTTGAAGAATATGTTAATCTCGTATGTGACCAGTTAGAAATTCTTCCACCTGAAATGATCGTCCATCGAATTACTGGAGATGGTCCGGCGAATCTAATGATCGGACCGATGTGGAGCATAAATAAATGGAGTGTGTTAAATGCTATTGATAAAGAATTGGAACAACGTGGCAGCTTTCAAGGAAAATTTTATAGTGACAAAGCTGAAAAGGAAGCGATTAACAAATGAAACTTGAGCGAATACTTCCTTATTCACATACTTTAATGGAAAAAGCTGCCTCAAATGGTGATATTGTTGTCGATGGAACAGTTGGCAATGGGAATGATACAGTATTTTTAGCTAAGCTAGTCGGTCCAACTGGTAAAGTTTATGGTTTCGATATTCAAAAGGAAGCGATTGAAAGAACAAAAAAACGGCTGCAAGAAGAACAACTAACTGATAATGTAGAACTTTTTCAAGCAGGTCATGAAAATATAAAAAAGTATATTCCGAAACATTTCCATGGTCACGTAAAAGGGGCTATTTTTAATCTTGGTTATCTACCAAAAGGGGACCATCGTGTCATAACAAAACCAGAAACAACCATTCAAGCGCTTGAACAATTATTAGATATAATGGCTGTAGAAGGGATAATCGTTTTCGTCGTGTATCATGGTCACCCTGGTGGCGATGTTGAAAAAGAAGCATTGGTCGATTATGTAAAAAATATCGATCAACAAAAAGCCCATGTTCTTTGTTATCAGTTTTTAAACCAGAGAAATAATCCTCCGTTTATTATTGCTGTTGAAAAACGAAGATAATTTTCGACAATAAAAAAGTTCGCCATCAACCTATATAGGCGAACTTTATATATATATATTAGCAATTATTCTCAGTAACTTCTTTAAAATCTATTTCAAAACCTAGATCCCTTAACATTAAAAAGTCTGTTGATTCTTCTTGTCCATCTGTCGTTAAATAATCACCAACAAAAATGGAGTTTGCTGGATACAAACCAAGCGGTTGTAAAGTTCGTAAATTTACTTCACGTCCACCGGATATTCGGATTTCCTTTGTTGGATTTACAAAGCGCATGAGAGCAAGCACCTTTAAACAATATCTTGGATTTAATTCATTTGTTCCTTCTAATGGCGTACCTGAAATTGCATGTAAGAAATTTACCGGAATCGAATCTGCGTCTAGTGCCTTTAAACTAAAAGCCATATCTACTACATCTTCTTTTGTTTCCTTCATCCCGACAATAACTCCAGAGCAGGGTGAAATACCAGCATGTTTTACATGTTTAATCGTATGTAGCCGATCGTCAAATGTATGAGAAGTCGTTATAGCAGAATGATGTTTTTCCGACGTGTTAATATTATGATTATAACGATCAACACCCGCTTCTTTTAGTTTCAAAGCTTGTTCTGAGTTAAGGATACCTAAACAAGCACAAACGGTTAAATTAAAACGTTTTTTAATCTCCTGTACAGCCGCTGTCACCGTATCAAGCTCACGTTGGCTTGGTCCTCTACCACTTGCTACAATACAATATGTACCAACTTGCATTTCATAGGCTTTTTTAGCCCCTTCCACAATACTTGCTTTATCCAACATTGTATATTTCTCAATCCGAGCATTAGAAATACTCGATTGAGCACAATAACTACAATTTTCAGGACAAATTCCCGATTTCACATTCTTTATTTTATTCAATTTCACTTTATTACCAAAATAATGATGACGAATTATATAAGCAGCATGAAGTAATTCAAGTAATTCCTCATCTGGTGACTTCAAAATACGAAAGGCTTCTTCTTTCGATAATTGTTTTCCACTTAAAACTTCATAGGCTAATTCTTTCCAATTTCCCATTCCATTTTCCCCTTTAACAACAGAACTAATTTTTGAAGCAAAAGTTATTTATGCCCCTGTACGTAAATGTTGAAATTGACCCTTTGTTAAAACAGATACGCGCATACGATGTGCAATAATACCAGCAACAAACGCTAAAATAATATCCTTAGGCAGCGGTGCTATCATCCATAGCCAAGCCATTCCGTAAGAAAATCCTTCCGGAGCTTGCGCCCAATTTAAATAGGCAAAATACATCCAGTTTGTTCCAACTATATAGTTGATGGCAGTACCTACTAACGCTGCAATAATATAAGGTGTAACTGTCTTTTTATTTTTGACTATTTTTCCACAAACAAAGGCTGCGAGTATAAAGGAAAGAATAAATCCGAATGTTGGGAAAAATAGAGCAGCAATACCACCTCTAAATTGTGCAAACAGAGGAAGTCCTATGAGTCCACCAATCATATAAACAGTTGTTGCCATCACCCCAAGTCTTGATCCAAGTATTAATCCTGCTAAAATTGCAAAAAAGGTTTGCAACGTAATGGGAACACCACCTACGATTAAAAACGGTGCAATAGTGGTAATATTAGCACCAATTGCAATCAAAACAACGAATAAACTAATTAGGGTTATTTCAATTGTTTTTAATTTTCCCTTCATATAACGGCACCTCCAAAATATTATTAACAATCTAAAAATAATGGACAACCGACCTTTTTGTCAACCTTTTAAATATAAAGTTGACATTTAGAGTTAAAAAATAGCCGTTTTAATTATAAACGGCTAGTAATGGTATACAACCTATACTTTAGTCTGTTTTCGTTGATAAATTTTTGCATTCATGTAAAAAAATTGACTAATCCAGCCACCATGTTTTCGGATTTTTTTTGCCAACAGTTCCGTTTCTTGTGATTGGATTTTTCTGTCAGATAAATATAGTCCTAATAAACCTCGATTAATCATTTGATGAAATTTTCGATCAGGGAGTAAACGTGCATGTTTATCCGCTTCATCTATAAATAATTGGAATCGATTCAATAATTCTTCATGACTTTCATAATAAGAACAAAAATTTAAATCTCCTCCTAATTTATCTTCTTCTTGATCAATGAAATAATCCAATAAAATATGTAAACCTTGAATATAAGGAAAATATCCATTACGAACGGTCTGAGCCTGCTTACGAGTAAAATTTTCCTGACATGCATAAGAGACAAGACAAAAAATTCCTAACGTAGAACCCGAACAAGCAGCAAACTCAAACCAATTTATATCAGGCAAAGAGCTCTTATTGGCTATAAACCAATTTTTTAACCGAGGCAATCGATCTTCTTCTTTTACATGTTTATGTACTTGTAAATCACAATAATATTGACACAAATCGATTAAATGCTTGCGAATGATAGGATAGCCTTTTACATTCTTCAAAACCGTTTGGCATGTTTTCACTAATTCTTGTAAGTAACCACCGTCATCTTGTTCTTCCCGATAACGATAGTAATTTTTGCACCCATTTTCAATTGTAACACTATCAAACATAGCCTGATGAAGTGTACGGAAGTCAAGAGGACTAAGGGATGTCGAACGATCGCAAAGGTTATCTAAATAATCACTAATCGTTTGATAAGCAACAATAAATGAAATGGCCTCTTTATATTTTTCTTTTGCTAATAAGCCGAGTATCGCTCCACCTTCACAATGAAATCGTTTATTTTTTTGGCTATTTAATGCTTGTTTTCTCAATTCCCGATTCGGAATTGCCTCCGCTTTTCTATTCCAGCGTTTTAATTCTTCATCAACGATTGGGAATATTTTTTTATAACATTGTTTCATCAAAGATAATGGGTTTTTTGGAATTGACAATATCTTCGCCTCACTCATGTATTTTTTTTAATACTTATTCAATTTATAATCACTATTTGTCTGTTTAAGTGAAAAAAGCATTAACACCACAAAATATTTATATTTATTGTAAAATAGTTTTGTTATAAACGAAAGGAAAGGGAGTTTGGGAATGTTTAAAATTTATCCATATAAAGGGGTATATCCGAAAATATCACGATCAGTATTTTTAGGTGACTTTGTCACGATTACTGGAAATGTAGAGATCGGAGAATATTCAAGTATTTTTTTTAATACGGTTATACGCGGGGATGTTGCGCCAACAAAAATTGGCAACAACACAAATATTCAAGATTTATGTATGCTCCATCAAAGTCCAAATAACCCGCTCATAATAGAAGATAATGTAACCGTTGGACATCAAGTAACTCTACATAGCTGTATTATTAAAAAAAATGCACTTATTGGAATGGGATCGATTATACTTGACCGTGCTGAAATTGGAGAGCATGCCTTTATAGGGGCTGGAAGTCTAGTCCCCCAAGGTAAAAAAATTCCACCACATACTTTGGCCTTCGGACGACCAGCAAAAGTAATTCGCGAATTGACAGATGAAGATTATAAAGAAATGGATCGGATTTATCGTGAATATCGGGAAAAAGGCCAGTATTATAAATCTTTACAAAGTAAG
>SMEZ01000284.1_pt1 | contig 13153 bp, 15 predicted proteins | sample 2456351 | NCBI WGS metagenome assembly SMEZ01 (sample SAMN10132605, study PRJNA489261) | soil metagenome | isolation source: day120 antibiotic-loamy sand soil ammended with composted manure from dairy... | place: USA | collected 2015-04-01 | reverse complement strand
ACTTATCGCCTCGTGAACGAAAAAAAATGATGAACCAAATCCGGAATTTGGAATATCAGTACATTGTTGCAACTGATCTTGCTTCTCGTGGGATTGATATCGAAGGAGTTAGTCATGTTATTAATTATGAATTACCAAATGACTTAAGTTTTTATATTCATCGTTCAGGAAGGACAGGTCGTGCTTCCTATACAGGTATTTCGGTGATTGTTTATGATGAGCAAGATGAAATCAAGGTATCAAAATTAGAGAAAATGGGGATTGAATTTAAAAATATGGACATTGTCAATGGTGAACTGATTGAAATACAAGATCGTAATTTCCGTAAAAAAAGAAAAAAGAAAAAGGCTGACCTTGATCCGGCCATTATACACAAAGTGAAAAAGCCAAAAAAGGTAAAACCTGGATATAAAAAGAAATTGAAAGCTGAAATGGAAAAACAAAAAAGATTAATGCGAAGAAGAAATAAATAAAATGGGAAGAGGGGAACAAAAATGTTAAAAATTGGATCACATGTTTCAATGAGCGGGGATAAAATGCTCCTAGCAGCAAGTGAAGAAGCAGTATCTTATGGTTCAACCACGTTTATGATTTATACTGGTGCACCGCAAAATACGCGTAGAAAAAGTATAGAGAAGTTAAATATTGAAGCTGGACGGGCACATATGGAAGAAAATGGCATTCATGAAATTGTTGTTCACGCCCCTTATATCATTAATATCGGCAATACAACAAATCCAAGAACATTTCGTTTAGGAGTTGACTTTTTACAATCGGAAATAGAACGGACAGAAGCCATTGGTGCAAAACAAATTGTTCTACATCCAGGAAGTCATGTAGGAGCTGGTGAAGATGCTGGGATTAAAAAGATTATTGAAGGATTAAATGAAGTCCTTTCACAAGATGCCGATGTTCAAATTGCCTTAGAAACAATGGCCGGTAAGGGATCGGAATGTGGAAAAACATTTGAAGAGTTAGCGATGATTATTGAAGGGGTTACGAATAATGAACGATTGTCTGTATGTTTTGATACATGTCATACCAATGACGCTGGATATAATGTGAAAGAAGATTTTGACGGTGTCCTCAATGAATTTGACAAGATTATTGGTATAGATCGTATAAAGGTTCTTCATATTAATGATAGTAAAAATCCGATGGGTTCAAAAAAGGATAGACATGAGAATATTGGATTTGGCACTATTGGTTTTGAAGCCTTGAATTATATCGTTCATCACCCTCAATTAGAGAATGTTCCCAAAATATTAGAAACGCCGTATGTAGGGGAAGATAAAAACAATAAAAAGCCGCCATATAAACATGAAATTGAAATGTTAAGAAATAAGAAGTTTGATGAAAATGTTTTAGAAAAAATAATGAATGCAGAATAACAATGATAGGGCTACCGTGGTGGAGCCCTTTTCTTTATTTAGGGCAAATTTCTTCTTAATTGATAAAATTAGAAAAAAGTTCATTCACTTTTTTGGCTGTTTCCGTTCCGGCAATTTTTGTAATTTCTTTTAATACATTGGTACGGTCCGTTTCATTAAAAATATCTATATTTTTTCCCTTTAAATATTGTGAAACCAGTTCTGCTTGTTCAAGGCTGACTTCAATATTGAATTGGTAGGCGAACTTTTGCAATTCTTTCCCTGATATTCCGTTAATTTTTGCATTTATGATTTTCTCTAAAAATTTCATGGCATCTCCTCCCCATCCATACTTTATGTATGTTCCATATAAAATGTTCCTAAAAGATTTACATCTAATTCTTTACAGTACGTAGTAATTTTTGTATACTTAATTAGTTAAATCGTAATCATTCCTAAAAAGGTGAGGAATTTAGTATTAAAGAAGGGTGACAGAATGAAAAATAAGGCACCAATTATAGAAATTAAAAATCTTTATTACCGTTATGCTAATGAAGATGTATTAAAAAATATTAATTTAACGGTCCATAAAGGTGATTTTTTAGCTATTCTCGGTCCAAATGGATCAGGAAAATCTACATTAATCAAGTTGATGTTAAAACTATTGAAAAAACAAAAAGGTGAAATTTTGTTGTACGGTACTCCTATTGAGAAATATCAGGCCTGGGAAAAAATCGGTTTTGTCCCACAAAAAGCCAATGCTTTTAACTCTGGTTTCCCTGCAACGGTTTATGAAGTCGTTCGCAGCGGATTAACGAAAAAAACTGGAATGTTTCGTTTCTTTCCAAAAGATGTTAAACAGAGGGTACAGGAAGTTTTACAGGCTGTTGATATGGAAGATTTAATCCATCGGAACATAGGTGAATTATCCGGTGGGCAGCAACAACGAGTTTTTATCGCTAGGGCACTCATTGGTGAACCGGATATTATCATACTGGATGAGCCGACTGTTGGGATAGACCGTAAACGTGTTGACACATTTGTTCATCTGTTAGAAAGATTGAGCAAGGAAAAAAATATCACGTTAGTTATGGTTACCCATGACTTAGGTACTATCCTTGATAAAGCAAGTCATATTGCTTGGCTAAATCGCACATTGCATTTTCATGGTCCTGTACAAGATTTTCAAAATCTCGATCAAACAACAATAAAATCGTTTTATCAAACTGAATTTGAAACATTGGGCGAACAAATGGAGGAAAAATATTGATGTTTCATCACATATTTCAATATGAATTTTTACAAAACTCTTTTTTAACTGGAATGTTAATCGGAATCATTGCACCGTTACTGGGTGTTTTTATCGTCGTGCGGAAATTATCTTTAATTGCAGATGCATTGAGTCATATTTCGCTTTCTGGAATTGCAGCGACGATGTTAGCTGCTACTTACTCGCCAATTTTATCGACAATCAGCCCCTTATATGGAGGAATGTTGTTTTCAGTTATTGGGGCATTAAGTATAGAAAAATTAAGATCCGTTTATAAGCATTTTGAAGAATTAGCAATCCCGATCATTATGTCTATTGGTATTGGTTTAGGGGTCATTTTTATTTCTCTTGCTGACGGATTTAATCAAGATCTTTTTGGTTATTTGTTTGGGAGTGTAAGTGCAGTCGGTCGTACAGACTTATTTTCTATTTTCATTATCGGCTTACTTGTCGTTTTAACGATATTCTTTGTATTTAAGGAACTATTTTTGCTTGCCTTTGATGAAGAATTTGGAAAGGCACAAGGAATACGAAGCAGCACTGTTCATTTTATTTTCATCATTCTTGTTGCATTAGTTATAGCGATATCGATTCGCATAGTTGGTGTACTGCTTGTATCATCACTTATGACATTGCCAGTTGCTGCTAGTATGAGAGTGTCAAAAAGTTTTAAACAGACCATTATTTTTTCAATCATATTTGGTGAAGTTGCCGTTGTTGGTGGATTAATTAGTGCATTTTATTTAGATTTGGCTCCGGGTGGAACGATTGTTTGTATATTAGCAATCATCCTAATCATAACCATTTTGTTTTCTAAGAAATTCAAATATAATGAAAGGTGATTGGGAGGAGAAATAATATGAAAGTTGATGAAGCAATTCAATTGTTAAAGGAACATGGATATAAATATACCGGCAAAAGGATGGAAATGCTTGATTTTTTGGCTGCACATGATAAGTATATGACAGCAAAAGAGATCTTAGAGGGGTTGAAAGATACTTATCCCAATATGAGTTTTGATACCATATATCGCAATCTTTCTTTATTTGAAGAACTTGGAATTATCGAAATAACAGAATTATCTGGTGAGAAACATTTCCGGTTTACTTGTACCCATGATGATCATCATCATCATTTTATATGTTTACAATGTGGCAAAACAAGACATATTGATTTATGTCCAATGGAACATGAGCATGTGCAAAATGAGTTGCAAGGTTATTCCATATCTGGTCATAAGTTTGAAATCTATGGGTATTGTAATGAGTGTAACGCCTAATCAATATAGGAGGCTTCCAAAATGGAGCCTCCTATATTTATGATTATTGTCATAATTAATTATTGTTTAACCAATCATCAACCCATTTTTTTGCTTCTATCCATGATTGAACACGAATAACACCTTCCGGAAGAGGTTTCCGATTATAAGGTGTATCGAACAAAACAACGGGAATCTTACATTGTTCATGAATTTCGACTGCGTTTTCGTAGCGATCTTCAAAAAAGATATCAATATTCCACTCTTTTGCTGCTTGAACCTTATTATGGGAGCCTAACAATATAATTTCATCATATCGAATTTGATGTTGGTCAAGCCATGTTTTTGTTATTTCAAAGTTTTGTTTACTTCGAGCACTAATAAAATACATTTGATGTTTTTTATCCCATTCATTTAAAACGTCTTTTGCACCGGCGGCAATCGGAGACGCTTGATAAATTTTCCCTTCATTCTCTATATACCATTGATTAAATTCTTCTCGTGAAACGGGAACAAAAGGTGTTAAATCATATTGTGTAATATCATCTAACGTTAATTGTAACTTAAATCCTTCGTTTAAAAATGGGACGAGGGCATCTGGGGATGTGACAGTCCCGTCAATGTCTATTCCAAATCGTTTTTGCATGTTTTTACTCCTTTAAAGATGTATTTACAAATTAGTTTAACATAAATGGGGATATGTTCCATTGTTATATAAAGTTGAATTCAGTATATAAAGCAAAATATTAACAGTGTATTTCCTTCGTCTTTCGTTCAAACTATGAATGCTCCCAAAGAAAGTGAGGGGAAGTTATGGATCAAAATAATCATAATCAAACGCGATCCGAAAATGTCGATAACGATGTAAATAATGGTTATCGAGATTATTTAACTGGCTATAAAGATTATGATGATTACAACGAAGAAACCGCAGCTGAAATCTATGCTCCTGTTTCTGCACGAAGAGAAACGAATGAAGATATTGATAAAAATGAGCAATCTGGAAAAGGTTTTGGCTATGTTGCTTTAGCGTTATCGATTTTATCCCTCTTCGTTACAAGTGCACCGGTTCTTTTTGGTGCAGCAGGTATTGTTTTAGGGTTTATTGCAAGAAATCGGGGAGCAACAGGACTTGGAAATTGGGCAATTGGTTTGGGAGCATTGTCTGTCGTAATTAGTTTGTTTTTAATTCCTTTCTTTTATTAATAGTGAAAGGTCAGTCCCCATTTTAGGGCCTGACCTTTTATTTATGCTTTTGTTTGTGAAATTTTTTCTTTTTCCTTTTCATAATATTCTTCGGCTATAGCATCAATTTCCTTTTTCAATTCTTCGACCATAATTTCTTCAGGGACTTTACGAATAATTTTTCCCTTTCTAAATAATAAACCTTCTCCTCGGGCACCAGCAATACCTATATCAGCTTCTCGAGCTTCTCCAGGACCATTAACTGCACATCCTAAAACAGAAACTTTAATTGGTGCTTTAATTTTTTGAATATACTCTTCTACTTCATTTGCTATACTAATTAAATCAATTTCAATCCGACCACAAGTTGGGCAAGAAACAAGTGTTGCTGCATTTGAGATTAATCCAAAGGATTTTAATAATTCCCGTGCAACTTTAACTTCTTCTACAGGATCTGCACTCAAGGAAACGCGAAGTGTATTTCCAATCCCTTTGCTTAAAATTGCACCTAAACCAGCCGCACTTTTTACCGTACCCGCAAATTGTGTACCGGATTCAGTAATTCCTAGATGAAGAGGGTAATTAAAGGCTTTTGCTGCTTTTTCATATGCTTCAATGGCTAAATTTACATCTGATGCTTTTAAAGAAACAATGATGTCGTGGAAGTTAAGCTCTTCTAAAATTTTAATGTGGTGTAAAGCACTTTCTACCATTCCATCTGCTGTCGGATAGCCATATTTTTCTAATATATGTTTTTCCAAGGAACCGGCGTTAACCCCAATACGTATTGGAATTCCTTTTTCTTTTGCAGCGTTTACAACAGCTTCCACTTTATCTCTTTTTCCGATATTTCCTGGATTAATTCGTACTTTATCTACGCCACCTTCAATGGCCTTTAAAGCATATCGATAATTAAAGTGAATATCTGCAACAAGGGGGATATTAATACGTTTTTTTATCTCTGGAATCGCATTGGCTGCTCGTTCATCTGGAACAGCAACACGTATTATTTGACAACCTGCTTCTTCTAATCGTTTGATTTGCGCAACGGTAGCTTCTACATCATGTGTTTTTGTTGTAGTCATACTTTGAATATGAACATGGTTATTTCCGCCAACCGTTAAATTTCCTACTTTAACTGGACGAGTTTTCGTACGATGCGTAATTTCAGCCAAGATTATTCTCTCCCTTATATAGTAATCCATTTTTTACACATTTTGACATCATTCCTTCTTTTATCTACTATATTTTATCAGTCATTTATGCATTGTATCAAGAAAAACCATGACTCAAGTTATTCTGCTACTTTATCATAATATGGTATCCGATATATTTGTCCAGGTTGCATTTGCTCTGGACTAATTCCATTGTTTAAATAGATAAAGTCTTCCACAATTTGTTCGATCGGAATATGTTCAGGAAAAAATCCCCTGCTTTCAATCAGTGATACTAATGTGTCTCCTGGTTTAACAGTCACTTCAAAATATTTATAAGTCGTCATTGTTTCTTTTGACTCTTCTTGATTATGTTCAACTAAAGGAAGGGTTCCGTTTGTTAAATCAATAAAAACAGCATACATGATTAAAATGATTAATATCGTTCCAAAGGCTCTTTTCAATGGCATCACCTTTTTTTAATTTTTAAGAGAATTAAAACATTTTTAATAGATTATATTAATCATGTTTCGAACTAATTCCTTTCATTTTAAAGAAAAATTCCATCTATTTCATAGATCATTGCTAGTTTTCAGTAAATTTGTTTAAACACTTATAAGAATAAAGATTGTAAGAACTCAAATACTATGTTTAGTAATGAATTTGTCGTAATGGATCAGAAATATAAATGTAATAAAAACGAAATAAAGAATGAGATTGTTAAAAATATGTAAATTTTTGTCGATAGATATTTACAATCTGACATGAAATTTCATATAGTTTTATGGGGTTACATTTTATAAAAAAAATTATAGGGGTTGAAATTGAACAAATGGATATTCAACAAATAATTTTTCAATTTATTGGTTATTGGTGGACTTGGTATTTTCCTTTTTGGTATTAAAGCAATGGGAGAAGGGCTGCAAAAGTCTGCTGGTGATCGTCTTAGAGATTTGTTAGATCGTTTTACAACGAACCCTATTAAAGGTGTTCTTGCCGGTATCGTTGTAACGATTCTTATTCAATCCAGTTCTGCAACAACAGTTATAACCGTTGGTTTGGTTAGTGCAGGGTTTATGAATTTACGTCTCTTTTTCTTTAAAGCGAAAAGAGTTCAATATATTGGACAAGTTTTGTTTGGCTTCGGTGCACTCTTCTTCGGACTTGAATTGATGAGTAGTGGAATGAAACCATTACGTGACTTACAAGCCTTTCATGACTTAACCATTAGTATGAGTGATAATCCGTTCCTAGGTGTCGTAATTGGTACTGTATTTACCTTAATCGTCCAAAGTTCTAGTGCCACAGTTGGTATACTTCAAGGGTTATTCGCCGATGGTTTAATTTCATTAGATGCAGCTTTACCAGTTTTGTTTGGTGATAATATTGGCACAACGATTACGGCCGTTTTAGCATCACTCGGTGCATCTGTAGCGGCAAAACGTGCAGCATTAAGCCACGTTTTATTTAATGTCATTGGATCAACAATTTTCATAATAATTTTAATTCCTTTCACAGCATTTATTGAATTTATTCAAGGTTCATTAGGTCTCAATGAAAAAATGGTTATTGCCTTTGCCCATGGTGCTTTTAATGTGACAAATACATTGATTCAATTGCCATTCATTGCTGGACTTGCTTGGCTTGTTACGAGGTTAATTCCAGGTGAAGATTCCTATGTTGATTATAAAGCAAAACAATTAGATCCAGTTTTTATACAACAATCACCCTCTATTGCATTAGGTGCAGCAAAAGAAGAAGTTATTCGCATGGGACAATTAGTTCTTAAAGGTTTAGAAGAAGCTAAAAACTATTTAGATACTGGCAACGGTAATCATGCAGAGATTGCTTTACAGTTAGAAGATGCAGTTAATAATTTAGATCATAAAATAACAGGTTATTTAGTAGAACTCTCTGCTGCCCCTTTAAATGAACATGAGTCTAGAAAGCATAATAATTTAATGGATATGGTTCGGGATTTTGAACGACTAGGCGACCATTTTGAAAACATTATTGAACTTGGCGAGTATCAAGTAAATAATAAAGTGAAAATGTCGGAAGATGCAAAAGAAAATATTAATGATATGTATACGCTCGTCATTTCAACTTTATCTGAAGTGATTGATGCCCTTGACCAGGATGACTGGAAGTTAGCTGAAGATGTAATGAAAAAAGAAGAACGTATTGACCTTCTAGAAAGAAAATATAGAAAGCAACACATTCTTCGTGTAAATGAAGGAAGATGCTCTGCGCAAGCAGGTATTGTATTTGTTGATATCATTATTAATTTAGAGAGAATGGGCGACCATTGTGTTAATATAGCAGAATCGATTTTGGATGGTTTAGATCACTATCAAGAATATAAAACAGTATAATTTTACTGATTCAGATAGAGAAATGATGTAAATGTGAACAATTTTAGGCATTTAGCTAAAGCATATATTTACATATATGAAGGAGGAGTTAGTTATGGCATTCGAATTACCAAAATTACCTTATGCTTATGATGCATTAGAACCTCATATTGACAAGGAAACAATGAATATTCATCATACGAAACACCATAACACATACGTAACAAACTTAAATAATGCAGTTGAAGGAACAGAATTTGCAAATAAATCAGTCGAAGAACTTGTAGCAAACCTTGATGCTGTTCCAGAAAATATTCGTACAGCAGTACGCAATAATGGTGGTGGACATGCTAACCACTCCTTATTCTGGGAAATCCTTTCACCAAATGGTGGCGGAGAACCTACAGGTGAATTAGCAGAAGCAATTAAAGCTAAATTTGGCAGCTTTGAAGCTTTTAAAGAAGAATTTACAAAGGCTGCAACTGGTCGTTTTGGTTCTGGTTGGGCTTGGTTAGTAGTTAACAATGGTGAATTAGAAGTAACTAGTACACCAAACCAAGATTCACCATTAATGGAAGGTAAAACACCGATCCTTGGTCTTGACGTTTGGGAACATGCATATTACTTAAAATATCAAAATCGTCGTCCTGATTATATCGGTGCATTTTGGAATGTTGTTAACTGGGACGAAGTAGCAAAAAGATATAACGCTGCAAAATAATAAATATAAGTACGATAAGCTGACCTTGTTCCAATAAGGTCAGCTTTTTTTCGTTTGAAAAAACTTTTGAAAATTATCCCTTATGAAAATAGAAATCGAAAAGTATATCTCCCCATAATTAACAAACAATATAGTTTAAAGGGGAGACAATTATGATACAGAACAAGGTAAAAAAAATATTTGGAGATATAGAAATAACAAAGGATTTAATATTTTTACTCATTATCGGTGGGCTCTATTCGTTAAGTATAGCTTTATCAAACACGTTTGTTAATGTTTATATATGGAAACAAACGGAGGATTTTTTTCAAATTGCCATTTATAACTTAACGGTCGTCATTTTTCAGCCGCTTACTTTTATTTTGGCCGGTAAAATGGCAAAAAAAGTAGATCGTATGATTGTATTCAGAATTGGAATCATATTTTTAGCTGTTTTTTATGTGACCGTTTTGATCACTGGAACAAATGCAAACCGGTTTTTGATACTACTAGGTGCGATTCTTGGGATAGGGTACGGTTTTTATTGGTTAGCCTTTAATGTGTTAACTTTTGAAATAACGGAACCGGAGACAAGGGACTTTTTTAATGGATTTTTAGGAGTTTTAAATTCTGTAGGTGGCATGATCGGTCCTTTGTTAGCCGGGGTTATTATCTCTCGTTTAACAGGTTTTATTGGCTATACGATCATATTTATTATATCTTTAGGCTTATTCGCTTTAGCAACATTTTTGAGTTTTTTTATGTCAAAACGTCCGGCCGAAGGAAATTACTATTTTATAAAAATTTTGCATGAACGAAAAAGGAATAAAAACTGGCGACTTGTGACAAATGCCTCTTTTTTTCAAGGGATTCGGGAGGGTCTATTTGCCTTTGTTATCAATATTTATGTTTATATTGCAACGGGGAGTGAAATGGCGTTAGGTACATTTGCTTTCGTAAATTCCTTTGTTTCGTTTATAACATACTATTTTGCATCTCGCTACATAAAACTTCAATATCGAAATAGAGCGATGTTAATTGGTGGAATCATTCTGTTTAGTTCTGTGTTTTTGATCATTATTAAAGTAACATACCCACTTTTATTAATATACTCAGCAATGATCGCGTTTGCATATCCAATTGTACTCGTTCCATTCAACTCAACTTCATATGATATAATCGGAAAAAGTTGGAAGGCTCGAGAGTTAAGGATTGAATATATTGTTGTAAATGAATTGTTTTTAAATGGAGGAAGGGTTTGTTCTATTCTATTATTTTTAATTGCCGTTTCTCATTTAGCCGTTAAGCTTGTTTTACCGTATTTATTATTAATTTTAGGTTCAGGATACTTGTTCATCTATGTGTTCATTCGACATATAAACGTAAAAGAAATTCATTCATAATAATCTCATTTATGAAGAAGGGGGCTTGTTTCAAACGTTCAAACCTCCTTCTTCTTTTATGACTTTTATATTAAATTTATTACGGATGTTTATTTTTTATAGAAAAATGTCGAAAAATCGAATAGAATAGAGATTGGGTAAAAAGGGTGTTCACAATTTTATACATACGTCAACAACTGGATGATTAGATAAAAACAATGATTAAGGGGTGGTGAACGATTGAGACATAAAAAGAAAAAAGAGAATAAAAAGAAAAGCCATCTGCCCACTAGGTTAAATTTATTATTCTTTGTCGTGTTTCTATTATTTTCTGGACTTGTGTTACGACTTGGTGTCGTTCAGATTGTGCAGGGGAAAGAATATAAAAAACAAGTGGAAATGACAGATGTCGAGTCGGTCAACTATTCCGTACCTCGTGGAGAAATGTATGATAATGACTATACAAAAATTGTCTATAATATACCGCAAAAGGCGATTACCTATACACCGCCTAAAAATCCTCAACCCAAGGAATTGCTCGAGGTAGCGAAAAAACTTGCACAATATATTCAAATGCCAAAAGAGGATATAAAAAAAGTTCGGGAACGAGATTTAAAAGATATTTGGTTGTTGGAACATGATAATGGGGAGGACTTGGTAACGAAGTCTGAGACTGAAAAATTAGATGATAAAGATATATATAAATTAAAACTCGATCGAGTAACCGAAGAACATATGAAAACCGTTGATAAAAATGTCGCTGCAATATATGGAAAAATATATAATGCTACTGCATTAACACCTACCATTGTGAAAAACAAAGATGTAACGGACGTCGAATATGCGATGATCAGCGAAAACCTAGGCGATTTACCTGGTGTAGATGTGACAACGGATTGGCAACGTGCTTATACTTATGATGATACGTTTAGAGGGATACTCGGTACAGTGAAAACAGGACTTCCTGAAGAAAAAGTTGATTATTATAAAGCAAAAGGGTATAGCCTGAATGACCGTGTTGGTTATACGTATTTAGAAGAATATTTAGAGGATATCCTTCAAGGTACGAAATCAAAAGTTAGAACGGTTACAAATAAACAAGGTGATGTAGTTGAGCAAGAAATTGTTTCTGAAGGGAAAAGCGGTAAGGATGTTGTATTAACTGTTGATATGGAATTTCAAGCAAAAGTCGAACAAATTCTTATGGAAGAAATCTTAAATGCGATTCCTTATCCGAACAACAATTACTTTAACAAAGCTTTCATAGTTGTCCTTAATCCAAAAACGGGTGAAATACTTTCCATGGCTGGTAAACAATATGATGAAAAAGCAAAGAGCTGGAGTGATTATGCCAGCGGGACATTTACATCCGCCTTTGAGCCAGGGTCTGTTGTTAAAGGGGCAACCGTTTTAATGGGGTATCAAGTTGGAGCTATTCAACCAGGGACGATTTTCCGAGACGAACCTATGCCGGTGAAGGGTCGTAGTCCGATTCGATCTGCAGGAAGGGCAATGGGTCCGATCAATGAAATTAAAGCATTAGAGCGGTCATCCAACGTCTATATGGCGAAAATTGTATATGGTTTGGCAGGAGATACTTATCGACCTAATGCGTCATTAAATTGGGATTATAAAAAACTTGCTGAAAAAATGCGTTACTATTATGCACAATTTGGTCTAGGTACAACAACTGGAATTGGCTTTGCCAATGAAGCAATCGGAGTTCAAAACGAGCCAGATAACCCAGGATTATTACTAAACTTCTCTTTTGGACAATTTGATACGTATACAACCTTACAATTAGCGCAATACGTGGCTACGATAGCTAATAATGGATATCGCATGAAACCGATGTTAGTAAAGGAAATACGTGAACAGAGTGTCGAAGGAGAAGGACTGGGTCCCATTATTGAAAAGTTTAACCCAGTTGTATTAAATCGTATTGATTTGAAACCAGAATGGCTTGAACGTGTACAAAGAGGATTTTATCAAGTGGTAAATGGAAGTGAAGGTACTGCTAAAGCTTACTTTAATAACGTTCCAGTGAAAGTTGCAGGAAAAACCGGTACAGCTGAATCTTATGTTTGGGATGAAAAACTTGAGAAAGGTGTTAAAACATATAATATCAATTTTGTCGGTTATGCACCATATGAGGATCCAGAAATTGCCTTTGCTATTGTTGCGCCAAACGTATATAATGATGGTGGGGCTCGTCTTCCATATAACATTTCAGCAAGGATAGGAGAACGGGTTGTTGAAGCTTATTATGAAACAAAAGAAGAGAAACAAGATCAATTAAACAATGAAACCGAACAAGAAGATACACAAGCCGAAGCGGAATAGAAGTATATATAAAAACGGACTGTCATTATGACAGTCCGTTCAGCTTGTAGACAAAGTCCCTAACTAGTGGCCAAATCTACAGGCTTTTTTTGTATAATAGGGATAGAATTCTTGGTTAACGGGGGAAATTTAGGATG
>SMEZ01000354.1_pt1 | contig 13270 bp, 16 predicted proteins | sample 2456351 | NCBI WGS metagenome assembly SMEZ01 (sample SAMN10132605, study PRJNA489261) | soil metagenome | isolation source: day120 antibiotic-loamy sand soil ammended with composted manure from dairy... | place: USA | collected 2015-04-01 | reverse complement strand
TTGCATTAAGTCTTTTAATTTTAATAATTTCTCATAAAAATGATTAATTGACGTTGTTTTTTCATGACGGTATTCTTCATAAGACATAGATGTTCGGATTTGTATTTCTGGATTATGTATTGGCTGACCTATTTTTCCACCATAGGCAAAAGTACGAGCAATTCCAATCGCCCCAATTGCATCTAACCGATCCGCATCTTGTACAATTTTAGCTTCAATACTGGTAAGAGGTTTGCCATGTCCCCCTTTATAAGATATCGAATCAATGGTTGTCAATATCTGTTCTACATAGTGATCGTCTAAATCTTGCCGTAAAAATTGATCCAATTCTTCTCTCTTCTTCGATGATTCATTCCATAACTTATCATCGTAATAGTCATGTAATAATGCAACCATTTCAATAGTAAAAGGATTTCCTGCATTTTCCCTTTGATGAATATGTAATGCTAAATTTCGAACACGGTTTAAATGGAACCAATCATGTCCAGTGCATTCCTCCTCAAACCTTACCCTTAACAAGTTTTCTGTTGACTTGATTATCTGTTTCATAACCGTCCTCTTTCAATTACTTTTTATAACATGGTTAGTAGATAATTTCCATTATTGATCGTCTCATTTACAATATCATGTAGTTCTTCCATATTATTTTCAGTTATCTCTTCATGTCTTTTTAATATGAATTGGTATGTCATTTTTTGGTCCTGATAAACGTTTGTAATTTGTTCAAGGTTATACATTTTTTCATAGTTTTTCTTTAAAAATTTACTTACTCGTTTTTCTAATACTTCATCGAGTTTCGTGTTGACATTAAAATGCACATTAATATTAGCTCCCGGTCTTTCATTCATCGGATACCATTCAGCAACTAGTTGTTGAAAATTTGCCTTAAGTTCAATTTTCATTATTAATAATTGATTTCGGTCATTTTTATTCATAAAAGATAGATTATATGTACGAGACATGTCTGCAAGATTGATGTAGTCATTTCTCTCGATAATGGTAATTTCCTCATTCAAATCATAATCATAAACAATTCCTTCAAAAACAACTTTTAAATTTTCATATGCCGTTGGATCAAACAATACAATCATCCTTTTTTATCATAATAATAAATTATAACAATTTATATGTATGAAGTCTTGTCAAAGGGAATGAAATATAAAGGTGAGAAAATAATTCTATTTTATGTCTCAGTGGCTTTTTCACAATATAGTGAAATGTACTATAATGAAAGTTCTCATTATTATATTCGTTTTCATCTAACAGCTAAAATATTTCTGTTTATATTGTCTGAACAAGAAAAGGCGTTTATAATAACGCCCTTCAATCTTTTATCAATATTCTTTTTTATTTAAAATAGTCCCTTAATTTGGCCATTTTCATTAACATCCATATTGAGTGCTGCTGGATATTTTGGTAATCCAGGCATTGTTAACATTTGTCCTGCATAGGCAACAACAAAACCAGCACCTACGGAAGGTTTTAACTCACGAATCGAAATCGTAAAACCTTCTGGTCTCCCTAATTTTGATGGATCATCAGAAAGTGAATATTGCGTTTTGGCAATACAAACAGGGAAGTTCCCCCACCCAGCCTCTTCGATTTCTTTTAATTGTTTTTTTGCATTTATAGATAATTCAACACAACTTGCACCATATACTTTTTTACAAATTTTTTCCAATTTAACTTCTATAGAGTCTGAAAGAGAGTATAGCGGTTGGTAACTAGTTCTTTCTTCCTCCGCTTCATGTATAACGGATAATAATTGATCAGCTAATTCAATACCTCCTTGTCCCCCTTTTTCCCATACCTTTGTTATGGCAAAAGGCATGTTTTCATATTCACAAAGCCGGATAAATTCTTCTATTTCTTCTTTAAAGTCACCAACAAAATGATTAAGTGAAATAACAAATGGTAATTGATATTGTTTAATTGTTTCTACATGTTTACGTAAATTAGCAAACCCCTTTCGCACTGCTTTCGGATTGTTTATATGTAAATCTTTCAATTCAACACCACCATGCATTTTCAATGCACGAATTGTTGCCACAATAGCAACAGCATTTGGAAGAATCCCACCTATTTGGCATTTGATATCAAGAAATTTTTCAGCCCCTAAATCTGCTCCGAAACCAGCCTCCGTTACTACATAATCTGCTAGTTTCAAAGCTGTTTTTGTAGCGATTATGCTGTTACATCCATGAGCAATATTTGCGAAGGGACCTCCATGTACAATCGCTGGTGTATGTTCTAATGTTTGAACTAAATTCGGTTTTATAGCATCTCTCAATAATACTGTTAAAGCACCTTCAACACCTAAATCTTTTACAGTAACTGGCTCATTATGGATGTTATAAGCGATGACAGTCCGAGAAATACGTTTCTTTAAGTCTGCCAAATCATCTGCTAAACAGAAGATCGCCATCATTTCTGAGGCTGCTGTAATTTCAAAATGTTCCTCACGAGGTATACCATTTGTTTTCCCACCTAATCCAATCACAACATGACGAAGAGCACGATCATTTATATCGATAGCTCGTTTCCAAAGAATTTTTCTAGTGTCAATTTTCAACCGATTTCCTTGTTGGATATGGTTATCGATAAGAGATGCTAGTGTATTATTAGCAGCAGATATTGCATGTAAATCACCAGTAAAATGCAAATTTATATCTTCCATTGGAACAACTTGGGCATATCCACCGCCACAAGCACCACCTTTTATCCCCATTACTGGACCTAATGACGGTTCTCTTAAGGCAATTACAACATTTTTCCCTAATTGTTTTAATGCATCACCAAGTCCTACAGTAACCGTGGATTTTCCTTCCCCAGCAGGTGTCGGGTTGATAGAGGTGACTAAAATAAGTTTACCATCTTTTTTTGTTTTCAATTCTTCAATGGTTTCATAGGATAATTTTGCTTTATATTTACCAAAAACCTCTAACGCTTCCTCTTTTAAACCCATTGATTGAGCAATTTCTTGAATTGGTTTTAGTCGGGCCATTCTTGCGATTTCAATATCAGATAAAATCTTTGACATATGTTTCCCTCGCTTCTATTAGCTTTTCATATAGATTTCCCTATTTTATCACAAGGTCATTCAATCCATTTATTCATTATCTTTTTTATTCATTTGTGAAAAAAATTTATTTTTTTGGACAAAATAAATAATGATAAGATACATTTTGAACTATAACTTTACATTTTATCTTTTAAAAAGAATCGTTATGATAAGAATTAATTAATAAAGGTGGTCTTTTTCTTGGAAGAAATAGTTGCAGTTGATCGTGATCATTCAGGAAATATTATTAGTTTTAAGACCAATACGGGTCGAATTATTTCGTATCGTAAAGCGATTCAGGAAATCGAACAAGGAAAAATTTCAGGTGTTATGTTAAAAGAACAAACTTTTAGCGATCTTCCAATTGTCCAGAATATTAGTACAGATGATACATATTTCGAGAATTTCCCTCCTATCTATTAAAAAAGAGTGACATCAAGTCACTCTTCAACATTTTTTTGGACAGCTTTTAATTCATCTAACCGTTTTGGGTTTTCTTCAAAATATTGCACAAGGTCACCTATACGGTCAATAGCATCCCAGCTCAAATGATGCTCAATGCCTTCAACATCATTATAAATATTTTCATCTTCGACTCCAATCATTTTTAAAAATTGTTCCAATAATTCATGTCGATATACTAAACGTTTCCCAATTTTTTTTCCTTTTGAAGTTAGTACAAGTCCACGATATTTTTCATATATTAAATACTCACTTCTGTCTAATTTTTGTACCATTTTTGTAACAGATGAAGGATGAACAGATAATGCTTCTGCAATATCAGAAACCCTGGCATATCCTTTATTTTCAATTAATAAATAAATTTGTTCTATATAATCTTCCATACTTGGTGTTGGCATTTCTTTTCCTCCAAATCAAGTTACGTAAACTATATTTTACAATAGTTTACACGCTCAAACAAGATTCAAAATGTTTGCACACTTATCATACCAATAATTTAATTGAAAAAGCTACTAAACAACAAAATTATTCATTTTTTATGAATTTATGAAACAATAATAAAATTCCCTTGACTATGAGAACGCTTTATTGTATAGTAAATATAATCATAAAACTGGTTGCTTGTATGGTGTCCGGTTTTCTGATGCAATTTTTTAGGCACTTCATTGTGTCTTGAAAGTTTAGGAGGAAAGAAAATGCAAAATGGTAAAGTAAAATGGTTTAACAATGAAAAAGGTTATGGTTTTATTGAAGTTGAAGGTGGTAATGATGTATTTGTTCATTACACTGCCATTCAAGGTGAAGGTTACAAAACTTTAGAAGAAGGTCAAGAAGTTTCTTTTGAAATCGTTGAAGGAAACCGTGGGCCACAAGCAGCAAATGTTGTTAAATTGTAATTAAATTTAAATTAACTATATATGGTAAACAATTTCCAGGCTGGTTTATACCAGCCTTTTTGATTTACTTATTTGAACTTTTGTTTGTATGATTACCAGATAATCTTTCTCCTATTTTTTTTATTTCCAAACCAACCGTACATTCATGTATACAAAAGTTATGAGCATAACGTTTGCCCTTTTCTTTCCTAAAATGTCTGGCTAAGAAACATCCATCACAATAATTTTTTAATAATGTATCTAAGTCATCGAGTAGTTGTTTATCAATTTTCATCAAAAAACCCCTTTAACTAAAATAATAAACATTTCAATATTCAATATCTTTATCTAATACGTGTTTACTTTCAATTTTTACACCTTGTAACGCTTGACGCGCTAACTGATCCGCTTCTTTATTATCACCTCTTGGAATCGGTTGATAATTTGGAATTAAATTTAATTTTTGTACGTGCATTTCAATTTTATCTAACAAGCGATTTAAATTTTCCTCAAAACACGGCCATTCTCCTTTTAACTGCATGAGAAGACCTTGACTGTCCCCTTTTATTACAATCTTTTTCCTTTTCATATGTAAATCATATAATCGTTCCATTGCAAAGTTAAGGGCAATATATTCGGCTTCATTATTAGACTGTATTAAATCAATTTTTTCATTCCAACGATGACGTATAATTTCTTCACCTAGTCGATAATATAATACGACACCTATTCCAGCTTCATCTGTATCTTTATTATAGCTTCCATCAAAATAAATCGTGATCTCGTCTGGTTCATCCTCGATCTTGTTTAATAATTTTTTTAATTCCTTTTTTGTCCACCTTAATCCTGTTTCATCTTCAATTTCCATTGTTTTAATACGGCCCGTTTTATCTAAATCATCTATGATCAACAGGATCTCTTTTCCACTTATCCAATCTGAATGAAACGTTGTCTCTTGTTTATTTTTCGTTTGGTATTGCATCATAATTTTAAAATTCATGTATCATCCCATCTTTATTATTATATTAAATCGTATTCTGTCAATTTCCTTCTTCAACATTCATTAATTTTTTCGATAAATCATTACAGTTTTGTTCATTTACCCGTTATAATTAACTTTCTTTAATATTAAACTTTATGGAGGTTTACCATGTTTGAAGTCTATATAGATGGTGCCAGTGCAGGAAATCCAGGTTTCAGTGGGGCAGGAATATTTATTAAAGGAAATAAAGTAGTGGAGGAATATTCCATTCCCTTAGGTTATATGAATAATCATCAAGCTGAATTTCATGCTCTAATCCATGCATTAGAAATTTGCCACTCAAAAAAATATTCGGTTGTTTCCATACGCACAGATTCAAAAATTGTTTGTGATTCCATTGAAAAGAAATTTGTAAAACGAGATGAATTCAAACCATTGTTGCAAAAAGTACTGACAATGATTGAAAGCTTTGATTTGTTTTTTATTAAATGGATTCCAGAAAAGAAAAACCGACATGCAGATCGACTTGCCCGTGCAGCCATCCATAAAAACTAACACTTCTTCTACAACCATTTTATCATTCCATCTAAATATTTTTTTCGACTTGGTAAATAATAAACATCGGAGGTGAAATCGTTGAGTAAAAGCCGAAATCGCGGAACAAAAGCACCAGGAGTAAATCCACAAGGATATGGCCAAGATGGGACAAATACAGAGAATCCAAAAAGTAAATTAGAAAACGCAGCAAAAAAATTGAATCGGAAATAAAACTCTTCATATTCTTATATGAATTAGAAATTTTTGTGGAGCTGTCCAAAAAGTCCAAGATAGTAGATTTTGAAGTATTGCGGTCAGGCGGATATAAAACCTGCTATAAATACACGTTTATGTTATGGAGGTTGTGGCCTTGCCATGTCCTTCCGCCAATGAACCGAAAAGATTTGCTAACTCGGTACTGACTTTCTGGACAGCTCTTTTTTATAGAAAAATATTATTTAAGTTTTTGTAAATATGTTTTATGATAGTGATTGTTAGTAGTCAATTATTTTGCAGAAATTAAAAAGAAAGGTTTAGAAAACGATGAAAAAATCATTAACAGAGTTACTTTATATTGTCGTTGGTTCATTTTTATTTGCATTATCTATTAATCTATTTGTATTACCTAGTAATTTAGGTGAAGGTGGAGTCACTGGAACGACGGTCATTCTCTATTATATTTTTCATTGGTCACCTGGTATAACAAGTTTTATTTTAAATGGTATTTTAATCCTCGTTGGGTATAAATTTTTAGATAAAACAACAACCTTATATACGATTGTTGCAACAATATTTATTTCCGTCTTTTTAGAACTTACGAAAAGTTGGACGGTAGATTCAAACGAATTAATATTAAATAGTTTAGCCGGCGGTGTACTAACAGGTGTTGGGATTGGTATTATTTTCCGCGCTGGGGGTACCAGTGCAGGATCAGCAATTTTAGCAAAATTAACAAATAAATATTTGAATTGGAATGTTAGTTACAGTTTGTTATTTTTCGATGCTATCGTTGTGTTTGCTTCCTGGTTTATCATTGGTACAGAAGGTTTAATTTTAACAATTTTGATGTTATATGTGGCAACAAAAGTAATGAATTTTATTATTGAAGGAATGAGTTCTAAAAGGGCGGTTACAGTCATTTCGAATAATTACAGTGAAATCGCGGAAAAGGTAAATAATGAAATGGATCGAGGCGTCACGGTTCTGACAGGATATGGCTATTATACAAAAAAGAAAAAAGATATTTTATTTATTATTATTAGCAAACAAGAAATTACGCAGCTTAGAAAAATTATTAAAGAAGTTGATTCAGGTGCCTTTATAACGGTACAAGATGTAAGAGATGTGTTTGGAGAAGGATTTGTCACCCTTTCAGACTAACATTTAAGACTGTTTTATGATTTTTACAATGGACGATATTTTTTAATAGTACACCTTGGCCTTGTTTTTAAGAATAAAATTCATGAAAAAGCTGAGTGTTATAAATCACTCAGCTTTATTTAGATCTATTTAACTTTCTATCTATGCAAAATCCTCAAACAGGTGCTCCTTATTCCATTCTTTAATCATATCAAGGATTCTTGCCATCCCTTTAATTTTAATGGCATTTATGTTTGCATATAATTGGTCATGAAAGAACCTTATTTCCGCGTCTTTTAATTTAAATGTTAATGGTACATCCAATTTAATTTCAGCCAGTTTCCTTGAAAGAATCAGTATATCACGATCGCTTTCAATCTTTTTTCGTTGGGCAGGCTTTAATTTGTCTATAGATGCAAGAAGATTTTCTACGGTTTTATATTGTAAAATTAATTTTTCGGCAGTTTTTGGTCCTATTCCTTTTACACCTGGGTAATGATCACTTGAATCTCCAGTTAACGCTTTTATATCAACAAATTGTTTAGGATGATAGCCTCTTTTTTCAATAAAACTATCCTTCGTCTCAACTTCATAATTTCCGTAGCCTTTTTTTAATAAAGCAACTGAAATATTGTTATCTAAAACTTGAAGAATATCACGGTCCCCCGTTAAAATAATAACCTCTAATTGATCCTTTACTTGATGGGCAATCGTACCTAAACAATCATCTGCTTCGAAACCCTGAACTCCAATATTTGGAATAGCAAAAGCCGTTGTTGCTTCTTTTGCTAAATCAAATTGTGGGATAAGTTCGTCTGGGGGGGCAGAACGATTCCCTTTATAATCTTCGTATAGTTCATTTCGGAATGTTTTACTCCCCATATCCCAACAAACCGCCAAATGAGTTGGGTTAAAATAATTCGCTGCCGTAAACAAATGCCGTAAAAAGCCATTTACACCATTTGTTGGTATGCCTTCATCGTTAAACATATACTGACCTGTTGCACTTGTTGCATAAAAAGCTCGAAACAATAGTGCCATTCCATCCACTAATAATAGTTTTTGCTCTGTTTTTGTCAAAATGTCACCTCAAATATTGCTTAATTCATTACATATTTGTTTGCCAATTCCATTTTATCTTAACATAAATATAAATTATAAGCAGTAGAAGATTTAATGGAAGTCTCTTACATTCAAACAAAATTTATAGTTCTTCTAACACAGTTAAGTTGCGTTTGATTAAATCAATATCAATTTTATTCTCTAGAACAGATATCCAACCGTTAAATTGTTCATTTAACTCTTCTTGAATTTTACTAATTAAATGTTCAACACTTTCAAATAACATAACTTCAATTCTAGATTGTAATGTTTTTTCTCCTTTTTCTAAATAAGCAGCAATTGGTTCCTTTAGTCGTTCTTGGATAGCCTCCGCCATTTGCTTTCGCTCATTTTTTCAAAAAAAGCTTTCGTGTTTTTAAATATTCCTAATTCCTTTGCAAAATAGTCTGTTGACAAGTTTATTAATTCATTTTCAAAGTTGGGCGTTTCTAGTCTTCTATTATTCTCAAATAAGGTAAACGATAAATTTTCATTAACCTTTTTAATTTGAGATATAAGTGATTCATGTAAACTAGCTAATTGTTTGTGAACAAAATTTTCAATCCGTAAAGTTGTTGCCCGTAATTCCTGGGACAAATCGAAACCAATAGAGGTGAGTAGTTCTTTACAAGCATAATGTAGAGACTGTTTTGCTTCACTGTTCGCGCCCTTAATTGTTGCTGGGTTAAAGGATTCTTTAAAGAAATCATTAAATCGTAAACCATTCCGTTGATTAATATAATAAATGAGCTCTGCAAGTTCTTGGTTTATTTGTTCTTTTATGACATCAAGTGAAAGATCATTAAGGATCGACTGAATTTTACTTTTTTCTACTTGTAGCCGCTTTAATTTCTGTTCTTTTTCTTCAATATCAGAGCTTGCTGATTCAACGAGAACTCTTACTCTTTCCACCGCATGTTTCCATTCCATTTCTGCAGCACTTATCGCTATTTCTTTTAAATCACTGGTAATAAATTGATAGAAAGAATTCTCAAATTCAGGAAAATACGAATGAAGCTGTTCTTGCATTTGCTTCTCTTTTAATGCATTTAAACTTGAGACAGGATATAGGTTAGCATGTCGAATTCCGAATTGTAGCAATTGGTTTTCAATATAATTTAGAACATCTTTTAACTCATCCTCATCATTGGCTAAATCAACTGCATTAACGATAAAAAACATTTTATCTAAAGTAAATTGATCTTTCACACGACCTAATTGAATTAAAAATTCCCGATCTGCTTTTGAAAAAGCATGGTTATAGTAGGTTACAAAAATAATGGCGTCCGCATTTTTAATATATTCGAATGAAACATCCGTATGTCTGGCATTTATGGAGTCTGCCCCTGGCGTATCCACTAACGTTATTCCTTTTTCCGTTACACTGGAGTCGTAATAAAAATTGATCCATTCCACAAAACAAGACTTATCTTCTTCAGCAACAAATTCTTGAAATTCCTTTTTCGTAACAGTAATTTCTTGACCGAGCTGATTTTCGAAATTGTGATACCCTTTTTCAAAGGCTTTTAAAAATGATAAATGGGTTTTGTTTTGTTCTTTAACATCATCTTCTGAAATTTTCATGACGAATCGAAAGACTTCTTCAAGTGAGTCTGCCTGATGGTTAAAATATTGTAAGGCCACATTTAAGTCATCCAATAACATTTGTTCACTCTTTAGTTTAACAACCCCTGTTTCATGAGGATGCTCTTTACTTGCAGGTAAAATTCGATTAATGGACGCTGTTGTTGGATTAGGTGAAACGGGTAAAATTTTCTCCCCCATTAAAGCGTTGGCAAAAGAAGATTTACCGGCACTAAAGGCTCCAAACAGCGCTACAGTAAACTGTTGGTTTTCCAATCGTTTCACTCGTTTTTCTAACATTACTGCTAGTTTTTCCAATGTCGGAGTATTCGCGAAAATTGGGACACTGTTTTTTAATTTTTTTATAGTTTGACTGTAACGACTATGGTTATCTTGAAATTTTTGAATTCTATTTCTCCTTTTATCCTTGTTTGTTTGTTCGCTTTTCTCAACAGATCCTGTTTCATGAATATAAGCGTCAATGTCAAGGATTACTTCATTCGTATTTTCAATGATCTTTTCTACTTGTTGTCGAACCTCGTCAAAATTATTTAGCGGATTACTCATCAATTGTTGTAAATGATTCTTTACTTGGTGATACTCTTCCTTTATTTTTTTTAGACGGTTAATGGCATATATATATTCTTGCAATTGCCTTTTTTCCTTTTCTAGTTCTGTTAATTGAACCGTACATTCTTCAAGCAGATGAGATTTGATTATGTCAAAAAGCTCATCTATTGTTTTTCGTGTTAACGATTTAATTTGACTCGCTACATCATTTGTATAGTTTAAAACTGATTCACCAGTTACAAGTGCCCCTTGTTTTACTGATTTTGCAATCATGTCTTCAGATACATTAATTTCAATCGTCTGTATTTTATTTTCCAACGTGTGATCGAAAATTTTGTACTTTTTCATGAATTTTAATACACATGTTTTTACATGCCAAACAATTTGTGTATTCGTGTTTTCCTGTAAATCATTTTTAAATCTTAATAAAATATCTCGCCTTTTTTCCTCAGTTTTTTTCTTTGTAAATAGAAATCCAACTTTAAAATCCTTCTGCAACGATTCTAAGTATTGTTTTGCTAGTTCGCGCGTTTCAGCTGGCATGAGATAAGCATTTTTTAATATATTTTCCAATTCCTCTTCTTTTTCTTTTTCAAAAATAGAGACGATATTTGTTCGTTCATTAATTTCTTTTGTTATTTTTTCAAATTCATTATATACCTGTTCACGTTGTTCCTCACTTAAATGTTGTACATTTCGGTTTAATTGGTCAACTTCCTCTTGCTGATCTTCTTCAATACTCTGTAGATGTTCTTCCATTAACAATTTCAACGATGCAGGAACATAATTTCTTTGTTTATTCGAAAAAATCTGAAACAATTGTTGCTTCAATCCGGTAAAATTGTTATAAGGATGGTCAAAATCTTTTAAACTTGTATAAAAAATACCCTTTGGTTTTATAGACCAAGCCGCAAATGCTTCTAAAACCGATTGTTGAAATTTTTCCATCGGAAGTTCTTGTTCTTGATGTTTATCAATCATATTGACAATAAAGTATACTTCTTTACCAAAGTTCTGCATTTCTTTCGTAAAAAGAAAATTTTCTTCTGCTTGAACGTGATTATAATCCATTACATAAAAGACGGCATCAGCTAAATACATTGCAGATTCTGTAGCTAGTTTATGAGCTTGGTCGGTAGAATCAATGCCGGGAGTATCCATTATGACAGCACCCTTTGGCAAAGAATCACTTGGAACTTCAATTTCAACCGATTTTATTAATTCTCCATCCTTAAATAACCCTTTAATTTTGTTTAAATCAAAGGGTGCAGGTTGGTACAATACCTTACCGTCTTGCATATAAAATTTTGCATAATAGCTTGACCCAAATCTAATTTTTACTAAATTCGCGCTCGTCGGTATTGGACTAGTCGGCAGGATATTTTCTCCAATTAAAGTATTAATCATCGTTGATTTCCCTGCGGAAAAGTGTCCACAAAAGGCAATATTAATCTCACCTGCCATTTCTTTTTTCAATAAATCTTTTACTTTTTCTGCCCGAACCTTGTCCCCATTTTGCTCATAATAAGTAAAGAAGTTATAAAGTTTTTGTAAGTTTTTTGTTTCTGTTAATTCAATCAGTTGTTGTTCCATGTTTATACCCCTTTATTTCAACAGTTATATGTTTTATTGTATATGATTTATAATTATTTTCCCATAGTTTACTATTGAAATAAAATATTATCATCAAATCATTTTAATATTCAATGAATTAAAAAAGATGCCCAAAATAGGGCATTCCTTTTTAAAAGACTATAATGCTAGTTTATACTTATTCTTCTTCATAAAGATTACGATCATATTTATGACATTGAACCTCAATGATAATTGGATTTAATCGATTACAACCGCACTCTTGGCAAATATGTTGTTCATGATGAATTGTACAACAGTTTTCACAATAATAATACATCATTCCCTCACTCTCTTCTTCGAAATTTCTTAAGAGTGTAAAAATATATACCGGCATTGTTTTATTACCGACCAAAGTATTATCTGATTTTAATTTTATTTATTATATGTTTGAATAGAGAATGATGTGAATGCATAAATAATTTTTTCTGAAATCGTATCAATTAAAAATTACCTTTCCATCCTTCAACGATTTGATTCTCACTAAGGATTCCACACGAATACCTTGGGCACGAAGGTCGTTTCCACCTTGTTGAAAGCTTTTTTCAATAACGATTCCAATTCCAGCAAGACTAGCTTCAGCTTGGTTAACTATTTCTATTAGTCCCCGTGCAGCTTCACCATTCGCCAAAAAGTCATCAAGTACAAGAACATGGTCATCCTTATTTAACAACTGTTTTGAAACCGAAATTTCATTTGTCTGTTGTTTTGTATACGAATAAACTTTAGCAGAATAAAGATTTTCCGTTAATGTTAATGATTTTCTTGGTTCATTATTAAATCTATTAGCAAATTCTTCGCCAACTTTTAACATTAATGGGACATCAATTTGGTGATTTAAGAAGTGATCCACTTTTAGTACGGTTTCTGATAAAATAGTTCCTTCTTGAATAATTTTGTCCTTCAGTAGTTGCATTTGTTGAACACCTCTTTTTCTTAAAATGGAATAAATGAATTGAAAAACCCAAAGGTAAGCAACCGTGTTGGCAACACTTATCTTCGGGTCTCCATTATGAAAAAATTATACGATCATATGTATTAGTATACAATTCATAGTTAATAAATTAAATACAAAATTATGATTACATTATATATGGAAACAAAGCA
>SMEZ01000202.1_pt1 | contig 13437 bp, 10 predicted proteins | sample 2456351 | NCBI WGS metagenome assembly SMEZ01 (sample SAMN10132605, study PRJNA489261) | soil metagenome | isolation source: day120 antibiotic-loamy sand soil ammended with composted manure from dairy... | place: USA | collected 2015-04-01 | reverse complement strand
TTATTGTCATACTAGGATTTGTAAGCTATGAAGATCTTAAAAGTATACTAAGTATTGTAAGTGGCCCCTCACTTACAATACTTTCTACTATTATGATGTCCATTGTATTGGAGAGTATTGGTTTTTTTAAGTGGATTGCTCAAAATATCATATTAAAATCGAATAATTCAGGGCTTAGGCTTTATATATATACCAATTTGTTATGTTTTTTTATGACTATGTTATTTAATAATGATGGAAGCATACTCATAACAACTCCTATCATTATCCACATCATCAAGTATTTAGCACTTAAACCACCTCAGTATATCCCCTATTTAATTTCTGGGGCGCTGATTGCAACAGCATCTAGTGCGCCGATTGCTGTAAGCAATATTTCGAATTTAATCGCATTAAAAATAGTTGGTTTAGATTTAAATAGCTACGTAAAAATTATGTTTATTCCATCGATGATAGGCATTTTAACAATGAGTTTATTATTGTATTTACTTTTTAGAAACCATATTCCGAAACAATTAGGATTACTAACTTTCAATGATAAACCGTCGAATATCTTTACTCATCCCCTTGATCCATCAGCTCAATCTGAATTAGACAAAAATTTATTTAAAATACCTCTTACAATCTTCATATAAAGATGCTATTATATTAGATGTTTTGAAATAATCAAAAGAAAATGAGGGTATTTTAAATCATGAGCGCGAAAGCAGCTAGAATTGTTACTGTCATAGTAGATTTGGTCATCATTATTTTAGGAACTTTGTTAACAGCATTCGCATTGAATAAATTTACTATACCAACAGGACTTTTAGCAGGTGGGGTTCCCGGGACGGCACAAATTATCCATTATTTTATTCCAATCAAAGTTGGTATTATTGTATTGCTATTAAATATTCCAATACTTATAATTGGCTATAAATTTTTAGGAAGAAAATTTAGTATATATACGATCATTTCTTCTATTCTTCTAGGAATATTTCTTTATATGATTCCTGTTGGAACAATTTGGACCGATAATATTTTATTAAATGCCATTTTCGGGGGGGTATTTAACGCCATTGGCTGTTGCCTAGTCCTTCGCAGAGGTGGTTCCCAAGGTGGAATGGATGTTATTTCCAGGGTGCTTGCAAAACATAAAAATATTTCCGTTGGTAAAGGGAACCTGATCTTCAATGGTTGTATTGTGGCCACATCGGGAATGATCTATGGGGCAGAGATTGCGTTATATACGATTATTTCAATCTTTTGTTCCATGAAAACATACGAAGTCGTCTTAAATCATGTTGATCGTATGTCTTTGATTATTGTTACTGATAAAGGCCAGGAAATTAGTGACGCGATTAATCGAGATATCCACCGCGGTACTACATTATGGAACGCCAATGGTGGTTATTCACATAAAGAAAAAACGGTTCTTTTTTGTGTTATTATGAAAGGTGAAATGAACGAATTAAAGAAAATTGTGAAAGCAATTGATCCAAGCTCGTTTGTAAATGTAATTTCTACAGAAAATGTTATTGGACGCTTCCATCAAATTTGGTAATGAGAATAAAAATGTTAACAAGAGATGTGGTAATTTATCTATATAAAATATTAGAAACAACGATGGTAGTTGGATAAATTGTATTTTAAGTGGGGATAGTGACATCCCATAAAATATTAAAGAATGTAACTTAATTTGTAATATATCATCAATATATAGAAAATATTCTATAACGCTTCTGAACACATGAACGTTCAATTGAATGTTTACTCATACAAAACTGCACCCTAACTGTATTGTGTCTTTACTTTACAGTTAGGGTGCAGTTCACTTTTTAAATGGCCCAATTTGTTTCACGTATTCGAATCCTTCGAATAAAATGCCTATGTATTGACGCAATGAATCGAGGTGAAAAATGTTGGTTTCAAATATTGATTACACATCCCCTTCTACTCAATTCAGCTTTGACGTAAATCAAAGTCCATTATTTGTGAAAGATAGCCAAAACTACATTAATATACTAAGTGTTAACCAATTAAATACTCTAAAGAATGTCTCTTTACTTGATATCTTTACAAATAAAAATAATATTATTGAGCCTCATTATCATCAAAATGCTGCAGAACTTATTTATTGTATAACTGGTTCAGTAAGTGTTTCAATTTTCAACCCATTTACGAAACAAATTCAAAGTTACACTCTTACGCCAGGAAAAGTGGCAAATGTCCCCAAAGGTTGGTGGCATTATATTGTCACCCTAGTAGATAACACGCACATTTTAGCTATTTTTGACGCTCCTACCCCAGAAGTTATTTTAGGTTCAGATATATTAAAATTTACTCCAGCTCATGTAATTGCTCAAACATATTGTGTTGATGAAAATTTATGGAAGCAAGCAACTGCACCGGTTAAACCGACGACCTTTATTGGCCCCCCTTCTAGCTGTCAACAACAAATCAGGTCATTCTGGAATAATTATTCATACACGCCAAGTTACCTTTCCCCAACGTATTGGAGATGATGGTTTATCAGTTGTTTTCCTATCCTTTTCAGCGATATAAAATTGAAAGAAATTTTAATGTGAATAAAACAACGACAAAACTATCAAAATGAAAGGAGTAATGTTATCTAGACATATGTAAATATTAAAATCAGTTGTAATTGATAAAGTTAACTCTGATAATTGGGAAATTGCTGGTGAAACAGTAACAGTTCAGAGACAGAGAGAGAAGAGTGCTGTTCAAATATTATGATAATACGGTTAAAACTAGAAGCAATATTTAAATTATCCAAAATAATAGATCTTACCTATTTATCAATATTTTCATCTCAAACGATAAGGGAATATATTTCCTTATCGTTTGAGATGAAAATATTGAATTATGCTTCCATAAACTTTCATTTATCCATTTACGACTATCTAGATTTTTTCTTTATTCTTCGTTTTGAGACATCTGAATGATGCTATATACAAACTAAAGGTGACTTAGAGTTCATAATCTGTTTAAAAGTTTAAAGCGGCGGATTTTCTACACCTAAATGAAACCAATCTTCTTTTGCTGGTCCATAAACTCCAAAAGGTTTTATTCCAGCTTGACGCATGAGAATAGTAGCTTGTCCACGGTGGTGTATAATGTGCTTGATTAATCCCATTAAGATCTGAGCATTTGTTTCCTCTCTTCCAAATGCAATCTGTACTTCTTTTAAAGTTTCGTCAGTCCATTGTTCCTCAATAGCTCTAATTGCAGATGAACTTATTCGTTTAAATGTATTCGTTATTTCTTTAGCTGAAGTAGGAACATGTTTTTCATCTTCAACTTCATCTATGATCAGCCCAAAATGAGCTAAATACTCTGGTATATTTGTTGTAAAATGCCAAACTATTCTTCCTAATGTACGACCTTCTGGATAAACTTTTTGATTTAATGATTCGTCTGTTAAACCTTCTAATACTTTTAGTGTAAGTGACGACTCCCAATTCCATTCTCGAACAAAATCGGCAATAGTAACATACATCAACAATACCTCCGAATTCAATTAAAGTATTTTTACCTAAAGTAAACATATTATAAAACATTTGTTCGCATCGATCAAATGTTATTCTCTTATTCACTAAAATAAGAAGTTAGAGCTTTAAAAATGAATAAAGCCTATAGAATCGAATTCTAAAGGCTTTTGTTTATTTTGATTTATTGTTTAATATATTTCTTGTCCTTCTGACTCTTTTTATGTATGTAATTCGCGTATCCTAATAAACTTCATAATTTTGTCCCGTTTGGGCACCTTCTACACTCTTTCTGTAAGCGAGGGCTACCCGACTTGCCGGTACCGCTTCAAATCCTGGAAACATATTCCCAAATTTTTCTAACGATTCTTGAACCAAATTTGGACTTACACTATTAATCCGAATTCCGCGTGGCATTTCTATTGCCGCCGCCTTAACAAACGCTTTTACTCCACCATTCACCATGGCAGCGGATGCACCTTGTGGGATCGGATCATCCATCAATATCCCTGTCGTTAATGTGAAACTACCGTAATCATTCACATAGTCCATTCCTAATAATACAAGGTTCATTTGTCCTTTAAGTTTATAATTAATACCAATTTCATTTAACTCTGGTGTTAATTCTGTAAGCGGGGCATAATGGGCACTACCAGCTGTACTTATCACCGCATCCACTTTTCCTACTTGCTCGTACATATTTTTTATGCTTTCAACCGAAGTCATATCCACTTTTACATCTAAACCATTCCGACCTGCACGAATAATCTCATGTTTATTGCCAAGTTCTTGTACAACTGCTCTACCGATCGTTCCACTTGCCCCAACAACTATAATCCTCATATTCCTTATCATCCTTTCATATACACCATTGTTAATAATATATGCTACAGAAGTAATTTCTTGAAATATAAAAAGTTGATAACTAATATTTTTATGAATACCGTGTCTTCGGAAACTTATAGACTAATGAACAACCCATTGCAATTCAACATCATGTTTGACTTGACTTCTTAAATAATCTCTACATACTTTTTATTTTCTTTAAAAAAAGATAATCTCCTTCTTGAATTTTGTAGAAAGTCGTTTCATATTTGTAGATTAGTAAATAAAAGATTATAGTTAATGGAGGAAAACTATGGAGTTGGTGACTAAACATTTAAAAACCATTCCTTGTACAGAAGAAACTTGTTCAAATTTCACGATGTCAAAGGATTATACACTCGGTCCACATATTGACAAATATTTAAAGGATTAAAAAAAAGATCCCTCTCTTTTCGGTTGGGGTGTATGGTTTGTCATTGATAAAAAGAAAAACATAATTATTGGCGACATTGGCTTTAAAGGTAAACCAAATGATGTAAACACCGTTGAAATCGGGTATGGAATTACAACTTCCGAACAAAGAAAAGGTTATGCAACAGAAGCAGTAGCCCTAATAATACAATGGGTATTTCAGTTTAAAAATGTAGATAAAATTATAGCAAAATGTCACGTTTATAATATTCCTTCAATACGAGTGTTAGAAAAGTTAGGGATGAAGCAAATAGGCATAGATAATAATTTTTTAAATTGGGAGTTACGAAAAAAAGATCTGTTTAAGTCGAAATGAAGAGAATATTTAGCAATAATTATAACGTTTATTTCCAATAATTTCATAAAGTAACGGGCAGTAATCAAAAAGGATGAATTGCAATATTCGTATTGTGTAAGTAATAGTTATTGTTTTTTACCTTTTAAAACGGAATATCACCTTAATAATAAAATTTACCAAAGTAAGTATACGATAATTTGTTTAAGTTTTGGTTCCTTTAGTGACCTACTAATTTTACAATTAATAATTATTTTCAATGATATTAATTGAAAGAAAAGATAACCACCCCAAAAACGAGTGGTTATCTCTCCATTATCGACTTCCTAATTAATCGAAAATTGATTAGTCTTCACGATTTCTTGGACAAGCTCCATAACTTCCTCAATAGTACTTTTCTGTAACGCTTCGGCTGCAAGTTTTTCCATGTCTGCCTTTGACAATTCTTTAATGAAAGAACGCGCTTTTAAAATTGAAGTAGCACTCATGGAGAATTCATCTAGCCCTAGTCCTAATAATAGTGGAATAGCATTCTCATCCCCAGCCATTTCGCCGCACATGCCAGTCCATTTACCTTGTTTATGAGAAGCGTCAATTACCATTTTAATCAAACGTAAGATAGATGGATTGTATGGTTGATATAAATATGAAACTCTTTCATTCATACGGTCGGCAGCCATGGTATACTGAATTAAGTCATTTGTTCCGATACTAAAGAAATCCACTTCTTTTGCAAATTGATCGGCAAGAACAGCTGTTGAAGGGATTTCAACCATTATACCGAGTTCAATCGTCCTAGAGACTTTTATTCCTTCTTTCACTAGCTTTTCTTTTTCCTCTAAAAATATCTTTTTGGCATTTCTAAATTCATCAAGTGTTGCGATCATCGGGAACATAATCTTTAAATTTCCATATACACTGGCACGTAGTAAGGCACGTAATTGTGTCCGAAAAATGTCCGTACGATCTAAGCAAAGTCGAATTGCACGAAAACCCAAAAATGGATTCATTTCTTCAGGTAATGGCAAATATGGTAGTTTTTTATCTCCACCAATATCTAAAGTTCGAACAACAACAGGACGATTTTTCATTTCTTCTAATACAGTTCTATATGCTTCAAATTGCTCCTCTTCTGTAGGTAATTCATCACGCCCCATATAAAGGAATTCCGTACGAAATAAACCTACACCTTCAGCACCATGCTCTAAGGCACTTGAAACATCATTTGGCGTTCCAATATTCGCAACTAATTCTACTCGAACACCATCTTTAGATATAGATGGTTTATCGACAAGTTTTGCCCACTCTTCCAACTGTTTTTTGTATTGCAATTGTTTTTTCTTATAATGATCTATCACTTCTTCTGGTGGATTTACGTGTACTTCACCCGTTAAACCATCCAATATAAGTAAGTCGCCATGTTTAATATCTTTTGTAACGGTTTTTGCTCCTACAACAGCCGGAATTTCTAATGAACGAGCCATGATAGCAGAGTGGGATGTACGACCACCGATATCTGTTGTGAATCCTTTAACATATTGACGGTTTAATTGTGCTGTATCGGAAGGAGTTAAGTCCTCCGCTACAATTATCACTTCTTCATTGATTAAACTAGGATTGGGAATCGCTACATTTAACAATTCCGCAAGAACACGTTTCCTTACGTCACGTATATCTGCTGCACGTTCTCTCATATACTCGTTATCCATCGATTCAAAGATCGTGATAAAGTTATCAGTTGTTTCGACCAATGCAGCTTCTGCGTTTACTTTTTCACTTAAAATTTTTTCTTCAATTGGTTTTATTACTTCTGGATCATTTAAAATTAATAAGTGTGCATCAAAAATGGCCGCCTTATCCTCACCTAATTTTTTTAATGCATGGTTACGTACTATTTCAAGTTGATCGTTTGCTTGTTTTACACATTTGCGAAATCTGTCCGCTTCTAGTTTTGGATTGTCAATCTTCTTTTTCTGAAATGACAAATCTGGTTCGACTAAGTGATAAGCTTTTGCTATCGCAATTCCATTAGATGCTGCAATTCCTTTTAGTGTTGTGAAAACCATTAAGCTAACCCTTCCTTAATTTTAATTCGTTTCATGCATTAGTGCTACTATTGAATAAAAAATTTGAAACTCGCATTTAAAGTTATTTTGTTTCATCTACACCGTTTTTGAATATCGTTTTTTTAATTCGTTATATTTAACAATAATAAGTTCAGCAATCTCACTGTTAGGATCCAAGTTGCAAATTTCTTTTAATACATGTACTACACCGTGATCTTTAATCATTTTTTGTAATTCAACTGATTCAGGATCATCTTTTACATCAAATAATAGACATGCCGCTACAGCTGTAGCTAAATTTACATAAGACAATCCAAATTTAGATGCCTCTACCATCGGTTTAACTAAACGATCATTTGGCCCAAGTTTTCGAATAGGTGAACGTCCAACCCGTTTAACATTATCATGTAAGTGTTTATTTCTAAAACGAGTTAATATTTTCTCAATATATTTTTGATGTTCCTTTTTATCAAGTTGATAACGTTCTACTAAATAGTTACCAGTTTCTTCAAGTGTAGATTTTACTTTCATATACATTTGCTCATCATGAAGTGTTTGATCAATTGTCTCTTTGTCATCTAAAAAACCAAAATAGGCTGTAACGGCATGTCCAGTATTAACTGTAAATAACTTACGTTCGATATAAGGAGCAATATTATCAACTTTTAACATACCTTCTACATACGGAATATCTTCTGTTGTCTCAACAATCCACTCATAATAAGGTTCGACTAATACGTCAAGTGGATTTTTATTATTTTGGATAGGTACAATTCGATCAACAGCAGAATTGAAATAGTACACTTTATTTTTCATTAGTTCGATATCTTCTTCTTTTAATTCTTTTTCAATATAGGACTTAAGAAGATCAGTAGCTGAGATTTGATTTTCACAAGCAATGACGTATACTTTTTCATCTGTTACTTTTACTCTTGATTTTAATCCCTTTGCAATTAGTGGCGCAATATGAGGCAACACATTAGGTCCTATTGCCGTTGTGATATATGTTGCTTCCTCAATCGCCTTAATTACAGCTTCTTCATCCTTCATATTATTAATGCCTGAAACATTAACAATTTCCATTACTGTAGGTTCATCTTCCGCAGTAATAACATTATAGGAGCGGTCTTTATTTAGTTGATCGATAATCGTATCTGCAATGTCAACAAAAGTTACATGATAGCCCGATTGTGAAAATAAAGCTCCAATAAAACCTCTTCCAATATTTCCAGCCCCAAAGTGTACTACTTGTTTCATAGTCTGTCACTCCTTCATAAATTTGCTTTGTAAAAAATGTAAGCATGCATATTCTAATTTTTCTCTTATTAATTTTTCGTTTCCAGACGAAAAAATCATGATTGATTCATTATTTTCTATAATAGTCGTACTTACCATGCTAATAAATTCTTGTTGAATACTATTCATTTTTTCAGGTGCTAATAATAAGAGAATATTATTAGCCTCCATTTCTACCATATCCATCCCTTTTAATTTATAAGGAACATCTACATGTACAATCTTAAAAATGACTTCCTTAATATGTGGATTTCGACAATGAAAAAGGGCCAAATTCGTTTCAGGTATTCCTAATCCACCCTTGGCTTCACGCAACTTTACTTGTCTGAATACATCCTCAACTGATGTAATCGTTCCCTTTTCAGCTTCTGGAATTAACATTTTTTTTATGACATCGTCATAAGTGGGTTCATTTTCCATACGTACTACTGAAAAATTGCGGAAAAGTGTTCGAATAAAATGGATACAGGTATCAATTTCATTCATAAATGTATACAGGGATATATTTTGATTGTTTGAAGACGTTTCATCTTGCAATGTAGTCTCTTCATAATAACTTTTCCGCTTCGTTATTTCTTGTATATGAGTTCCTAAGTAGTCACGTACAGCCTCTATATCCTTTTCATGTAAAAGTGGATTTACATAAACGTAATCAAATTTTTCTTGGATCGGCAATAATACAGTTGAAAGAATGATCTGATAGCGGTTCCTTTCAATATTAGGTAATTCCTTTAACGAAACAACATCCGTTGTAGAAATCTCAGGAAATTCATTTTTTAAACGACTAGAAAGCATTTTAGAAGTCCCAATTCCTGTTGGACATATGATTAACGCACGGATTTGAATTTTTTCTTTCTTTAACTCTAATGTAGAGCCAAAATGTAGTACAGTACTAGCAATTTCATCTTCGCTAAACGCAATATTTGGAAATAAATGAAAAAGACTTGATCGAACAGCCAAAAATAAAATTGGATAGTTCTGTTTGATTTCTTCGGTTAAAGGATTAAATGTTGGAAACCCTTTTTGCTTACGATAAATTGTTGTCTCCAAGTGGTTTAAAAGACCTTGAAATAAGGTAAAATCATTTATTAAGTCGACATTTAATTGTTGGGAAACCTGTTGTATTAATTCTTTGATTGATCGACTGAATTGAACTTTTTCAAAATACATTTCATCTGGTGTTACTAGTTTAGAACCTCGAAGTATCGTTGTAAGATACATGATTTCTTCACTAGGAATCTTTATTGAATATAAATCATATAATTTTTTACAAATTTCGTTAACAAGAAAGTGTTCATCAGACATTTTTAATGGATCTGTTAATTGCATCTGTTTTGATATGGTAAATCCTTTTTGTATTCTTTGTAACGCATTTAAATAATCTGTTTTAAAATAATACATAATCTTTTCTACTTGAAGTTTGTTTATAGTTAGCCAAAATAGATGATCAAATAATTCATCTTTAAAATTAATCATGATATAACTGACTAATGCTTTTCTTTTAGATTCTTCGAGTCCAGTAAGTTCTACACCGACTCCTTTTTTCTTTTCAATCCCAACTTCATAATTTAATAACCATTTCGATAATTCATCTAAATCCGTGTTTAATGTTGTTATTGAAACACCAAGGTCTTTAGAAAAAGGTGCCAACTTTATCGGCTCATTCGCATCAAATAATTTGATTAATTCTAATAGTCTTCTTTCTTCTAAAGAATAGTCAAATGGCTTTATGGTGGTTATAGTTTGAATCAGTCGATAAATATTTTGGTATGTTCCATTTATCGATAGTCCACTTTCATTTTCTATGGATAAGTCAAATTGCTTCAATAATTTTTCTATATTTCTCAAATCTCTCTGGATCGTTCTTTTACTGACTTGTAAATAGTCCGCAATAGATGAAACGGAATGAAAACCACTCTTCTTTAATATTAATTCGATAATTGATTTTTCTCTGGCTGTAATGATCATGGGTACCCACACTTTCAACTGTATTCAATAGCTTAATGATAACAGAAGACCAGATTGTTGGAAAATAGAAGAAAAATGCATAAAGCATTTTTCTTCTATTTATTTATTAAATGAAGAGCCAATGATTTCTAAAATTTCATCTGTAGTTTTTGCATTTGCCATTTTTTCAACATTGTTCATATCAGAACATGTTTGAGCAATGGCAGAAAGTATTTCTAAATGGCCGTTATCTTTACCTGCTAGTCCAAAAATTAAACGAACTTTGCCACCTTCAAAATCGACACCATCAGGGACTTGAATAATGGTTACACCTGATTTTATGACTTCTTGTTTAGCTTCATCCGTTCCGTGAGGAATTGCTACGTCATTTCCCATATACGTACTGGTGATCTTTTCTCTGTCAAGCATGGCCTCAATATAGGATTCTTTGACATAACCACCGTCAACTAAAACTTTCCCTGCAAATCGAATTGCTTCTTCCTTTGAGGAAAATTTTTTGTTCAAAAAGATGTTTTCTTTTCTTAAAACTTCTTGGTTAGCGGTTGAAGCACTCTCATCATGATCTGATAGTTCTGTATTATTTGTAGTATTATTATTAACTAAACGATCAATAATCTCATCATATTTTGGACTTGATAAAAAGTTTTCGACTGAAACATGAGTAGCATTCGGTACTTTTTGTTTTGCACGTGGTGTTAATTCTTCTTGTGTAATAACCAACTGTGCATCACTTGGTAAATTGCTTATGGCCATGTTTGTTACTTTAATGTTCAATCCAGCTTCTTTTACTTTCTTTCTAAGTAATGATGCACCCATTGCACTTGAACCCATTCCAGCATCACATGCAAATATAATGTGATTAACATTATTAAAGTTAACGGATGCAATGGAGGTTTCTGTTGTTATTTCGTTGTTAGCTAAATCACTCACTACACTGCTTTTTTTCCCTTTCATTGCTTGCATTTTTTGGGATGCTTCTTCCAAGCTGCCCTCTTCAGATTTATCCATTTTTAAGACGAAGAAAGAGACAATGAACGATACTGAAGCAGCGACAAGGACACCTGCAATATTAGCAATGAAATTACCAGCAGGAGTTACAGCAAGCATAGCAAGGATGCTACCTGGTGAAGCTGGAGCGATTAATCCACCACCTAGAAGTGATAAAGTAAATACACCACTTATTCCTCCAAGTATAACCGCAATGAATAACATTGGTTTCATTAATACATAAGGGAAATATATTTCATGTATACCACCAAAGAATTGTATAATTGCTGCTCCTGGAGCTGTACGTTTTGCTGCACCTCTACCAAAGAAACAATAAGCTAATAGAACACCAATCCCAGGACCTGGATTTGCTTCAAGTAAGAACAGAATAGATTCTCCAGTCTGTTTTACTTGCTCAATACCGAGTGGTGATAACACACCGTGGTTAATAGCGTTATTTAAAAATAGAATTTTCGCTGGTTCTATTAAAATACTAGTTAATGGAAGAATACCGACATCTAACATCCATTCTACACCAGTTACTAATATACCAGTAATCTGGGTTACTCCTGGTCCAATTAACAAGAACGAAAATATCGCTAAGATACCACCTAAAATTCCGGAAGAGAAGTTGTTAACTAACATTTCAAAACCAGTTCTAACTTTTCCTTCAATTAACTGGTCAAACTTTTTAATAACCCATCCTCCTAGCGGTCCCATAATCATGGCACCAAGGAACATCGGAATATCTGCACCGACAATAACCCCCATTGTCGCGATCGCACCAACGACTCCTCCTCGCATATCATAAACTAATTTACCACCAGTATAACCAATTAAAAGTGGTAATAGATATTTAACCATTGGATCTACTAAAGTAGCCAATTCTTCATTCGGTTTCCACCCTGACTCAATGAATAGGGCAGTAATTAATCCCCATGCAATAAATGCACCAATATTAGGCATTACCATAGAACTCAAAAAGTTTCCGAATTTTTGAATCTTTACTTTCATCTGGCTTTCTTGATTAGACATAAATGAGCTCTCCTTTCTGTAAAACAATCATAAAATATTAAGCGCTTTCACTCAATGATTACTAGAACTAATTTTGTCACCCCTGTCTGCGTCAAAACTTTTTTTCGTAAAGAACCATCATTTTAACTACATTTATAATGTTCACAATGTAGATTATTTTATTTGCGTTCATACAAAAAGGAGTGAAATTTTGTTCTTAAACTCTTTATAATTTCTTCACCTATTGTTCATTCCATTTAATTTCTGTGAATATTATTTTGTGTGTATTTATTAGTCACGCCATTAAAAGACAAACCTTATTTCTTGCTGAAAATTCTAACAATAATTATGATAGAAATATAAAAAGATATTGAGGTGATATACTTGTTAATTCCATATGGAGATAAAAATCCTTTAATTGATAAGACTGTATTTGTTGCACCCGGTTCTTATTTAATTGGTGATGTTACTGTTGGAAAAGAGAGTTCAATTTGGTTTGGTGCTGTTGTACGTGGAGATGAAGGACCAATTACAATAGGTGAAAAGTGTAGTATTCAAGATAATGTAACGATCCATTTATATGAAGGTCATCCAGTCAAAATTGGAAATGGTGTGACGGTCGGACATAATGCAATTTTACATGGATGTACCATTCATGATCATTGTATTATCGGTATGGGGTCAACAATTCTGGATGATGCCGAAATTGGTGAGGGATGTATTATCGGTGCTAATACGTTAATCACATCCGGAAAGAAGATACCACCACATTCATTAGTGGTTGGTTCCCCAGGAAAGGTTGTAAGAAAATTGAATGAAAAAGATTTTGAATTAATTAAAGCATCGTACGAAGTATACGTTCAAAAGGGTAAAGATTATAAAAACATACTTAATAAATAAAGGAAAAAGAACTGCCTACAAGCAGTTCTTTCAGCTTGTAGACAAAGTCCCTAACTAGTGGCCAAATCTACAGGCTTTTTTTGTATAATAGGGATAGAATTCTTGGTTAACGGGGGAAATTTAGGAT
>SMEZ01000266.1_pt1 | contig 14328 bp, 13 predicted proteins | sample 2456351 | NCBI WGS metagenome assembly SMEZ01 (sample SAMN10132605, study PRJNA489261) | soil metagenome | isolation source: day120 antibiotic-loamy sand soil ammended with composted manure from dairy... | place: USA | collected 2015-04-01 | reverse complement strand
CCCGCAGCAGCCGCAGTTCGGCCCGCTGCAGGAACCGCAGCAACCACACCCACTCATGGCAATCACCACCCCTTCGGGACGTGTCTGTGCCATTGACAAACGCTATGAAGCGGAAGAGGGAAGACGACACCACTACTAGGGTGAACTACCCGGTAGCTCTGTGTAGCTTTACTGCATTTGGCGCACCGTCGTGGGAAGGGATCGACGCGCCTCGGCCTGGCAACCTGAACCGCGGCCACACATGCCACACTGCGAACCGTGGAGTACCAACTCACAGCCGAACTCGTCTCCCCGCCCGGCGCACCGGACCTCGACCCCTTGCAACAGGTCGGCGTCATGTCGTTGCTCGACGAGCGGCTGAATCACCTCGTCAGCATCGAAGGGCCGGACGACGTGGAGATCATCCCGGTCGAACACTCCCTCGAAGCGCATCTCGGCGGCGCTGTGGTGAGCTGGCTACTCGACGCCCCCGCGCTGGCCTTGGCCGAGGAGGCCGCGCGCGCCGTCCTGGAACAGATCATCGACGAGATCGACCTGTTGGAGGACTGGGAGGTCAAGCACTGCGCCGTCACAGCGACCGACGATCAGCTGGAAAGCGCGTTGGCGGTGTCGATGGACCCAGACGAGCTCGGCGGTCAACTCCTCGGGCTGGACTCCTCCGCCGACATGCGGACTTTCCTGCTCGACGCCGAGGACACCGATGAGATCCAAGCCGCCGTGCGGAAGGCCGAACTCGCCGACCGACGTGCGAGGCTCCTGCGCCTGGGTGAACAACTCCGAGCCTTCGACCTCTCCGCCTTCGGCGAGTCCGACGGCGTGAAGGCCCGCTACCTCGCCGGTGCCCTGCTGTACGGCGTCGAGATGCTCATCGACGAACTGTTCGGCGACGCCCAGCTCCTCGACGACGAGGACGCGACCGTCGAGGAGCTCGAAGCACTCTGGGCCCTGGATGAGCTGCCACCGCAGTACGCCGACCGTTACGACGCCCTGTTCGCCAGGCGGTTCCTCGTCACCGCGTCGGTGCTCGGACACCGCCTCACCCAGGAACACTGGAACGGCCCACTGTGCGTGGCGGAGGCGCTGGCGTTGCGTATCGCCGAATCCCGCGCGGAGGTCGAACTCGATCTCATCGAGGTTCTGGAGGCCGACCACGGCAACGGGATCTTCTCCGTCTTCAACGAGCACGCGCTGAACGACCTGGACAGCGACTCGCTGTACGAGGTCTCCGAATCGGAGCTCGACGCCGAGTTGTCCTTCGACAACTGGTTCCGGCCACGCGGGGCGTCCGGGGAGAACCCCGCCTCCCATCCGTACCTCACCGACGGTACTTGAAAACAGGAACACCGAGTCGATCAGAAATGACTTTTTTACTCTCGAAAAACGACCTTCTTTCGACTTGATCCCACCGAGTGATCCACACCGGATAATTCCTCCGGCATAACCGAAAGTTATTTCGGGCGCAAGACTGCACGGAACATTTTTTCCGCATAACATACGTCGCTATCACCGCTGATCGACACCGGACGGGGACGAAAAGTTCAAATGGAAAACAAGGGCCGTCGACACCCCTGCGAAACCTCCCCGGCCCACGACTCCCCGCCCGAAAAGTGCCGTTCGCGGCCCGGACGAAAACGGCGGGCGGCTCGAGGGCGGCCGCCCGCCGGAAGCCCTGGGACGATCGGCCCTCAAGTGCGGTCGGACAGGACGTCACTGGGCTCTCGACGATCCTGGCGCATCAGTTTCGGTGTCACGAACCACACGTAGCTGAACATTCCTCCGATGGACACCGCCAACACCGACATCGCGATGAAGCCGAACACCACCTTGCCGATCAACGAAACGGTCAGGGTGATCGCCACGGCGAGGCACACCAGTCCCTCCACGACGAGCCGATTACCGACATTCAGGATCGCGGTCCGTTTCCCTTTCCGGAACAGCACTCGGTGCCACGCCGCGGGAGCCATGAGCAACGCCGTGGCCGCCGTGGTGAACAGCACCGTCACCAGATAGAGGGACTTCTCGACCCCGTCCGCCTCCCGGAACTCCACGGTGAAGGCGACGGCGAGTTGGAAACCGAAGAGGATCTGCACCCCGGCCTGCGCGACCCGCAGCTCACCGAGCAACTCGCTGAGATTACGCGCGAGTTGCTGGTGACGTGGCTCCCCCGTCTTGCTGACGACGTGCGCGGAGTGGCGGGGATCCCTCGGTTCGCTCACATACGTACCTTCGCTTCCTTCGGTTCGCTCACGTACGTACCTTCGCCGACCCGGGACTAACCACCACTGTCTCCGAGCGAGCCCGTTCGTGCCAGCTCAGCGCGGTGATCGAGCACACCACCACAACCAGTCCGACCCATTGCGTCATCGTCAGGTGCGCATCCAGCACGGTCACGCTGATGATCGCCGCGGTGGCCGGGAACGCCAATTCGGCCAGCGTGGCCCGCGCCGCCGGAGTGGTCTGCATACCCATGTAGTAGAGGCTCAACGCCAACAGCCCCGGCACGACGGCCAGCAGGAGGAGCCCGGGGGCATTGCCCCAGCCCACGGCGAACGGACTGCCCTGCGCGGCCACGATGACCGCCGACACCGGAAGTCCGATGCTGAACCGCAGCACCGTCACGTCCCGGGGCCGCAGCTTCGTCGACACGAGACGACCGAGCACGGTTCCGCTCGCCCACAACGCCGCGGCCCCGGTCGCGAACAGCGCTGTCCGTAACGCCGACACCTGGACGTCGAGCGGGTCGGCGAACGCGAGCAACCAGGCCCCCAGCAGGGTGGGGACGGCGAACGCCGCATACCCCACACGGAGTCGTTCCCCGAGGATGAGGAACGCGGCCAGCATGGCGAACAACGGCTGGAGCTTCTGCAGCACCAGCGGTGTCACCGGGTCACCCGTCTGGAACGCCGCCGTGAACAACGCGGTGGCCAGCGCGGACGCACCACCACCGATGAGGAGCACGGCGACCCACTCGCGTGGCCCGCATCGCGACAGCGCGCGCACGGCTGCGGGAAGGAACGGAAGCAACAACGCCGCCACGATCACGTGTTCCCAGAACACCACGGAGGCGGCGGGCAGATCCTCGGCCAACGGAAGCCTGAGCAGTCCGTCGGTGCCCCACAGCGCCGCCGCGACGGCCACCAGCCAAGTCCGGTCAGCGCGCCCTGTTTCAGCCGTTTTCGTCACGGGACTCAGGCTACGAGCCCGACGGCCGCTCCGAGCTCACGAGTTCCGCAACGAACGACAGGACGGGCTCGGGCCTCGACCGCGACCGATGACATCCCCGAACGGGGGACGTGTGTTGCGGGTGGCCGGGTCATCTGGTTAGCACGAGACATGCGTACCCGGAAAACTGCCACAGTCCTCGCCGCTCTCGTCACGGCCGCCACCGTCTCGACGATCTCGGCGCCCGCCGTGACCGCCGCGCAGGGCCAGCTCAGGGCCTCCGTGACGATGGACGTCTTCAAGACCGACCACCGCAGCGGTGCCGTCACCTACGACACGGAGCTCGTGCCGGCCGGTTCACTGGCCCTGGTGACGTCGGTGTCCTCCGACTCGATCGGCACGACCACCGAACTCCAGGTCATGGGCCTGGTGCCCGACCGGGAGTACGGCGCGCACGTGCACGTCAACCCCTGTGGTCGAAGCGGTGACGACGCCGGACCGCACTACCAGCACAAGCTGGACCCCAACCAACCGTCCACCGACCCCGCCTACGCCAACCCCGAAAACGAGATCTGGCTCGACTTCACCACCGACGGCAAGGGGGCGGCGTCCGTACGGTCGAAGGTCGACTGGACTTTCCACGACGACCGCAAACCGGCCTCCGTGGTGATCCACGAGCGCCACACCTCGACCGGCGAGGGCGAAGCGGGCACGGCGGGCGCTCGCCTCGCGTGCATCACCGTGTCCTTCTGAAGGAACGCCTTCCGGACGTCACTTCCCGGACGTCGCTTCCCCTCCGAATCGCCCGTCTTGTGGTCTCGCCGCGGTCGAAAGGCGGGTGATTCGGGCTTCCGTCACCGGCCCCGTCATTGGTCGTCGTCAGCACCGACGACAATGGGAGTGTGACCGCGACCCTGTCCAAGCCCGCCCTGCGGATCGGCCCCTACCAGGTCGATCCGCCCGTGGTGCTCGCGCCGATGGCCGGCATCACCAATGTCGCGTTCCGTCGGTTGTGCCGCGAGTACGGCGCCGGCCTCTACGTCTGCGAAATGATCACCGCGCGTGCCGTGGTGGAGCGCCACCCCGGCACGATGCACATGATGACGTTCGACGCGAGCGAGTATCCGCGTTCGATGCAGCTCTACGGCGTCGATCCGGCCACGATGAAAGAGGCCGTCAAGATCATCGTCGGGGAGGGTCTGGCCGATCACATCGACGCGAACTTCGGCTGTCCCGTCGCCAAGGTGACCCGCAAGGGCGGCGGTGCCGCGTTGCCGTTCAAGCGGAAGCTGTTCGGCAACATCGTGAGGGCGTCGGTGGAGGCGGCCGAGCCCGCGGGTGTCCCGTTCACCGTGAAGTTCCGCGTCGGCATCGACGACGACCACCACACGTACCTCGACGCGGGCCGCATCGCCGAGGCCGAGGGCGCCGCCGCCGTCGCACTGCATGCCCGTACCGCCGCTCAGCGGTATTCGGGTAAGGCCGACTGGTCGCACATCGCCCGACTCAAGGAAGCGGTCACCAGCATCCCGGTGCTCGGCAACGGCGACATCTTCACCGCGCACGATGCGTTGCGCATGGTGGCCGAAACCGGCTGCGACGGCGTGGTGATCGGACGCGGCTGCCTCGGTAGGCCCTGGCTGTTCGGGGAACTGGAGGCCGCCTTCGCGGGCAAGCCGATCCCGGCAGGGCCGAACCTGGGCGAGGTCGCACGCGTGTTGCGCCGCCACGCCGAACTGCTCGTGGAACACGACGGGCCGGACAAGGCCATGCGTGACCTGCGCAAGCACATGGCCTGGTACTTCATGGGGTTCCCCGTCGGTTCCCAGCTGCGTCGTAGGTTCGCGATGGTGTCGTCGCTGGACGAGTTGGACGAACTGATCGCGCAGCTCGACCACGACGCGCCGTTCCCGGCCGATGCCCTCGGTCCCCGGGGCCGTCAGGGGTCGCCGGGCAAGGTCACGCTGCCGCACGGCTGGCTGGACGACCCGGACGACCCGTGCGTCCCCGAAGGCGCCGACATCATGCACTCCGGCGGCTGACGCCCACGAGACGGCCGAGCTCGCCCCGTACATGACGGGGCGGCTGAAGCAGCCTCGGCGAGCCGGACGAGGCGGTGGGAACGGGGGACCGCCCGTCCCCGAAACGCTCGGACCACTCGTGTTCGACGTCCCTCTCCCACGTCCGCGGGACTCACTGAGAGGCTTCGTCGAGCGACGGTCGGGCCGACACCAACCGTGCACATCGATAGGCCAGATACGTGACAGTGGCCACGAACGAATACATTGTGTCGACCTTGCGCGGCCACTATCGCGACGCAGTGTAAAAAGTTCCTGTCGCGGTGTCGTCACAAACGGCTGATATCCGTACGATAACGAACGCCGTCCTCGCGACGATCAATAGGCAGGTATCAGAGAGTCCCCAGGGGATCTTTGAGCGAAGGGAGCGTGCGTGTCGGACGACCGCGACACTCCCGGGCTCAGTTCTCAAGCGGCGGAATGGCGAGAACGCGCCCGGCGCAATCGTGAGGAAGCCGAGCGAAGGCGGCGTCGAGCACTGGACACCCAGGGCGGTATCAGCGTCGCCGAGATGCTCGCCCGACATACCGCCGAACGGCGATCGTCCGAGGAGAACGGATCAGCACGTCCGTCGAGGCTGCAGCGCAGGCGAGCGCTCGAACAGGCCCTCGACACGCCTTCCGGGTCTCCCCGTAGGGCCAGGCACGCGGCCGACGACGATGACGATCACTTCCCGTCCACCGGACGCCATCAACGGCCGGACCCGCCTGAACCGGTCGAATCAGCACATGTCCCACCACCGCAGCCGCCTGTTCCGCAGCATCCGCCACTGCCGGAACGCACTCGCGGTGCGATGCCGTCGGTCCCCCAGCCACCGGCCGACTCCGTCCCCCGAGGCATCGCGAGGCCCGACGCGGCGCGGTCCGAACCGGCCTGGAACCGGCCGTTGCCGTCGGACGCCGGCCGTCCGCACCCTCGGGGACCGCAGCCCCGCAGGCCCGAATCGGCACGTTCGGGTCACTTCCTCGCGGTCGAACCGCCGTACGGGGAACCGCCGAGACACGTGCCCACCCGAAACGCCGAACCTCCATCGCCCTCGGCGACCCCCCCACCGGCCACGTCCCCCGGCCCGGTTCCAGCCACCCCCTCGGGAACAACATCTGCCGAAACCCGCTCGTCCGCCCGCCAACATCGGTTCCGCTCCCGACTCCGCACCGGAACGGACGGGGGACACTCCGCCACCGCCTCCGCGGATGCCGGAAGCGCCGGGACGCAGGCCGCCCGCGCCGCCGAACGGTCGACCGCATCCCCCGGCTCGTGCGGCGGAGCCCCGCCCCGGCCTGCCGCCCACGCCGTCGGGGCGGTATCCCGTGCCGCCGGAACTCCTACACCAGGCCGGAGCGGGTGAGGCGCAGCCTCCGGTGGCGACTCCACCCCCCGCGCCGCAGCGACCGCACCACCGTCCCGAGCGGGAGGAGGACGAGCGTTCGCTCGAAGACCGGCTGACGATGACCGATCAGATGGAGCCGGTCGACGACGCCACGAAGTACCGTCGCAAGATCGACGAGTCGTTGGCGCGCTTCTCAGCCGCACACGACGAGCTGGAGGCCGAGGAACGCAGGAAGCGGCAGCGGCGACAGCGTCTTTTGGAACAGACCATGACCGCGTTCCAGCGGGTGGTCCCGGTGGGGCCGAAGTCGCACAGGCGCAACAACGCCCGGCGTAACCACACAGACCCGGACGACGACGGTGAGTCCGAACGAGGCGGTCTCGTAGGTCTCGAAGGGGTCGCCGGGTTCGGCGGCCTCGAAGCCGGTGCCGAAACCGATGCCGCACCGGACGACGTGGACTCGGACGACACCGAGTTGGTCCGGCTCGAATCCGAAGAAACCGAATCCGACGAAACCGATTCGGACGGCGACGGGTCGAACGGCGCGAACGGCCTGCGCACCACCGAAGCGGATGACACAGGCTCCGCCGGAACCGACTCGGATGAGTCCACATCGGACCAAGATGGGTCGGAGACGCGGGACCACGCCGAGCGCACCGGACGGGACAGACGCGCCGTACTCGCGTCGAAGGCCGCCGTCCTCGTCGTCGCGGTGCTCGTGTTCCTCGGCACCGGGATCGGCTGGGGCGCCAAGACGTGGTTCGAAGGCCAGGTCAACGAGATCCTCGCCCTGGACGAGGACTCGGCCGACATCAGGAACGCGTCCGCGCAGATCGGTGACGCGAACTTCCTCATCGTCGGCTCCGACACCAGGGAGGGCGCGGAGGCCGAGGACAACGTCGGCTCCACGGAGTCGATCCAGGGTGCCCGGTCGGACACGGTGATGCTCGCCCACATCCCGGAGGACCGGGAGCGCGTCGTGGTGATCTCCTTCCCCCGTGACCTGGAGATCACCAGACCCGAATGCCAGCGCTGGGATTCCGCCACGGGTGCCTACGGCGAGACCGTCGGCCCGGCCGAGGCCGTGAAGCTCAACACCGCGTTCACCATCGGCGGCCCCCGGTGTCTGACGAAGGTGATCCAACAGATCAGCGGCGTGCGGATCAACCATTTCGTCGGGATCGACTTCCAGGGCTTCAAGGGCATGGTCGACGCGGTCGGCGGGGTCACGATGCACTTCGAGGAGCCGATGCGGGACGCCGAGCTCGGGTTGATCGTGGCGGAAACCGGCGATGTCCTGCTCAAAGGCGAACAGGCGTTGAGCTTCGTGCGGGCGCGCAAGGTGTACGGCGACCCGACGTTCTCCGACTACGGTCGGATGAAGCGCCAACAGGATTTCCTCGCGTCGCTGCTGCGCAAGGTGCTGTCCGGCGATGTGCTGCTCGACATGGGCAAACTGACCAATTTCGCGCAGGCGTTCGCCAGGTCCACGTTCGGCGAGAACATCGGGGTCGACCAAATGCTCACCTTGGCCCAGTCGATGAAGGGACTGGACGCGGGCAAGGTCACGTTCCTCACGATCCCGACGGTGGGTGAGGCCAACGAGCGCGGCAACGAAGTGCTGCTGGAGTCGGAGGCCGCGAAGTTGTTCCAAGCGCTCATCGACAACACCCCGCTACCGGGGGAGGAAGAGGAGCAGCAAGGCGCTCCCACACCGGAGGCCGGAGCCGAGACGGGAACACCGCAACAAGCCGCCGCACCGGTCGGACAGGCGTTGAACGCGGTTAACCGAGGCTTCATTTCGCGGTACGGCGTACGTGCTAACCCGCACGTAGAGTGAATCCCATGCGTGAGGCTTATAACGTCGAACTTGAGAACCTGGCCACGAAGCTGGCCGACATGTCCGTTCAGGTGGCGGACGCCATGGAACGGGCGACCAAGGCCATGTTGGAGTCGGACCTGGAGCTGGCGGAGCAGGTCATCAGCGACGATGCCTTGGTCGACGACGCGCGCGCCGATTGCGAGGAGCAGGCGTACGCACTGCTCGCGCTGCAAGCACCCGTGGCCACCGACCTGCGAATCGTGCTCGCCGCCATCCACGCGGCCGAAAGTCTCGAACGGATGGGAGATCTGGCCCTGCACGTCGCGAAGGCGGCCCGTCGTCGGCACCCGGAACCGGTGCTGCCCGAGGACGTCCAGCCGTATTTCGCCGACATGGGCAAGATCGTGGTGAAGCTGGCCCGCCGGGTCGAACAGATCATCAAGACCCGCGACATCGAAGCCGCCCGCCGCCTGGAGACCGAGGACGACCAGGTCGACGACATCCACCGGCACCTGTTCAGCGTCATCATGGCCAAGGACTGGGAACACGGTGTGGCCACCGCCGTGGACGTCACGCTGCTCGGCCGCTTCTACGAGCGTTACGCCGACCACGCCGTGTCCGTGGCCCGGAGGATGGTGTTCGTGGTCACGGGCCGGATGCCGGGCTATTCGACCGAGGAATTCTGATCACCTGAAAGACACTCGCCGCACACCGGACGTCCATGCCCCGTACCGCTGATGTCCGGTTCGGCATAACGGACAGTGACGTCCGTGTGCTGTCGCCGTGACGTCCCCCGGATGTCGGGTTTCGTTCAACTTCTGTTTACCGACACTGTCCTGCGGTGTCACGTACCGCCCATAACGTCCAGCAACGTGAGCATCCCCAGAGGTCGGCTGCAACCGACCGCCACCTTGCGGAAGAGGTCTACCGTGAAGCGTTTCCCCTTGGGCCGCGTGATCGCTCTCCCTGCGGCTGCCGCGCTCACCCTCGGCATCGCGGCATGCGGTTCGGTCAACGAACGGGGCGACAACCAAGGCGGCAACGGATCGGAACTGTCGGGGACGATCTCGGGTGCGGGCGCCAGCTCGCAGGAGGCCGCGCAGAAGGCGTGGCAGGCCGGCTTCCTCGGCAGCCACCCCGACGTCACGGTGAACTACGACCCCATCGGCTCCGGCGGGGGTCGTGAGCAATTCATCAACGGCGGGTCCGACTTCGGCGGTACCGACGCCTTCCTGACCGACGACGAACTGGCGGCGGCTCAGGAGCGTTGCGGCGAGGTCGTGGAGATCCCGACGTACGTGTCCCCGGTCGCGGTGATCTTCAACCTGAAGGGCGTCAACGAGCTGAACCTCAAGCCCAGCACCATCGCGAAGATCTTCAACCAGAAGATCACCAAGTGGAACGACCCGGAGATCGCCGCCGACAACCCGGACGTCGATCTGCCCGACCTGGGGATCACCCCGGTCAACCGCTCGGACGAGTCCGGCACCACCGAGAACTTCACCGAGTACCTCAAGGCCGCCGCGCCGGAGGAATGGCCGCACGAGCCCAGCGACAGCTGGCCGGTGAACGGTGGCGAGGCGGCTCAGGGCACCTCGGGCGTGGTCCAGGCGGTGAGCAACGGCAACGGCACCATCGGTTACGCGGACGCGAGCCAGGCCGGTGACCTGGGCACGGTGAAGGTCGGCGTGGGTGACGACTTCGTCGCCTACTCCCCACAGGCGGCCGCCAAGGTGCTGGAGGTCTCCGAGCGCATCGAGGGTCGCGGCGACTACAGCTTCGCCTACGACCTCGCTCGCGACACGACGGAGGAGGGTACCTACCCCATCGTCCTCGTTTCGTACGCTCTGGCCTGCACCAACTACGATGACGCGAACAAGGCTGAACTCGTGAAGGCGTACTTCGATTACATGATCAGCTCTGAGGGGCAGCAGGCTTCAGCGCAGCACGCCGGCTCCGCTCCCATCTCCGACGCGCTGCGTGAGGAGATCCAGCCCGCGGTCGACGCGATCGGCTCCGGTAGCTGACATCGACGCACTACTTCCTCGTCCGGGTGGTCACGATGACAGTGGCCACCCGGAGCCGTGTTCAGGCTGTCGCGGTGTCTGCTCCGCGTGGGCATCGCGACCAGCACCAGAAGGGATGGCAATTGCCCAGCACAGCGGATAAGCCGCGCACGCGGAGAGCGCCACTGCGGCCGGGGGACCGTATCTTCGCCGGCGCCTCCACGGGCGCGGGCATCCTGATCCTCGTCGTACTCGCCGGTGTCGCGGCATTCCTCGTCACGGAGGCGTGGCCGGCGATCACCGCCCCCGCCGAGGAGATCCCCGGTGGCGAGGGACTCATCGTCTACATCTGGCCACTGCTGTTCGGCACGCTGCTGTCAGCGGTGTTCGCACTGCTGATCGCCGCTCCGCTCGCAGTGGCCATCGCTTTGTTCGTGACCTACTACGCGCCCCGACGTATCGCGCAGGCCCTGGGGTATCTGATCGACCTGCTCGCGGCCGTGCCGAGCATCGTCTACGGCCTGTGGGGCTTCAACCAGCTCGCACCGTTGACGGTCGAACCGTCGGGCTGGTTGGCCGAGAACCTGGGGTTCATCCCGTTCTTCGAAGGACCGCCTTCGGCCACTGGCCGCACCATGCTGGTGGCCATCCTGGTCCTCGCGGTGATGATCCTGCCGATCATCACCGCCGTCGTGCGGGAGGCGTTCGTCCAGACTCCGAGGCTGCACGAGGAGGCGTCGCTGGCGCTGGGCGCCACCCGCTGGGAAATGATCAAGATGGCGGTGCTGCCGTTCGGCAGGTCGAGCATCATCGGTGCCTCGATGCTGGGGCTCGGACGCGCGCTCGGCGAGACGATGGCCGTGGCCATCGTGCTGTCGGTCTCGGGCGGAGTCACCTTCAACCTCATCAGCACCGGTAACCCGGGGACCATCGCGGCCAACATCGCGTTGCAGTTCCCCGAGTCCACCGGCATCGCCATCAACACGCTGATCGCCTCCGGTCTGGTGCTGTTCGCCCTCACCCTGGTCGTGAACATGGCGGCCCGTGCGGTGGTCGAGCGGCGCAAGGAATTCTCGGGAGCCAACTGATGCCCAGTCCGACGAGTACTCCCGACACGGGAGACACCGACCTGCACACACCGCTGTCCGGTGTACCGCTCACACATGGGCAGCTACCGAAGCACGCCTCGTGGATCGTGTTGGTCGTCGCGGTACTGGTCGGTCTCGGCCTGTGGTGGCTCGCCGATTGGAACATCGCGGGCGCGACCATCCTCGCCGCGATCTGCTACACCGTCGTGCTCTACACGTGGTCCCGCTTCGTCGAGGGGCCGAGGAAAGCCAAGGACCGGTTGGTCACGACCCTGGTGACAGGCGCGTTCCTGCTCGCCCTGCTGCCGTTGATCTCGGTCGTGGTCACGGTGGTGTCCAAGGGCCTGGCCCGGTTCGACGCCGAGTTCTTCACCTACTCGATGCGAGGTGTGCTCGGTGAGGGCGGTGGTGTCTACCACGCCATCACGGGCACGCTCATCATCACCGGACTCGCGACGGCCATCTCGGTGCCGGTGGGCATGTTGACCGCCATCTACCTGGTGGAGTACGGCCGGGGCAAACTCGCCAAGGCCATCACCTTCTTCGTCGACGTCATGACCGGTATCCCCTCGATCGTCGCCGGTCTGTTCGCCTACTCCCTTTTCGCGTTGCTGTTCGACAACCCCGGCATCCGCATGGGGATGATGGGCGCCATCGCGTTGAGCGTGCTGATGACCCCCGTGGTGGTGCGGTCGACGGAGGAGATGCTGAAGCTCGTCCCCAACGAGTTGCGGGAGGCGTCGTACGCGCTCGGGGTCCCCAAATGGCGGACTATCCTCAAGGTGGTGCTGCCGACCGCACTGGCCGGTATCGCCACGGGTGTCACCCTCGCCATCGCCAGGGTCATCGGCGAAACCGCACCTCTGCTGGTGACGGCGGGTATCACCACGGGCGACAACTTCGATCCGTTCGACGACCGCATGGCCACCTTGCCGGTCTTCGCGTACTACCAGTACGTCGCCCCTGGTACCCCACCCGAGCCGGCACTCGATCGGGCCTGGGCGGCCGCGCTGCTGCTCATCATCATCGTGATGGTGCTCAACCTGATCGCCCGGCTCATCTCCCGCATGTTCGCCCCCAAGACCCGCGGCTAGGTCTTTAGATACCTGGGATTGGAAGCACTGTGGCAAAGCAAATCGAGGTCAAGGATCTCGACATCTACTACGACAAGGTCCTCGCCGTACAAGGCGTGTCGATGACGATCCAGCCACGGTCGGTCACCGCGCTGATCGGTCCTTCCGGCTGCGGCAAGTCCACGTTCCTGCGCACGTTGAACCGGATGCACGAACTCGTGCCGAACGCGCGGGTCGAGGGCCAGGTCCTGCTGGACGGCCAGGACCTGTACGCGCCGGACGTGGACCCCGTGCGGGTGCGCACCCAGATCGGCATGGTGTTCCAGCGGCCGAACCCGTTCCCCACGATGTCGATCTATGACAACGTGGCCGCCGGGCTCAAGCTGAACAACCGGAAGATGAAGCGCTCGGAGATGGACGACATCGTCGAGCGCTCACTGCGTTCGGCGAACCTGTGGAACGAGGTCAAGGACCGCTTGGGCAAACCGGGCTCCGGCCTGTCCGGCGGTCAGCAACAGCGCCTGTGCATCGCGCGCGCCATCGCGGTGCAGCCGGACGTGCTGTTGATGGACGAACCGTGTTCCGCGCTCGACCCGATCTCCACTCAGGCCATCGAGGACCTGATGTTGGAACTCAAGAGCGAGTACACGATCGTGATCGTCACCCACAACATGCAGCAGGCCGCCCGGGTCAGCGATACGACCGGGTTCTTCAACCTCAAGGGCATCGGACAGCCGGGTGAGTTGGTGGAGATCGGCGAGACCGCCAAGATCTTCTCGATGCCGCAGAACAAGGCCACGGAGGACTACATCTCCGGCCGCTTCGGCTGACGGGCAGCGTTCCCGGGTCGTGGGCGAAGGCGTCGAGCCGACGCTCACGACCCTTGCGCGTACTGGACGTCGGTCTCCACCGTCTCGAAACCGAGTTTGCGGTAGACGGCGATAGCGGGCGCGTTGTCGCCCTCGACGTAGAGGATCACCTGCTCGAGCCCACGTTGCCGCAGGTGGCGCAGTCCGGCCAGGGTCAGCGCCTTGCCGAGTCCCCCGCCTTGCGCGTCGGGGTCGACACCGACGACGTAGACCTCCCCGACGGGACGCCCACCGAAACGGTTCGGGTTGGCCGGGTGCACTTTCGTCCAGTGGAAGCCCACGACCCGGCCCTCGGCGTTCTCGGCGAGGAAGAACCCGTCGGCGTCGAACCAGCTCTCCCGCTGCGCTTCCCGCAACGCCTTCACGTCGAATTGGCTCTGTTCGGGGTGCCAGTCGAAGGCACGCGCGTTGACGGCTATCACCGCCTCCTCGGGACGAATGTGCGTAACCTGACGCCCTCCGGAAGCCGGGGCTTTGGCCATTCCTGTTCGGCCGAGGACGCGCTCATCACGAGAAGCTCCCTGGCCCGCGACAGTCCGAACCGCTCGGCCAGTCGAGCGGCGGCGGGGTGATCGCCGTGGGACCAGATCCGAAGCCGGTCCGCGTGCCGCAACACTTCCTCGAGTAGGGCCGTCCCGTGTCCCCGTCGCCGGTGCGCGGGATGCACGATCAGCTCGGCGACCTGGCGTCCGAACGCATCGCCCCGGACATCGAGGTGGGCGTAGCCGACGAGTTCGGCCGCGGCGCCCTCCCCGCTGAAACACAGCAGGTGACGTGGACCGGAGAACTCGCCGGGCAGCGGTCCGTCCGGTTCGACCTCGGGACGGCCGTCGGTCTCGCGCGCGGCCAGCAGCAATGCGCGCACATCATCGATGCGGTCGGCGTCCAGTTCCTCGGCCC
>SMEZ01000137.1_pt1 | contig 14334 bp, 8 predicted proteins | sample 2456351 | NCBI WGS metagenome assembly SMEZ01 (sample SAMN10132605, study PRJNA489261) | soil metagenome | isolation source: day120 antibiotic-loamy sand soil ammended with composted manure from dairy... | place: USA | collected 2015-04-01 | reverse complement strand
TCACTACAGTTACGGCCAATGTTAGTTAAGACCGTAGAAAACTCCCTCTCTATTAACAAATACAGATACTTGATTTAATCTACCTGGATAAGCATCACATTTAATTCCTAAAGAGTTACAAGAGAAAGAGTGTATCACGTCTCCTGCAGTAATAATAAATCTAACATGTGTTAATTCAGGTATGATGACTCTATTATCAACTTCCAACATTCTTAATCCTCCCTCTTCTAAATCAGATTCTGGTACTATATATGAATCAAATTCTATAAATTCATTATCAGAATTTAAAAAGTCAGGATATTGATAGCTTCAATATCATTGGTGCAAGGTTAATAACCTGTCGACTGTACATTAAGCAGTTATTATAATTAACCACCCACAAGTGACCCAGTCTGTTGCAATAGATGAAAAAAAATAAAAATTATCTACTGACAGTCTTTTATTATTATTATTATTAAACATAAGTAGGTGATATTGATAATAATAATAATATGTTAACTGTTTTCACTCGTGTCGCCAGAGAAGAAATAATCTTCTTAAAGATCCGAGATCTTAGAAATTAATAAATTGAAACTTATATTAACACTGTTAATACATTAACTAAATATGGCTCTATTATTTAGTTACTTCTTTTTACTAATTTCACGACTATTAAATATATCATATGTTTATTAAAAGAACTTATACTTATTGGTTATCCTTTACTCCTAATTTATATCTCATACTAGGTATTACATGAGGTAGTACCAAAGCTTTTAACATAGCTATTGAATCTTTTGTAATATATATAGAATGATGGCCTTCTATAGTTTGAATTGTATAATTTAAACCGTAAAGTTTAACTAGCATATTTGCTAATAATTTTACCTCCTCTAATTTAAAACAATTAGTAGCAATTCTAACTCCACTACCTGTTCAACAACCGTCGTCCATGATTCAAATAGCTAATGCTAAAGGAGTTAAATACAATTCTAAATTAGGATTTATATATTTTACACCCTCTTTATAAAATAATTTATGGATTCACTTAAGACTTCTAAAAGTAAAAGTATTAAATTCATAACCATAATACTCTTTACCTTTAACTCTTCTAGTATATCTTCTAGGTTTAAGAGATGAACAGTAACCTCTTTGGAAAAAAAATTCATAAAGTCAAAATAAATAATCTTTATGTATTTCACTTTGTCTATACGAGAATCTAACACCCTCTATTGTTCTAGCATTTGCATAACCATCTCCTAGTAAAGACCCTATAATTACAGATAAAACATCTTGATTATGAGGTCCTATTCTACTAGATGCTCTAACTCTTGTATGAAATCCTTTTTTGAACTCTAGACTAATAAATTCTGCTGCTTTACTTCGTAAGCCAGCTAAAGCTAGAGATTTAGAACGTAACACATAACCAGTATCTCTGATTTGAGCTAATCAATTATAAGATTGATAAGTATTATTTTTTTCTCCAGTAAAAAATATTATATTACTGGCATCTTTTATTTTATAAAAAACATATAATACAAATAATTTAGGGCCACCTATAAAGAGACCCTCAGCTAAAACTGACATTGAAGGATCGCTAACTTCATCCATTAAGTATAATAATTTAAATGAAGGGAAAGCGATTAAGATTAAGATTACAGCTGGTGTAATAGTTCAAATTAATTCTATTAATGTCGTGACATAAGTACTTTCATACTTAACTGGACTATATCTTACCCGCGGCTAAAATTACGATTACGCCGCTGGTTTCCACGTGAAGTCTCTGAAGATCCTACTAAGGTGCTTAACACCTGTCGGTTTCCTGCTGATAATCCATTGTACATCCTTTAGGGTTTTCACTCATAAAGAATTTAATTGCTATCTTTATAGTACCTAAAGGCTTTAGGAGTTCCCAGCACATAGTGGAATTTAATTCATAGTTTTTTTAAGTTTATTTTGGATTTCCTCCGGTAAATTTATATCTATCTTTAAATATTTCACCTGAGTTTATATACAGTCTTACAGTATTTGGGCTTATACCTAAAAAATTAGCAGCTTTTCTTATTGAGACAAAACTACCTATTAATTGAAAACCTTTAGAATCACATTTTTCATAAACGTAGACAGGATAACCTTTACTAGCACTCATTTTCAATACAGTTTCCGGGTCCCTTAGGGGACCTGGACAACAGGGGCAGGAGGCCCCAGTTTCTTCAGAATGCTTTCTACCCAAAGCTTTTAGTCTCATTAACTCTTTGGTTTCTTCAGAATGAGTTTTACCAAATAAAGGATTATTAACATTAGATTTTTTTAAAGACATAAGCGCTTTAGTCTCCTCAGAATGTTTTCTACCATATAAAGCTGATTTTTCTTTTACATAGACTCCTTTTAAAGATTGGCTTATTTTAGCTTTAGTCTCTTCTGAAAGTTTATGGCCTGAAGAACTACCTGCTATTTTTAATATATTATATCTAGGTTTTAACGTATCAAGGTAATATTGTTCTCTTTTATTTAGATCAGCAATATCACAATATTCTAATATTTCCAGCTGGAAACTGGAAAACCCATATTTAATCAAAGCTCTATTTATTGCAAGAGTCCCTCTATTTCTTAAGTAACTTAAATTAAAATATCTTATAAATCTTTTGGATAAGTCGATTGATTGCCCAACATAGCTATCATTAGTTAATTTATTAGTTCATTTATAGATACCTGACTTATTTTTATTATCTTTTATAATAGATTTCTTCATTAAAAAAGCATCCTCGTATAACTTTACATTCTTGTAAGGTAGGGTCGAAGATGACATTGTACTGTAAGAACATGTATAAATATTATTATAATTTACCAAACTTAAAACACTTTTGAATCGGCACATTCTACCGTGATTTAAATATTTATGTGATATCTTAAAAATCAACTTTATCATACAGATATTTATTATATTTTATTCTAATTTTTATTTAAAAATTCTACCATAATTCATTCCAGATTTTATTTTTCGAATTAATTTTACACCTTCAGTAGTTAAGTGTAAATTATTTTTCATTAATTGTCATACTTTTACAAAATCCGCATAATTTAAACGTTTTAATCCTTGTACAGGGTGTTTATCAAATAAAGGTATAATTTTTTCAGATAAATCGTCAAATTTAGTAACAATAAGAGATACTGACCTTTCATCAACATATATTTTACCACAATCTAAATAATCAGCAAGTTGGATAAATAATTGTTCATCTCTTATATGTTGAGTCAATTTAAAACGCAATATAACTTGAGTTTTAGGTTTATCCAAAATTCTCACTAAAAAATTACCCTCTGCAGTAGTAAACCCTGATATTCATTTAGGATCTGGTATACCGCTATCCTTTACGACAGGTCTTTCTGATGGGATAATATTAGGGAAAGCTTCTTTTAGAGGTGTAGGTAAACCTTTATTTATAGAGGCTCTTAAAGCTAATATTTTATTAAACCCTTCTTCTGTTAAATGTTGTTTATTTTTTATAATTTCATATGCTGATTTAAATAATAAATAATCAGCCTGCTTTTTAGTTATTAAAGGATATTTATCAAAATGATCGATTAATGTAGCAATTTCTTCTATAGATCTTATATAATAAACACAAGTACCATTAGACTTTTGGTTAATTTTTCCTACTCCTAAGTAAGATTTAATATCTTTTAAAATAGATAGATCTTTACCATCTAAATTAATTTCAAAAGCTACTCAAGAAGCTCAACCTATTTTTGTATTATTTGTTTTTTGTATATAAATTATGAATGACGCTTCCCCGTCTGAAAATCCAGTAAGAAATCAAGGATCTACCGGGGATTCTGTATTTAAAAAATCTGATTTGTTTATAATAATATTAGAATAAAATCTTTTAAACATCTGGTTAGACAGGATGTTGATATTAGAATTTCTTTCGAAACCTGTTAGAGTATACCTTAAACTAGTATAATTTTCTACTAGCCCACTACCGTCTACTCGTTGCTCTTTTACAATTGCAGGAATTAATCTTACAATTGATTTAGATACGCGATTGTCCATTTTGTTTTCACAAATCTCTTGACTTTTTACCTTACCTGAGTGATTACTTCAGCCACAATTAACCTTTCGACTAATGCTTGGTATCAAGAGCTTTAGGAGTTCTCCGTAATTTGGCAATGTTAACTCCCATATCATTAAGAGTGATTTTCCCGATCACGTCCCAGGAGATTTTGTATTAACATAATTTCTTATTATAGATAATAAAATTCAACCTACACCGAATAACACAATTATTAGATAGTACATGATGGAATCATGTAATTCTATTAATCCCTCCATCTGAGGTGTAGCACTATCTTGGAAATATATACCTCAAGGGCTTGGAGCATCAAAACTCATAGTAAACTTTTTGACTAAATAAGACATGAAAATTTAATTTTCTTAGATTCTATAAAGTTATATTATTATAACCACGTCCCGTGGATTTATCATGATATATAGAATATATACATAACAAGTATACTTTATCATGCACAGCATTATATTGTATACCTCGATTTTATATAAAACACCGCCTTTCCTCATATACAATAATATATATATAAATATATTATATATTAGAATATAGAATATTATATATTATTTAATTATCATTAATCAATACTTGTAATATAAATAATATACATACCATACATATTATGTGTACACTACACTAAATCATTTAATTAGTAAATTAGTATTTTAAACATTAACGTTAGGTAGTAAAATTTTTAATAAATTATATACAAAAAAAAAAATGAAATAATAATTAAATTAATGAATATAAATTTTCTAAATTTAACTTATAAAAGGTGTATGTATAATACCTAACTATAACCTAGACTTAACAAATTAGTTAACCCTATTTAGCTATAAACCTCGATCGAAGGTATAGATTTGAATAAATAATAACTATTGAAAAGTACTTTAAAATTATATATTTCATTATAGCATCGTAATTTTAACTCTTTCTTTTTTTGGAAGTATCTTTACCTTTAATATCTTCTTTTTCCTCCGCTTCTAGATCTCTTTTTTTAGATGATTCTGCTTCAGGAGAAAATGTATTTAATGATTTTTTTTCTGCTGATCCCTCGTTATTAATTTCTAAAAATGCAAGATCTTTTAGAAGATTATCCATTTGCCGATCAAACTTTTCTGATTCTTCATCAGTCTTAGCCTCTCCCTTAGATTGAGAACTTTCCCTAATTTCTTCATTTATTTCTTTTAAATAAGTATTAAAAAGACCAGTTAAACGCTCATTAACGTTACGGGCACTACGACGCATCTTGGCTTTTTTTTCTTCAAGTTCAGATCTAGATTCAGACACAGGTTCAGATTTAGACTCAGATTTAGATGTTGAACTTTTTTGTGAATTAATTTCCTTTTGTGTTACAGCATTTCTTAAATCATCATCATCACTTGCTATCATATTACTGTCACTGTCACTTTTTGATTCTTTTACTGGTTGTGTAGCTTGCGCTACACCTGATGAACTTCCTGAACTTCCCTTTACTTTATTATCAGTTTCACTAGTTCCGTCTACATTCATAGAGGAATCAGGATCTGTAGGGTCTGTTGGGTCTCCGCCCATCATAGCATAGTTATTTTCTGCTGCTGCTGCTCCTGCGCGAGCTACAGCTGCAGCTACAGCGACAAATATGTTTTTAATACCTTCTCCCATAAATGGTAATAAACCTAGAACTGCTACAATAAAATATTCTATATAGTCTTTTAAACAATCCAAACTTAATATAGTTAATATATATTCAGAAATATGTAATGTTTTCACCGCAGTCACTATGGTTAAGCCAATTAATCCTCTAATTATGTTCTTACTATTAAAGTGTTTTTTAACAAAAGGGAAAATACTACTTTGTAAAGGGGGATAAGATATAAAAGTGTGAGGTTTAATAATAGATTTTAATTCTATAAAAGTAATATCAATTACAGGTAAATTATTTGTCGCTTTCGCTTGCGCAGCAGTAGAAGAATGTTGTTTTGAAGGTATTTTTAATGCACCTTTACCTAACTCATATACAAAACCTATAGTGATAATACCTACAAATCCTAATGTTACTATTAAACCATAAATATTATTTACATACCCACTAACGGCGAAAGGGAAAGTTAATAATATTTCTAAATCTAATAATAAATAAACTAAGGCATATATAAAGAATGCTATATTAAAAGGAGATCTAGACTGTTGAAAAGAATGGAATCCACATTCGAACATTGAATCCTTTTCTTGGTAAGGATTATGCGGAGCAAATACTAAATTAATAAATAAGAAAAGTAAAGCAATTATAGTAACAACTATAATAAAAATTGTCATACTACTCATCGCTGAATAAAATTTGTACCAATATGGTCAAGGGTGTTAATAATGAATTAGTTAAATAAATCTTATTTAGGCAAAGTGCCTATCCTCTCGGATACTGGCAGCTCTAGCTTGCTAATAAATTAAGCCTTAACTATCATTAATACTTCAATATATTACTATATTGTTCAGACTATGTTTTTCCCTACTTAATATAAATAGCTGACAACTATTACAGACCATATATTTAATAACAGTATAGTCATAGCTAATTGGTAAGTAAGGATAGGATCTTATATAGGATTATTGTTAGTATTACTCACCTATTAGTCGTTGAACGTTTTTATCTCATAATATGAGAGTAAGGACTGCTTGCTGCTCCGCTTAATTTCATTAGGAGCACCTAATGAAATTAAGCGGTGCTCTAATGAAATTAAGCAGCAGTACGCGGTACGCAGTAGCAGTAGCAGTACGCAGTACGCAGTACGCAGTAGCAGTACGCAGTACGCAGTTGCAGTAGCAGTAGCAGTACGCAGTAGCAGTACGCAGTAGCATAACTTCGTAAGCAAGCATAACTTCGTAAGCAGTACTTCGTAGGAGCGAGCAAGGCCTCTTTAATAACAGTACTAAGATAAACTTCGCTGCAAATCATCAAGCTAACATCGGGGTGTTGATATTCTTGCAATTAATCCTTTAGTTTTTAAAAATTTTAGCTAATATTAATAATAGCCAAATTTTCTGGGCAACCTATTGCATACCGGCTAAGTACTATAAATAACAAAGGGAGGAATCCTAGCTAATGAATTAAGCAGGAGTCCTTAGCTTACTAATGAATTTATCTTAGTCTATTCATACCAGATTTTATTCCACGTATCTTCTCTACTCCTGCTTCAGTTAGATGAGCCTTAGCTCTAATTAACTCTACTGCTTTAGATCAGTCTTCAAAGTCCTCTCTTTTAATACCCCTTATCTCATGATTTTTAAAAAATGGCAATATTTTATCAGAGATATCCGCAAATTTTCTAACAATAAATACTCCTGACTTCCTATTTTTAGAACCATGGTAATTGAATAAACCACATCCAAAAAAAGAAATAAATGATCTTAACAGTAATTCATCTCTCAAATGTTGAGACACCTTAAAACTTAATGAAACTCCATCTGATTTATCTTTACCATATTTAGCCATTTGAATTAAGAAACATCCTTCACCTGTAACAAACCCAGCCATTCACTCAGGGTGAGGGACAGTAGTATTTTCTATCAAGGGTCTAGTGACAGGAACAGTATTAGGGAAAATAGTATGCAAAGAAGCTGATATACCTAGATTCATCGAGGCACGAATATTAACAATTTCTTGTAATCCCTTGGCTGATAAATGTTCCCCTTCAACTATTTTAAGGATTATTTGCTTAAATAACATGAAATCGGCTTTTTTTTGTGTTATTAATGGGTAATTATCAAAATGCGTAATGATTTTTAAAATATCTTCTAAAGATCTTACCGTGAATTTAGAATCCTTAGTGTTAGTATAAATATTTCCTATGCCTCCAAGATAATCTCTAATTTGCATTAATAATAAATTATCTCTTGAATGCACTTTTATTTGGAATGAAGGTCGAACATAAAATTTACCATTAGGGTTTTTTTGAAATCCGACATTGAAACAACCTTCTGCGTCTGAATAACCTGATATGAATCAAGGTGAGATAGGGTTGATCTTTTTTTCGCTAGCTTTGCTAACGTAGCTAAGCGTAGCTTGTATAGCTAAACGCAGCTTTAGCTTGCGTAGACATCTAGCGTAAGCTATAGCGCAAGCTCGGGTTGATGGAGTCATACATCAAGTTTGATCATAATTAACCGAGGCAATCAAGCCTCAATTACTAGCTTTAGCTTTAGCTTTAGCAGCAGTAGCATAACTTCGTAAGCAAACAGCAGTAGCATAACTTCGTAAGCAAGCATAACTTCGTAAGCAAGCATAACTTCGTAAGCAAGCAGCAGCAGTGCTTAGCTTCGCAGCAAACCGATTGTATCCATTAAAGAGATGAACTCGAGAGCTTGTTAAATAAGTATTTGATACACTTCTCTTTGTATTTCATAGCAGTAATAAATTACGAGTATAATACTCCTTAGCACATAATAAGAATAGGAGGTTAATGGTACCCATACTTAATCATTCCTTATTCATAAATATAAACAATATTATTACGTTAGTAATTATAGATATTGTAATAGAAAAAGGACTAGAAATAAAGATATCTTTACCTTTAAGAAGCACTGATTTTATTAAAACATTTTTTCCATTAAAAATTTTACTTTTTAATGAAGAATTTGGTTCGTTGAAAATCGGATTTACTTCATGTTCAGGTGCATAAAAAAATATCTCTTTAATTATATTTAAATAATAAGCTGCTCCTATTACACTTGTAATTATAGCTATTAAAGATAAGAAAATATAACCATTATCTAAAGCTGCGCTTAATACCATTTGTTTTGCAAAGAATCCTACCAGAGGTGGTACACCTGCAAAAGAAAATATAGTAATAGCTAAACTTAATGATAATAAAGGATTTATATAAAAATACCCTTTTAGCTGGCTAATTAGTTGTATAGGAGAATTGTTTTTATCTAATAATGATTTAAATTCATCATTTTTAGTAATATAACTATATAAAGAAAATCCTATAGTTATTATTATAAAAAATGCATTTAAATTACTTATGGAATATTGCATTAAATAGAACATAAAAGCTTGTATAGATTCTATACTAGAAATACTTAAAGCTAATAATATAAAACCTACATGAGAAATAGTACTGTAAGCTAACAATCTTTTAATTCTAAATTGTGTTAACCCTACAACAGTTCCTATTATTAGTGAAAGAAGAGAACTTATCAATAAAGCATAAGTTCAGCTAAATTCTGAAATATAACTATTTGTATGGTAAACCAATCCTAATAAAAAGATGAAAATAGAAATTTTAGCTATTATTGCTACAAATGTTGTTACTATAGTAGGTATAGCATCATAAACGTCCATATGATTACGGTTAAATTTATCGTTCAAATTAAAGAAAAGAACAACTTTAAAGTAGTTTATTTTAGATATCTACCTTTATTCATTCCTCTTCTAATTTGACTAATCTGTAGCTTGCGCACGAAACCTTCCTTAGTTAAATGATCTTTTCTTTCTATCATTTCGGCCACTCTAGCTCAATCTTCAAAATCCTTAGATTTAACACCAATAATATGGTATTTTTTGAAAAAAGGTAAAATCTTTTCATAATTATCTTTAAATGATTGACATCTAAACTCAATATAATCTTTATACGAATAAGTTTGACCACATCCAAAGAAATTTACTAAACTTTTTAATAAAAATTCATCTCTAATGTGTTGAGTTAAAACAAAAAGTAATACTACACGACTTCCTCTTTTATATAATTTAGATTGTCTAATACTAATTTTAAAACAGCCATCACCACTAGTAAAACCAGCTACCCATTGAGCGCGGATAATTTCATTAGCGGAGCTACTAATTCGAGTATAGGTGGTAATAATGGTCTGGCTAAAGGAACAGTATTAGGAAAAGCTTCTAATAGTAATGGAGTTAATCCAGGGCCCCTGGGGCCCGGAAGCTCTAATGTTTATTATTTTTTGTAAACCTTCAGCTGTCAAATGTTCTTTACGTTGCATAATAAGCACTGCTTTTTTAAATAATAAATAATCAGAATATTTATTAGTTTTTAGAGGATATTTGTCAAAATGAGGTATTACTTTTGTAATAATTTGATCTAAAGAACCTATTGTAAAATCACAACAACCATTTCTTTCTTTACCTATTCTTCCTACTCCAAAATAGGCTTTAATAAGTTTTAAAAGATCTAGGTCTCTAACATGAAGATTAATTGTAAAATTAACTTCTAATTGTCAACCTAATAGGTTTTTTGAGGATTTACGGATTAAAACTAGAAAGCATCCTTCTGCTGCGAAGCGCGAAGCGCGAAGCGCGAAGCGCGAAGCTACAGAAAATCCTGATATAAATCAAGGGTCTAGAGGTACTTTGCTGTTGTCTAAGTTAGACACAGTAGAATAAAGTTGTCTTTGAATAATTTGATTAGAAGGGATTTTAACTGGATAACTTCTTTCGAAGTCCACTAGAGTACATTTTAAATGCGGTAAATTAATACCACATCAACTACCATTTACTCGTTGCTCTTTTACAATAATACTTCTTGTCGAATGTATTACTGACTTAGATCCGCGATTACCCATTTCGCTTTCACTCATCTTCGGGGTTATTACTGTACCTGAGTAGTTAGTTCAGCCACACATATATTTTCATATATGGTTTAGTACCAGAAGCTTTAGGGTGTTCCCAGAATTTGATAGTTTACTTCCAACGTTTATTAATAAGGATTTCCCAAGTCCTTTTTTAGGAGATCAGAAATGGAAAGGTGCTGCACTAACTTTGAATAAAAATCCTATACTAAATATAAGTAATGAAAAATTAAGATAATATGATTTATATCATGAAGTTAAACCCATAATATTTTCATTCGCATCACTTATACTATTAAGTATATACAGACCATCCACACTTGTAGTACCTGAGTTTACATATAATAAACTTGTACCTAATAAAATAAAACAAGAACTTAAACCCATGGCTGTCGGATTTATCCTACAAAAAATTAAACATACGTTAATAAAAAAAAAAGAAAAAAAATACATAATTTATTTACAGTTGAACTCTTAATGTGTTCATTCTAGCTTTTATTTTATAAACATTATCTAACCCCTCCGGAGTTAAGTGTTTCTTGTCTTTCAACATTTCAGCTACTAAACAGAAATCTTCAAAATCTTTAAATTTTGCTCCAGCAATAAGGTTTTCTTTAAAAAAAGGTATAATTTTTGTAGTTATACCGGAAAGATTTGTTACTCTAAATCTACAAATATCATTTCTAGTATAAGTATTACCGCAACCAAGAAATTCAACTAAACTAGCCAATAAATTTTCATCCCTTTTATGTTGAGAGATATTAAATTCTAATTGTACATTTACTCCTGACTTAGTTGTTGCAGACTTTTGGATATTTATGACAAAACACCCTTCTGCTGTTGTAAATCCAGCTAATCAATCTCTATTTGATATAACTTTATTTTCAACTAAAGGTCTTGGTACATGTGTAATATCCTTTTTAAAGGCAGCCTGTAACTGATCTGATAAACCCTTATTCATAGAACCTTTTATTGCTACAATCTTTTGTAACCCCTCTAATCTTAAATGCTCTTTATTTAAAACTAACATATATGCTTGTCTAAAAAGTTCTAAGTCAGCTAATTTTTGAGTTATTAGAGGATATTGGTCAAAGTGTTTAAGAATTTTATCGAGATCTTTAAAAAGAACACGGTAGTTAGCAATTTCTTGTGAAGGATGTAAAAAAATATTTCCGACCGAAAAGTACTTTTGAATTTGTTCTAAAAGGACTATATCTTTTTTATGTATTGAAATACCAAATTCTAATTTAACTTGTCAACCTACTTTATTTTTATTTTTCGAAATACCTATAGTAAAATAACCCTCCCCGTCTACAAATCCTGTTATTCATCAAGGATTAAGCTTAAGTAAATTATCATTACTTAAATTTACATCTCTAGGGGAGACTTGTGAGCTAGAAGTATAAGATCTTAATTGTAGATTAATTTTTTGGTTAGAAGGGATTCCGACTTGATAGTTTCTTTCGAAACCCATTAGAGTACATCTTATGTTAGATATCTTTAAGATGTTAAACATATTGCCATTTACTCGTTGCTCTTTTACAGTTGTAAAATTAGATTCTACAGCTGACTTAGATCCGCGATAACCTATTTCAGTTTCCTTCATATTCTGACTTGTTACTATACCTGGGTAATTACTTCAGCCACTCAACAGCTTTCGCTGTTGGTTTAGTATCAGAATCTTTAAGGCGTCCCCGGAATTTGACAATAGTAGGCACATATATAGGAGAATCCCAAACTCCTTGGCACCTAATAAAAAGTAAATTAAACCACCAGTAGTAGATAATTCAGAATTTCTATAAATAGTGCTAAGTATGTATAATCCGTAACTTTGAAGTTCTATAGAAAGGAAAATAGAGACTAAGTCATTAGTTGACATTAAAAATACTGCACCACTAATTACGAATAATAAAATTAAAGGATATTCTAATATTTTCATATATTCTCCCATTTTATTAGTAATTTTTGTTCTATAGTACATAAATTTATTAAATAATAAATCCTTTAATGATGAATATTCTGAAATTCATACTTTTCTAGGGTAAAAACTTGTTAATTGTAATATTAATATACTAATAAAAAAGACAAATATATTAAATATTTGTGTTATATTAGTTATATGTAACAACCCTCCATGTAATCCCAAACCTTTACTTATAAAGGATAAACAAGAAGTCTCTTGTAATATACAATATATCAAAGCTAAAATTGCAACTCTATTGAAAAGAATAGAAATGTCTCGTCTTAAAGTAACGGAGGCTGAAAGTAACAAAGATAGTATAGAAGTTATTATCATAATAAAGTAATAAAATAGTTGATTTTAAAGTTTATATAAATATGCAAATAAGTTATGAGACAGCTACAGCTACAGCTACAGCTACAGCTACACAGTAACGGTTACGTAGTAACGTAGGCACTACGCAGTACCCGTACACATTTTACAAATTATAAATATACGCATAATGTACATGTGTACTATATTTTAACACATTATGCGTATAGCCTGAGGAGAAAGTCGAATTCTCGTCTTTAATGTATGAAATTAAGGTTTTAACCACTAAACTACTCAAGCTCATTTAATATTTCTACTGCTGCTTGCTTACGAAGTTATGCTACTGCTACTGCTACTGCTACGACTACTGCTACTACTACTGCAAAAAATTATATCTTTTTTAAACTTATTGTACTTTACAGTGAATATATTTAGGACTTATAGACACAATATATAGAACCCTGGGACAATACTCTGAATTGAACAGAGAACCTACTGTACCACAAACAGTCGCTCTACCTATTGAGCTATATTATCCTTTCTTGTAGTTATAATTATTATTATTATTATTAATTAAATAACTACATTGTAACACTATAAAATACAATATCCTGGTATTTATCTTAAAATTCGTAAAACTACTCATAACTTTTTATGAATAATCTAAAAAAGATTATGTTGGAGTGATTCGAACACTCAATTGTAAATACCAAAAATTTATGACTTACCCATTAGTCTACAACATATCAAATATAATTTATGTGAACTAAAGCAACGCGTCCTTGTTCCGAGGTACCGAGGAACTAACGCCCCTCTTTCCTGCTGCTTAATTTATTAGAAGCCAGCTAAGCAGCGAAGCGCTTAATTTATTAGAAGCTAGCACGAAGTACGTGATAGTTTCCCATCATACGGCTTTCCCTACGTGGCACGTAGGTACGTAGTACGTAGTACGTAGGTACGTAGTACGTAGTACGTAGTACCCAGAATTACGATGCAGTAGTACTACGTAGAGATTTCTACGTAGTGCAGCCACATTCGAAAAAAAAAACTTGACCACCTACCACACTATTTGTACATCCGAACGGTGACGACCGGCCTCAGAGAGAATTCTGGGCTGTATCTCTTCGAACAAAGTTCTACTACGAATACTCCGTTACCTTGAGGATTGCTCCTTTTAGGTAATCCCTCCTACGGACCTACGGGCGGTCGCGACAGTTGTTAATAACATGCTTTTTAGGTTGCTTCCTTACTTCGTAGGAGCAAGCTACTCTACGAAGTAGCCCTTGAATGTAATTAATTTACATCTTGCCATCTCGACTTGAAAAAGCCCTACATATATACATCAGGACTTTCTTCCTATCCTCCGGATACGGAGCAAGCTTAATTTCATTAGCAAGCTTAATTTCATTAGCAAGCTTAATTTCATTAGCAAGCTTAATTTCATTAGCA
>SMEZ01000128.1_pt1 | contig 14557 bp, 13 predicted proteins | sample 2456351 | NCBI WGS metagenome assembly SMEZ01 (sample SAMN10132605, study PRJNA489261) | soil metagenome | isolation source: day120 antibiotic-loamy sand soil ammended with composted manure from dairy... | place: USA | collected 2015-04-01 | reverse complement strand
TCCGCTAGACTGTCATCAGTGTTTCGGGGTGTGGCGCAGCTTGGCAGCGCGCTTCGTTCGGGACGAAGAGGTCGTGGGTTCAAATCCCGCCACCCCGACCACAGCGACACTGTCGCATAAGCAGAGGTCAAAGAGGGTGGCCCCAGGGGATCCGGATTCCTGGGGCCACCTTCTTTGCTGTGTGTCCGTGCGTCACACGTGCGTCAAAGGTCTCTGGTCGCATCCCTGCGACACTTCGCACCGTGGCCCCTTGAGGCATGGACTGCACCAGCATGCTGACTACCGCGGACTGCCCGTCCCATGCCTCGCAGGGACGTCTGCCTGCCGAACGTAGACGGGCAGCGGTAGCCGCCCACGGCGGCGCTCCCCGGACGGGCACCCCACCCCACAATCCCTCCTGTACGATTTTGAAAAGTGAATGAAATCAGCGCCGCGCGTTAGTAAAGTCGCAGGTCGTCTAGTGTGCTCCCCGCGCACGCGGGGATGATCCGCCGCGGTTCCGCGGCCAGGATGACGGACTGTGGTGCTCCCCGCGCACGCGGGGATGATCCGAGATCATCGCTCGGCTCTGGCAGGGGGTTCCGGTGCTCCCCGCGCATGCGGGGATGATCCCCACTTGTCGGCGCTTCTGGTTGACGAGCTCACCGAGGCGCTGCGCCGCACTCCGGCTGCGGTGGTGGTCGCCACGCACGATCGGATGATGCTCTCCGACTGTGCGTCCTGGCCGTCCGTGGACCTTACAGGGTCTCGGGTCTCTGGTCGGTGAGTGTGCCGCTCCTCGCCCTGTCCACTGGGGTGCGGAGCGGCACACCGAGAAAACACGTCGGAGCCCGCTTCCGTGGGCGTGCCGCGTTCGGGGTTTTCTGGTTCAGCGGGGAACTGCTCGTGTGAAGCGGGGGCGCTTCTGCACGGAGCGCAGTTTGATGAGAGGAACAGCGCCGGTCGGGTGCTGCTGTGGTCCGACCGGCGCTGTTGCCGAGGCTGAGTCACGGAGCGTGTGGGGGCCGCTCCGGGACCTGGGGCTGCTGTCGGCTGGCTGTTATCCCGCGGAGGTGCCCGCTGTCAGCCGCTGCTGTGTGCCGCTGGAACGGCGGAGGACGAAGTGGTCGAGCGCCCAGGCTCCGGGTCCGAGGATGGCGATGAGGAAGAAAGCCCAGCAGTACATGGCGGCGAGTTCTCCCCCGTTGTTGAGGGGCAGGAGCGCGTGGGGCTGGTGCACGACGAAGTAGGCGTACGCCATGGAGCCGGAGGCGAGGACGGCGCTGGGCCGGGTGAACAGGCCGAGGAGGACGAGGGCGCCGCAGACGAGCTGGATGAGGGCGGCCCACCATCCCGGCCAGGAGGCGAATTCCACGGCCTGCCCGGTGCCTTGGTTGCCGCCGAGTACGCCGAACAGGGAGGCCACTCCGTGGCAGAGGAACATCAGGCCTACGACTATGCGGAATAGAGCGAGGACTGGTCCGTGGTATCGGTCCAGGTTCATTGGTCACCTCAATACATGAATGGGGGAGGAAGGGAGGAGAGTGACCACGGGAATGCCACGTTTGCCGCAGCGTGGATGTGACACCGGCGGGCCCCGGCGGTGCACGGCGCTGCGGTGTGGACGTGTCCGTGGCACCGGAGAGACCACGACTGTGGGAGACACTCCGTGGTCATTCCGGTCGGGGCACCGCCACGCTGCGGTGCGTCCGGAACTGCGGAGCAGCCACGATGGTGTTTAAACCGCCCAGAGAGCACAACCCCGGCTCGGAGTTACGGTTTGACCACTTAATGTGATCAAGGTGGTGCGAGCGAGGGCACGGCTCTTGTTGAGGACATGACTGCTCCTCCGCACGAGTGGGGCACCCGGGGTGGCGGCCGAGTGGCCGAGTCGCCTTTGGGGCAGCAGGAGGCATTCCCACGACAAGGGGTGGGTCGCGTGGAATGCGACTCAAGGTCGGGTGTGCCCGCTATGCGGTTACATCAAATAGTGACTACTTGCTAGGCAAATGTCAACGCAGAGTAAAAGGGGATGGCAGAATCGCGTCCTCTCATTTTTTGGCCGGATAATTTTCCGGGTTTGAGGACTTCAGAAACGCGGTGCTCCTGCGCTGTCCCGAGGAGGCTTCCGACGTCCCGAGAGCGCTTTCTCGGGGCGCGGTTTTGGAAGAAACCGCACGTCACTGGGCATTTTTTCGAGGATGGTCCGGGCTGAACCAGCTCTTAAAGTTACTTTCTCGTCAAGTTTCTCTGTCGGATTCTCCTGTTCGCGGAAGCCTCTCGGACCGGATTTTTCTGACCGAATTGAAAGGTCGGACTACTTGGCGCTGTCTGCGTGCAGGCGGGAGCGCATGTCTGGCGTGGACGGCTTTTTCGCGCTGGTTTGAGTTGGCCGGCGTCTGCTGGCCGCTGGGTCAGCATGGCGCGGGATCGGGCCGGGTGGGCTGCTGTTTTCCTTGCGAGGAGGCCGACGGGACCGGGCCGTGCAGGTTCCGTGCCTGTGGGCAGGGTGCTCGTCATGCCTCTTGCGGGGCGGCCGCTGGTCCGATTTCGGTGCGGGGTGGTCGGGTGTCGGAGCCGGGAATGACGTGGTTCGTCGGCGGGAAACATGCACAGAGTTTTATCCACAGGCTGTGGATAACGTAGCGGCTCCCTCATGCTCGCCCGGCACATCGAGCGCAACGAATGCACCTAAAACTCACCGTTTGTCCCTTTTTTCGGGGCGCAAGGGCAACTTTTCTGATCCCCCAACCGCAGCCCGGGTTGTGGAAAACCGCTGTGAATTACCGTGACCCACACGGCATTAAATAGTGATCCACTTCACATAAAAACAGCAGGGAGAAAACCGAGGACTTCTCTCCAGCACACCTGGCAACCGGTGTGGGGTATCCCTCGAGGGCGCTCCTCGCACCGGCACGCTCCTCCCGGGCTCCGTCCAGCCGCGTGTCCGCCGCGCTGCGGACACGCGGGGTGTTCCACCGGGAAGTCCACCAGGGCAGATGGGGCGGCAGCCTTCATCGCCACGACAGGAAGCGCCGCTGTGCGCTGGCGTCACGGGAATCCCGGTGCCGCCCTCACCACAAGCAGCGGTACTACTCCTTCCCGAAGTCTTCACGGGAGAGTCCGGACCGCCGCATCGCATCTTCCAGTTCCGCGCCCAGGGTGGGGCGGGGTTGCGGCAGCTTCGGAGCCTGCACATCGGGCTCCGGGAGTGTCTGCTCGGTGCCGCGGGTCTTCGGCCGGTTCTCCTCGGGAGTGGTCACAGTCGTTCCCTTTCTGCTCTCTGCAGACCTGTCCCACCCCCGGCTACCCCAGGTATGCCGGAACACACGTGGCAGACGGCACTGCCTGCCCACGTCGTGGGCGAGGGGTCAGCCGCCTTGCGCCATCCGCCGGTTGAACACCTGTTCTTGGGCGATGCGGCGCAGCGCGGTGATGACGACGTCGCCAAGCACTGTGCCCAGCACTGCTTTTTCGACGACGTCGGCCACATCGGTGTGGCCGGAGATCAGGTCGATGTCGACCTCGGCGATCGCTTCAGCGAGTTCGGCGTAGCGGCCTACGCACTCGAAGAAGCCGCGCTGATTCAGCAGGCTCATCCGAGCCAAGGCTTCTACGAGCGCGGTGAAACCGGGGTGGTCTTCGGGGACTGTCCAGCCGCGGGCGGCGAACACTGATTCCACGTAGCGTCGGGCTTCTTCCCGGGGCTCGTCGCTGCGCTCCCCGGTGAGGACAGGCAGTCCGCGGTGGGCGAGGGCGACGGCGTGGTGCACCGAAGGCTGGGATGCGTCGATTTCGGCGAGGACTTCGCGGACTGTGGGCACGGGGAGTCCACCGACGTCGATGAGGCTGCGGATCAGTCGGAGGCGTCTCAGATGCTCTTCGGAGTATCTGACCTGGTTGGCGGCGATGCGTTCGCCTTCGGGAAGCATCTTTTCTCGCAGGTAGTACTTGATCGTCGGCACGGACACGCCGCTTCGCCGACTCAGTTCGCCGATGCGCACCCTGTCTCCTTTGCTCTTGCGTCCCCAGCAGTCAATAGATAGCTTTGTTATCGATAATTCAATTATCGATAATTCTTCTATCTAAGTTGTGGTGTTTCGGCCCCCTCAGCCGTTCCAGGAGCAAGGACCGACGATGACTCTCTCTTCCGCTACGGCACCGCCCCGCAGCCCGCGCCGGCTTCCGGGTGTCCGCTGGAACCGCACCTCCCTGGTCGTGGCAATCACCGCCTTCGCCTGCGTCCTCGTTGCTGCGATCTTTGTGCCCCCCTACCTGTCCCTCGACCCCGGCTCCAGCAGGGTCGCACTCCGCCCGGATTCGGCCCTGCACTTTCCCGCCGTCGCCATCCACGCCGCCACCGGTGGGATCGCGCTGCTCACCGGCCCACTCCAGTTCAGCCGGCGACTGCGCCGCCGCGGAGTCTGGCACCGCTGGATCGGCCGGGTCTACCTGTTCGCCGGAGTGCTGCCCTCGGCGCTCAGCGGTATCGTCGCCGCCCTGCTGACCTCCAGCGGCCCTGTGGCGATGGCCGCGTTCCTCTCCCTCGACATCCTGTGGATCATCACGGGCCTCGCCGCCTACCGGACCGCCCGCGCCGGCCGCTATGCCGCACACCGGGAGTGGATGCTGCGCAACTTCTCCCTGACGTTCGCCGCAGTCACCCTGCGCATCTGGCTCAGTGCACTGGTCGCCATCCAACTTCCCTGGCTCGACTCCCTCTACGGAGGCGACTTCGACCAGCTCTTCGCCACCGCCTACGCCGTCAGCCACTGGACGTCGTGGCTACCCAACCTGCTGCTCGTCGAGGTCTACCTGGCCCGGCAGGCTGCCCGACAAGCCCGGGAAGCCCTCGCCACGGCGCTCCAGACGACCGCCGCGGCAGCCGACAACACGGAAACGTCCCCGACCCCCGCATAGACGACATGTGGGCGGTGCCTGGCAACACCGCCCACACGCATCGACTACACCAGGCCTGCGCGGCGCAGCGCTTCCGCCATCGCCCCCATGGGCTGCTGCTCGCCGCGGCCGCCGCGCTGCCGCCGCTGGTCCCCGCGCCGCGGCGCACCCCGCTCCCGGCGCTCCCCGCCGGAGCGGTTGTTCTCCCCACTGCGCTGGTCCACTTCATCGTCCAAGCGGAGAGTCAGCGAGATCCGCTTGCGACGCACATCCACGTCCAGCACTTTGACGCGCACGATGTCGCCGGGCTTGACCACGTCCCGCGGGTCTTTGACGAAACTCTTCGACATCGCTGAGACGTGCACCAGGCCGTCGTGGTGCACTCCCACGTCCACGAACGCGCCGAACGCCGCCACGTTGGTGACCACGCCCTCCAGCACCATGCCCGGTTTCAGGTCGGTGATGTCCTCCACCCCGTCCCGGAATGCTGCGGTCTGGAACTCGGGGCGCGGGTCCCGGCCCGGTTTCTCCAACTCCGCGAGGATGTCGGTCACCGTGGGCAGACCGAACCGCTCGTCCACGAAGTCGTCGGGGCGTAGCGAGCGCAGCGTGTCCGTGTCGCCGATGAGCGCCCGGATATCCCGGCCGGTCGCCTCGAGGATGCGCCGCACCACCGGATACGCCTCCGGGTGGACGCTTGAAGAGTCCAACGGGTCGTCCCCGTCAGGAATCCGCAGGAAACCCGCGCACTGTTCGAACGCTTTCGGTCCCAACCGCGGCACTTCCCGCAGTTGGGCACGGGTACGGAACGGCCCGTTGGCGTCACGGTAGGCGACGATGTTCTGGGCCAGGCTCGCCGTGATACCGGAAACGCGGCTGAGCAGCGGCACCGACGCGGTGTTCACGTCCACGCCGACCGCGTTCACGCAGTCTTCCACGACCGCGTCCAAGGAGCGGGACAGTTTCACCTCGGACACGTCGTGCTGGTATTGGCCGACCCCGATTGACTTGGGGTCGATTTTGACCAGCTCGGCGAGCGGGTCCTGGAGTCGTCGCGCAATAGAGACAGCGCCGCGCAGCGACACGTCCAAGTCAGGAAGCTCCTGGGAAGCGTAGGCGGACGCCGAATACACCGACGCCCCGGCCTCCGACACCATCACCTTGGTGAGCTTCAGCTCCGGGTGGCGTTTGATCAGGTCAGCGGCGAGACGGTCGGTTTCGCGGGACGCGGTTCCGTTACCGATCGCGACCAGTTCCACCCGGTGCTTCTGGGCGAGCGCCGCCAGGACGGCGATGGACTCGTCCCAGCGCTTCTGCGGTTCGTGCGGGTAGATCGTCGCGGTGTCCACCACTTTGCCGGTGCCGTCCACGACAGCGACCTTCACCCCGGTGCGCAGGCCCGGGTCGAGACCGATGGTGGGCCGGGTGCCGGCGGGCGCGGCCAGCAGCAGGTCGCGCAGGTTGGCGGCGAACACCCGGACTGCTTCGTCTTCGGCTTCCTGCCAGAGGCGGGAGCGCAGGTCGATGTCGAGACGGACGAGGATGCGGGTGCGCCACGCCCAGCGGACCGTGTCCAACAGCCAGCGGTCCCCGGGACGGCCCTGGTCGGCGATACCGAAGTGCTGGGCGATGCGGACCTCGTAGCTGCTGCGGGCTCTCGGGTCTTCTGCCGGTTCTTCCGGTTCCAGGGTGAGGTCGAGGACTTCTTCCTTCTCACCGCGGAACAGAGCCAGGACCCGGTGGGAGGGCAGGGTGGTGAACGCTTCGGCGAAGTCGAAGTAGTCGGCGAACTTCACGCCGACTTCTTCCTTGCCTTCCCGCACCCGCGAGACGAGACGGCCCCGCTGCCACATGCGTTCCCGCAGTTCACCGATGAGGTCGGCGTCTTCGGTGAACCGTTCCACCAGGATGGCGCGGGCGCCTTCCAGTGCGGCAGCCGTGTCCGCGACCCCCTTGTCCGCATCAACGTAGGCGGCGGCCTGGTCGTGCGGGTCGCGGGAGGGGTCGTTGAGCAGCGCGTCCGCCAAGGGCTCCAGTCCGGCTTCGCGCGCGATCTGCGCCTTGGTGCGGCGCTTCGGCTTGTAGGGGAGGTAGATGTCTTCCAGGCGTGCCTTGGAGTCGGCGGCCATGATCGCGGCTTCGAGTTCGGGCGTGAGTTTGCCCTGCGCCTTGATCGACTCCAGGATGACGGTGCGGCGTTCCTCCAGTTCCCGCAGGTAGCGCAGCCGCTCTTCGATCGCCCGCAACTGGGCGTCGTCGAGCATCTCCGTGACTTCTTTGCGGTAGCGGGCGATGAACGGCACGGTTGCGCCGTCGTCAAGCAGTTCGACTGCGGCCCGTACCTGCCGTTCGCGTACCCCGAGCTCCTCGGCGATCCGCTGGTGAATGGACGTCGTCACAATCTGATCCGCTTTCTCCCTGAGGGTGGGACAGGAGCATTGTGCCGCCTGTCCATGCCCGCCGCGGCCGGGGTGGTGTGAAGGTCGAGTGGGCTGGTCGGCGCGCAGACGGGCACACCCCCGTGCCAGGACACGGCACGGGGGTGGATCAGAAGATACCTGTTGGTGTTCAGTTGACGCTTTGCGTGCGACTCTTTTTGATCATGATGAGTCCGGAGATGATCCGGTAGAGGCCGTAGACGGCCGGCCCCCAGGCGACGACGTAGATGCCGCCGGAGAACGACTGCAGGGCGTTCACGTAGGTGATCAGGGTGATGAGAACGCCGGCCAGCAGCCAGAGCGCGCCGAAGATGACCGCCCGTTCACCCCGGACCTTCAAGTCATGCCGCAGGGCCTCGGGGCGCGGAACGTACGGGGGCGGCTCAGCGGAAGGGGAAAGTGCAGCGTCCGTGTGCTCTGCGTTGGGCACGGGTTCTGGCTGGGGGCGGTTTGAGGAGTGCGGCTCGGGGGTGTGCTGTTCAGCCATGGGTGTGGTGCCGGTGGTGGTTCAGCGGATAGGGCGGTTGCGGGAGCGCACTTCGTGGATGATGCGGTCCATGAAGCTGTCGCGGCCGTCGGTGAGGATGAGGGGCACGTCGAACGACGTGGTGTCTCCCAGCCACACCTTGTAACCGAGGATCTTGCCTTTGGTTCCGGTGGCGCGGTTGCCGTAGATGGTGGTCAGGTGGCTGATTTCCTCCCACGCCGCAGGCTGCAGCCGTTTCCCTGCCGCGTAGATGATTCCGCCTTCGTACAGGTAGTGCGAGCGGGGGGCGACGATGAGGCCGCGCAGCCCGGCGGCAGCGGCCCAGACAGCCACGAAGAGGAAGAACAGGGCGAAGAACCGCAGTACAGAGCGGAGCAGGGAGAACGAGAAGGGGTCGTCCTCTGGGGCAAGGTAGGCCACGAGGACCATGAGCAGCAGTGAGCCGACCGCGATCGCACAGCCGCCAAGCGCTTTTTCTGCCCGGGTACCGTCGGAGCGCATGTCGATGAGGGCACCGAAACCGCGTTGGGCTGCGAGCTGGGTGACGGGCTCCGGAATGTTTCCTGAAGTGCTGCCCTGGCCGTCGGAGGGCTGGGGTGAAGGGCTCTCAGAAGGAAAGGGTCCGTTGGTCATGGGGATGCCTTTAGTGCTTGTCTGTCAGACAGCGCTCTGTGGCCTATCCGGGGTTTTCCGGATCAGGAACCGCGCGTTCCACTGCCCGGCTTGGTAGCGCCGGGCAGGACCTGAGGGCTGGTCCAGGTAGAGATCGGGCTCACCGTGAAAGCCGCAATGGTTCACGGTGAGCCTTAGGCAGCATCTCTCGCCGGACAGCCATCGGCTGCGGCTGGGTAAATAACCCTATACCCGAGTTTTCTCATAAATCCCGCACCATAGGGAACGTTGCTTTTCTGTGACACAAATTCCTTCCTGGAGCAATATCTATGCGACTGAGGAGATGGCACTCTTCGCCGTTCTTTCCCCGAATCTGACATTCTGCGACGCGCGATCCCTCCTGCACACACTGTCACAGACAAGCCGTTGACTGACGCACAGAAAAGCGCATTGACCAGCGGATACATCATGGAGTCCTGCTGCTTGCCCGACAGCAACAGAGAAGGGAAAACCTGAATTTCCTTCATTTTTCTCACCGCACATCCCGGAGGACTATGCGGCGTTCTGATAGCCGAGAAGAAAGAGGGAGCAGCGAGGCGAATGTGATGGGATCATCGGAACACAGTTGTTATTCATGAACACCAGAAATCGAATGGCGTTCAACCGTTGCCCCGCACCAAAAACGCGGCACTCCGCATAAGGCTTCAACCGGTGCCCCGGTAGTTCATGCGCGCCGTCCCCTGAACCAGCCGTGCCCCTGACGGCAGCGGCCTCCAGCAGGCCCCTGCCGCTCCTCCGGCACCCGCCCGCCCCAGTGTCCCTGTCCCCTGCGACAGCACCGTCCACCCGCCACGTGTTGCCGCGATCCCCACCGAAGGGAAGCTTGACCAGGCATGCTGAGTTATGCCACGTGGGACCCTATCCGGGGGTTCTGGGGCGTCAGAGGAGGTGGGATGGTGACCGCAGGGGACGGCGACGGCTGGGTGATCCTGGCCGACGGTTCACGGCGGTGGGGACTATACGGGGCTTCCGGACTGCTGTTGTACAGCGTGGACGAGTCCGGAACCGGCCACGTGCTGCTGCAGCACCGTGCCCCATGGACTCACCAGGGCGGCACCTGGGGGCTGCCCGGCGGTGCCCGCAACAGCGGCGAGTCCTCTGTTTCCGCTGCGATCCGCGAATTCGTCGAAGAGGTGGACGGCGACCTGGGCACGCTGTCTCTGCTCGGCATCCACCGGCAAGACCACCAGGTCTGGGTGTTCGACACCGTGCTGGCCAGTGTGCCGGAACGGCGGCCGTTCACTCCCGGCAACCCGGAGAGCGAGAGCATCCGCTGGATTCCGGTCCCCGACGTGCCGTCGATGCCGCTGCTGCCCGCGTTCGGGAAGGTCTGGCCGGAGGTGGCGGCCGCGCTCTCTGAACAGCTCCTGCTGATCGTGGACACCACGGTGGTGCCGCAGTCCATCACCCCCGGCGCACTGTGCCACCGGTTGACTGAGCTGGCGCAGGTCGGAGTTACGGACGACATGCTTCCCCCCGACGTGCCCCTCACCCCGCTGCACCGGCGTTTTCCCAGCGTGCTGCTCCTCGTGGACGCCCACAGCCGAGCCGCCCTGCCTGCCCCCGTCCACGGGGTCGACGTAGTCCAGGTGTCGGACGGCAGTGCCGCCGCAATAGCGCAGCTCGTCTCCGAGCGCCTGCCACAGACCCGCATCGTCGTCGCCACCGACCATCCGGACACGCGGGCACAGGCCGCGGCCCTAGGCGTCCACACGGCCCCCGTGTCGTGGGCGTACGAGCTTGCCCAGCGGGAAGAGTCCAGCCCGGTCGAACGCGGCTCCTCAGTAACGTAGAGTCCCTTCGCTGACCGTGACCGCTGTTCCCCCGATGAGGACCCGGTCGGGGGCATCGGCGGGAAGCTCCACGACCAGGCGGCCGCCCCGGGCTGAGCACTGCACGGCGTCCAGCCGGGTGCGGCCCAGCCGCTGGGCCCAGTACGGGCCGAGCGCGGTGTGGGCGCTCCCCGTCACCGGGTCTTCCGGAATCCCGATCGCGGGAGCGAAGAGCCGGGACACGAAATCGTAGGGCTGCCCGGGGTCGGCGGGCGCGGTGACGGTCACCCCGCGCACCGTGCACCGGGCGACCTCGGCCAGGTCGGGGGCAAGGGCGCGCACGGTCGCTTCGTCCGGATAGACCACGAAATAGTCGTTGACGTCGCTGAACCCCGCCCACACCGGTTCGCCGCCGAGCGCGGCCACAAGCCCGTCAGGAACGTCCTTCGCGTACGGCGGGTTGGCAGGGAAGTCGAGCCACAGCAGGCCGTCGCGCGCGGTGACGGTGAGCACCCCGCTGCGGCTGGCGAATCGGAACGGCCCCTCGGCCCCGCCTGCTGCGAGCACGTGGGCGGCGGCGAGGGTGGCGTGCCCGCACAGGTCCACTTCAGTGGTTGGGGTGAACCAGCGCAGTTCGTAGTCGGCGTCCGCCCCGGCAAGGGGCCGGACGAACGCGGTTTCGGACAGGTTGAATTCGGCAGCCACCCGCTGGGCCCAGGCGTCGTCGTAAGGGCTGTCGAGGACGAGCACGGCCGCGGGGTTGCCGTGGAACGGCTGGTCGGTGAAAGCGTCCACCACGTGGAAACGGTTCATGCGCCTTAAGCGTAGGAGTACGGCAGGACAGTGGACGAGACTCCCGCGGCACCGGTTTTCCGGGCACTTTCTGCCCGGCTGGTTCGTTGAGTAAGCGGAACCGGGTGGGGCTCGGGGATTCCCCTTTTCCCTGCTGGCGCAGCGTCAGGGAGAAGTCAGGGTCGATTCCCGATGGAGCTCGGGCCTGTTGTGGGGCATGGTGGAAACGAGAACAGCCGGGCCGTACCGTCCGGAACGTTCACTAACGGACTTGGAGCAGATATGACGCTGGAGCGCGGAAACGCTTTCACCCCCGTCGCCTCGGCGACACTGATCTGGCCCTGGCGCAGCTCCGTGGTCGCGGGCGGCGTGGCCGGAGTGCTCGCCTTGCTGACCAGTTTGAACGAGGGCGTGCTCAGCGCGTTGGGGAGCGGCATCGGGTCCGCGGCTTTCTTCTTCGCGCTGGTGGGCGGTGCGGTCGGAGCTCTGGGCAGCAAGGGGGACCGGCGGGCACGCCGCTACGCGGCCCAGTACCCGTGGCGGTTCGCCATGGTTCCTGCCCTGATCGGTGGCGCCGGCGCAGCCGTAGGCACTCTGCTGAGCAGCGGATTGATCCTGGGCATCTTGGGTGGCGCTGCGACCGCAGCGGTGCTCTGGGTCATCTTGGGGATCATCACCATGGTGGCGGGCAACAAGAAGTAGGCTGCTGCACAGTCCTTGACATATCGCAACGGTTGACTGAACCGCGACAAACTTCACCGCTCCGGGGAAGCACACCACCCCGGAGCGGTTTTTGGCCGCTGCCCAACAGGGAACGGAGCTGGGTCCATGGCGTCTGACGCACGGGGGCGCGCCGGGGGAGACGCCCGGAAGAAGATGATCGAACGGGTCCGCGGGCTGCTGCGCATGGCAGAGGACCCTTCGGTCACCGACGCGGAAAGCCAAGCGTTCACCGCGAAAGCCGCTGAGCTGATGACCCGCCACGCGATTGCGGAGGCGGAGGCGCGGGCGCAGCGCGGTGAGGGTGTTGAGGAGATCAGCAGGCTGGACTTCCCGGTTTCCGGTGTCGGCGGGCACGGCAAAGCCCGGGTGAAGGCGCTGGCAGCGATCGCGGCCGCGTACGGATGCCAGTCGGCGGTGCGCGGCAACACGTCAGCGAACACCGACCGCACGCTGATCATCATCGGAACAGTGAGTGCGTTGGATTCGCTGCGAGTGCTGCTGCCGTCGATCACCATGCAGATGGAGTCGTCGGCGCGGTTCGCGGCGCGGGAGCATGTGGCGAACCTGCGGGAGCTGCGCAACTACGACCGTTCCACTCTGGCCACGGAACGCAACCGCTTCTACCGGTCGTTCATCCGCGCCTACGGGACTGCGGTAGCGGAGCGTATCCGGGAGTTTCGGGCCCGGCTCGCCGAGGATGCCCAGGTGGGGAGTGGTGCGGGCGCGGCGGAGGACACGCCGAGCACGGGTGCGGAGCTGGTGTTGCGTACGGATGTGGACCGGGTGCGGGAGGAATTTGCCCGCCGTTTCCCGAAACTGCGGCCGACCCGGCCCGAGCGCACCTATCATCGGGCTGGGTACCGGGCAGGCTATCTGCGGGGCCGTAACGCACAGTTGGGTTTGGAGACCGCGGTAGGCAAAGGCGGCACCCACTCGTTGCCGGGGCAGGCGGCCGCGAACTAAAGCGGAGCGCGAGGCGGTTCCGCCGCGGTCCCCGGGTTTCCGCAGACCGGAAACGGCCATCCCCCACCCCTCAAAAGCTGTGGATAAACCTGTGGAAATCTGTGGATAACTTGGCCTGCCTGGACATGGTCAGTGGTGGCAGCCCCCAATTCCGGGAAAGTGGGGCCTTGACACCACGGCCGCTGCAGAGGGGGAGAGGATGCCCGGAACCGCGCTGCTCCACCAGTTCCGCCACCAGCGGATCGCGCTGCTCACCACGTATCTCAACAACGGCAAAACCCCCGTGCACACCCCGGTGAGCATCGCACTCGACGGTGACCGACTGCTGTTCCGGGTCGGCAAAGACTCCAGCACAGCCGCACGAATGACCGAGAATCCCCTCGTTGACCTGCGCACATGCACGTTCCGCGGGGAACCCACCGGTGCTCCGGTCCGCGGCCGGGTCCGACCACTCAGCGGTGAGGAAGCCCACCGCGCCGCGCGACTGCTGGCGCGCGGCCACCTGATCACCCGGCGGTGGATGCTGCCGCTGTCCTATCGGATGCTGCGCTACGAGCCCGTCCACTACGAGCTGCTCCCGGTCGGGGACGACGCTGGGGACAACCCTGTGGAAAAGGTGGCGGGCTAGCCCGACCTGCTGGCCCGCCACCCGCGCCTGACCCCGGGTTTCGGACAGGGTGTCCCCACACTGGAGGCACCCTGTCCCCGCAGGAACGCGGACTACTTGATCAGACCCAGAGCGCGGACGGCTTCCCGCTCCTCCTCCAGCTCGCGCACCGACGCGTCGATCCGCTCGCGGGAGAACTCGTTGATCTCCAAGCCCTGGACGATCTCCCAGGAGCCGTTCCGGGACACCACGGGGAACGACGACACCAGGCCCTCCGGCACGCCGTAGGAGCCGTCGGACGGCAGCGCCACCGACGTCCAGTCGCCCTCCGGGGTACCGTTCACCCAGTCGTAGACGTGGTCGATCGCAGCGTTCGCCGCGGACGCAGCCGAGGAAGCGCCGCGGGCCTCGATGATCGCCGCACCACGCTTGGCCACGGTCGGGATGAACGTGTCGCGCAGCCACTCCTCGTCGTTGACGGCCTCCACCGCGCTGCGGCCGTTGACCTCGGCGTGGAAGATGTCCGGGTACTGGGTCGCGGAGTGGTTACCCCAGATCGTCAGCTTCTTGATGTCGCTCACCGACACGTTCAGCTTGGCGGCGAGCTGGGACAGCGCCCGGTTGTGGTCGAGCCGGGTCATCGCGGTGAACCGGTCCGCCGGGATGTCCGGGGCGTGCGCCTGCGCAATCAGCGCGTTCGTGTTCGCGGGGTTGCCCACGACGAGGACGCGCACGTCGTCAGCGGCACCGTCGTTGATGGCCGCACCCTGGGGACCGAAGATGCCGCCGTTGGCTTCCAGCAGGTCGCGGCGCTCCATCCCCTTCGTACGCGGCCGGGCGCCGACCAGCAGGGCCACGTTCACGCCGTCGAACGCCTTGCGGGGGTCGTCGTAGATGTCGACCCCGGCGAGCAGCGGGAACGCGCAGTCGTCAAGCTCCATCGCGGTACCCTCGGCCGCCTTGATCGCCTGCGGGATCTCCAGCAGGCGGAGCCGAACGGGCGTGTCTGCGCCGAGGAGCTGGCCCGAGGCGATCCGGAACAGCAGTGCGTAGCCGATCTGTCCGGCAGCGCCGGTGACGGTGACGTTGACTGGAGCCTTGGCCATGCTTGTCACTCCTGGTCCACTCGGAGGTTGTGCGGGAAGAGCGCTCGAGCCGGTCGCTTCGAACGCCACAACCCCGCCCGAAACGTGTGTTGCGACCAGTCTTCCAATGAGACGTTCCG
>SMEZ01000122.1_pt1 | contig 14797 bp, 17 predicted proteins | sample 2456351 | NCBI WGS metagenome assembly SMEZ01 (sample SAMN10132605, study PRJNA489261) | soil metagenome | isolation source: day120 antibiotic-loamy sand soil ammended with composted manure from dairy... | place: USA | collected 2015-04-01 | reverse complement strand
CAGAATGTCTTGGCTGACCTCGTAGCGTATGTTTTCCACACTTCGCGGGGCCACAAGGACGTCTTGCGCGTGGACATTGCCGTCGGCATTCAGGCACTGAGCTCCCGGTGCGATCCGCGAGCGGATCTGCTTCACGTCCACTTGCAGCACCCGGTAGTCCGTTGCAAGATCCGATACGCTCCGAGCTGCCAGTTCTGGAGCATCGCTGCTGACACTGGAGGCGAACTCTGCGAGTGCGCTCCGCCCCTCCGCTGTTGCTGTGATGTCGCCGGAGTTCGACGACGTCACAGCAACAGAATCCACACCGGTGGCTGCCTGAGCTGTACTCGAAGCCGTTATGCCCCCAAGCAGCACGATAGCGGCCGAGATTGCTACGACGACTTTTTGTTTACTGACTCTCATTTCACCCTCCCCTTGGCGTTCCTGAACAAAGGAAATGCTGCACCACTCGCACTGGGGCCGTGCCGAAAAGTTCGAAACTTGAGCAAAACATGAGGTTCAGAACTTGCCCAGCACAAGGAAAACCGCGGAGCCTTTACATTGACATGGATGCAAAGAATAGTGTTTTCCTAAAAGTGCGCGCCTATCCTCAAATCATTACTTACAGGGCATTCTCGACACATTGGACCTGCCTGCTCATGTCAGACTTGCGAAGGCTCAAGCATGCATCAAATTTGACGAGTTTCCTCGTGCGGCGGCCGACAGGAAAGCACACTGTGCTCAGTAGAGATCCAAAGGGTGAAAAGTGCCTCCGCTGGGTTACTCCCAGCAAAGGCTGGGCCACCCATCTCGTACCGGAGGAGACTCATGAAACGCGGACTTGCCCTTGCCGTCGTATCGGTGGCATCCCTCACCACTGCATGCAGTACCGCCACGCAGAACAATGAAGCTGAGCCGACGGCAGCCCCAGCGGTCAGCGAGCAACAGGCAATTGCGGTGCTCAAGGAAGTGACAGCCGCCCCCACGGGTGGGGACGGATCCGAGTTCTGCAAGAAGTACGCCTACCAAGTCGGTGCGTGCAAGGCCGTCTGGAAGGACGCCGCCGCAAACTGCCTCAAGCCTGCTGACCCACCCCACGTTTTGCGCACCGCGGCGGTCAGAAACTCACAAACCTCCGCAGGAGGGCGCGTCATCGAAGTTGAAGGACACACACGCGGAGGCCAGAGATACGTCTCCCAAGTGTTCGTCACCGCGCCATCAGGCCGCCCCCAGTCATCCATCGGCGTCTACTGGGCTGGCGTCGGCCTCGGCAGCTCCCCTCTCACAGAGAGGAACACGGTCCCACAGAACGAGTGCCCAAAGAAGAAGTCCACCACCTGACACTTCTGCAGGTCTGTACAGCGAGGAGTAACTCTGAGGTTGGTTGCTGCTGTGGTGAGCCTGCTCTCGAAGGCCTGGAGGGCAGGATTCCACCGCCTGGTCCAGCGCTTCCGCCGGTTCCGGGCAACGCCAGGACCATGATCATGGAGGAGACATGCCTGAGAGCGGCGCGCTTCGTAGCGAGATGTTCGCAGGCGCGGATGGCCTTGCGGATACAGGCATTGACGGACGTGAACACGTTGATCGTGCACGCGATCTTGTAAATCTCGACGTGAGAAAGGGTCGAACTCCGCCCAGGGAATCCGCCCGGGCCCGCCGACAGAGGAACACGAGCAAGGCACAGCAGGCATTCCAGCGCGGCCTCCCGGTCACTGTGAAACTGAGCGTGTGGACCTCCAACACCCGCGATCAGCTCACCGCCGATCAATTCGACGCGCTACGGAAGCTGGGCGCGGAGAGTGGGTGTGACTCGCCGTCCGATCGTTGTGTCGAGGCTGCGCAAGGTCCTGGATACCGAGCCCGACCCTCGTGTGGCCTCGGTATCCAGCAGACGCAGGGGAGCAATGCGGGACGGGACACTGCCGCGCCTCCTACGCCCCGTCCCCAGTCGGGAGGGGCCGTTCGTCCGGACAGCGGGTGGGTCAGCTTTTGGGTCAGCGACGGTGTTACCAGCGGCCGAGTTCTTTGCGAAGCCGTTCCCACCACTGGTGGCGGTGCCCGTCTGCGGGGTAGGGCCGGGGTCCCAGCGCGAGGACCTGGTCCTCGACCTGGTAGGTGAGACGGTAAAGCAGAACGCTGACAGCGCATTCAACCCAGCGTTCGGTTGCCCGTGCGGGGGGTGCCGGACCCAGGACGGTGGCGAACCAGGAGGGCAGGAGCAGGCGGTTGCTGATGGCATCGGCCAGCTTGCTGCGCAACGCCAGGGTGAGGCGTTGTTCGGCGCGCTCGCCGGCGGCGATAGCCGGCTGTTTGTCGGCGGTGGTGGTCCTGTCTGCGGCGAGAGCGGCGGCGGCTCTGCGGGCCTCGCCGATCTGCTGGGCGAGGTTCTGGTGCCGGGTGGCCTCGTCCGCGATGGCTGCGCGCAGGGTGGCGGCGGCCTGGGCGTGGGCCTGGGTGCCGTAGCGGTGGCTGAGCAGTGCGCCGGCCAGGGCAACCACCTTCTGGCGGGCCGCCTGGTGGGCGTCCCGCGTCTCGTCGAAGCGTCTGACCCGGGCCTGGTGCAGGTAGCGGGCATCGGTGCTGAGGAGAGTACCGGAGGCTTCACGGCCCATGCGCACGGTGCGGGCCAGGGCGTGCTGGTCGGTGGTGAAGGTGTCTAAATCCGCAAGGGGAATCTTCCCGGTGACCATGATCTGGCCCTCCAGCAGCCGTACGTGCTGGGTGAGCCGGTCCACGGCCCGTTCCGCGGTGTCGATGCGGTCATCGAGCTCATCGACCCGCCTGTCGGCCTCCTGCGCTGCGGTCTCGCAGGCGGAGACGTCGTCGCGGATGGAGCGCAGCTCGTAGTCCAGGTCCTCGGTGTATCCGAACCTCGACTTCAGGCTTGTGTGCTCGCTCTCCAGACCGTCCAGGCGTCTGTCCAGGTCGCGGGCCCGCCGCTCGGCAGCCTGGAGCTGAATGTCCATGGCCTCACTCACTTCCCCGCCCCCTGGCTGTCCGACGCGAGGCCTCCCACAACCGCCCAGCCGATCAGGACCACGGCGAGGAACCACGCTGAGACGGCGCCCAGCACGACCAGCGCAAGCAGGACCGTGACCACGTGCAGCCCGAAGGACGCATGGCGCCGGATCAGATGATCCTTCGCCGTGGCCTTGAGCGGCCACCCGAGGAACGTTCCCACCAGGTGAGGCACCAGTAGCAGCAGCCACCATGCAGAGTGCCCCAGCAGCAGGGACGTGACGATCAGCGCGGCCGCGACCGCGCTCTGGACCCGCCAGGACCAGAAAATGATCCTCTCGCTGCGCAGGCGCTGGGGTTCGGCCAGTAGCGCCGGCAGCCTTCCCTCGTAGGCCATCAGTGCCTGCGCGCGTTCCACCAGCGCGTCGAACACCTCGTCGGGCACACCGTCCCCAGAGTCCTGGGTGACGGCGAGCGCGTGCTCGCGGGCCAGCGCACGCACCAGCTCCTGGTGCCTCTCGTGCAGTTCGTGCTCGGTCTGTGTCTCGGTCACCGGCCCCCCTCGTAACTCTTCCGCTCGTTCGCGCGGGACGGGCGGCAATGAGTATCGCGGCCGGTCAGCCGGTGCGCTGGGCCTTAGCGAAGGATGGCGTGAACTGAGCTGCGCGCGTTCTCAGCGGCGGCCGACAGCAAGCTGGACCAGGACGTTCGGGATGAGACAGAACGCGACGAGGCTGCAGCTGACGAGGAGCGTGAGGAACAGCCAGTAGGTGAACCCGTGCCCGTGGGACTGGGCGGTGAGCGAGGCGTAGGTCAGCACGATCAGGATCGCGGTGAGAACGAGTCCCGCCGCCCAGCCTGTGCGGCTCAGTCCCAGCCCCAGCCCGATGAAAGCCCAGAACATGGCGGGACCGAGCATCACCGTGACCGCGAGAACGGGCGGGGCAGTCATGTCGTGCGCGGCGGCCAGGGCGTTCAGGAACGGGAAGGAGACAACAGCCCAGAACAGGGTGTACGCACCGAGCAGGCCGACGAGGGCGAACCCAAGAGCTCCCAGAGGCCGGCGCGGAGCGGCCGGGCGGGATGCGGGGAAACGGGAGGATGTGGTCACGCACCGATGGTGAGCAACTCCCGCCCCGGCCCAGGAGGCTTTTGCCGGCGGTCACCAAAACGTGTGAACCCGCACCGCGCGGCTCCCCGCTTCCGATGACAGAGCCGGACAATGACGAAGGCCCCCACCAGGTGATGGAGGCCTTCAAAGTCTGACCCCGGTCGCATAGCGTAAGCCAGAGGCTATACCAGGGAATCTGCAGCAGATGCTACATGTAGTGGCATGCAGATACAACCTAACGCGGCGCAGCTCACACTGTTGCAGCCGCTGATCTCCGGGCCTCGTCTGGCTCCCTTCCTCGCTGCCGCCGGCTCGCCGGCCGCCGCGATGGAGCTCTATTTATGGAACGTGCGCCTGTCGGCCGCCTTCGGTGAAGTGATCGCCCTTGCCGAGGTCATCCTGCGCAACGCCATAGCGGAACAGCTCGCCGCCGCGTACGGCGCCACCTGGTACGCGCGCACCGAGCTGTTCGACGACCGCACCATAAACGGCTTCAAGACCACGTGGCGCAACATCACCATGCCCACCGACCCGGCGACCGGGAAACCGGCACAGAAGACCCTCCAGGCGGTCCCGGCCGGGAAGATCGTGGCGGAGTCGACCTTCGGCTGCTGGGTGAACCTGCTCGACAAGGGCGGCACCCGCGGCGACGGCCCCTACCGCAAGAACGTCGACTACGACTCCACGCTGTGGCGCAAGGCCCTGCACAAGGCGTTCCCGAACAGCGGCGGCAAACGGGCCACGGTGTTCACCACCGCGAGCCACGTCCGGTCCCTGCGCAACCGCGCCGCACACCACGAACCGCTGATCGACGGCGTTCCCCTCCCGGGCCAGACCGACCGCCGCGGCAACACCCGCCGGCTCACCCTGGCCGACGCCCACACCGGGGTCCTGCGCCTGGTCGAGTACATCGACAAGGACGTCGCCACCTGGCTCGGGCAGACCAGCCGTGTCCCCGAGCTGCTACGCGCCAGGCCTTGACCCGTCGACGGCGACAGCCCGGCTCTGGTCACGCCGTTCGCTTCAGCTCCACCGCGGCCGCATCGGCCGCGAGTTGCCCTGCCGCAGTGCTGTCCTGCCGGGACCGCTGGGGCCGTGTCAGCTTCGGTTCCGGGAGCTCGTTGTCGCTCATCAGGATGCCTCCGCATCGGTCATGACCTGGACGACATGCTGAACGCGGGGCGCGGCCGCCGGTGTGATCGTGGTCAGCCCGGCCCGCTCGGCCGCCAGGCGTTGCAGAGCCCGGGCCCGGGCGGCATCGCTGGACCGGGAACTGTCCGTGGTGACGGATGTGCGGGCTTTCAGGTCGGAGAGGGCCTGGCGGCCGTCGGCGAAGAGCTCCTCCGGCTGTGCTGGGAGGCGAACTGATCCGCGGGGAGGTCCACGTCAACGGAGAGCATGTGGACTACCACTGGTGGAACCGCCTGGGCATGGGCATTGAGGTCGATCTCACCCGCGAGCAGTTCGGGCCGAAGGAGACTGTCACCGGCGGCATTGTCATTCCCCGCCCGCCCGTGACCGAGTGGCGCAGGCTTCGTGAGGAGTATGAGCTTCTTCGCGACCGGGTCTTGGAGAAGCTCAATCGGCATCAGGCATCCGCCTCTGTGGCCGTGTCTCGGAAGCCATTTGTGGAGTCCGTGAACGAGATGGTCGAGCGTGTTGACGGGCAGGACCAGGTCCTGGCGGTGGTCGGCCGGGGCGAGGCCGTTCGCCATGGCTGGTTGCATCGGATCGCCGTGACGGTGTGCCGGGATCGGGAAGGCCGGATCCTCGTGCAAGGTCGTTCCGATCAGGTGGCTCGGTTCCCGGGGCACTACGAGGTAGCGTCCGGCGGTGCCGTTGCCGCGGGAGAGTCCTACGAAGAGGGTGCCACCCGTGAACTTGCCGAGGAACTGGGCGTCCAGGCATCGGTTCGCTTCATCGTGAAGTTCCTGAACCGCAGCGGCCTCAGCCCTCACTGGCTCGCCATCCACGAGGCCGTCGTACTTGCCGATCCGAGGCCTGGTCCTCACGAGGTCATGTGGCACGGCTGGCTGTCGGAATCCGAACTCTCTCAGTTCATGCAGCAGCACCCGTTCACTTCAGACAGCCGCGAAGTCCTGACCCGCTATCTCACCGCCGTCCGGCTCAGAGCCTGATCCATCGCCTACTGACACTTCCCGTGTCGCCGAGCACTGACTCACAAGCGCGACCGGCGAGGCGGACACGACCTGGACTTCGCTCAGGCTTTCGCAGCCGAATACCTGACGGTCCATGGAGCCGGTTCCGTTCCCAACCTCGACACGCGTGTGGCCCCGGTCAATGTGACTGCGCCGACGCGTGTCGAGGGCGTTCGGCCACACTCCCCACCTCCGAATCCCAGGCCGCCCGCAGGATCTGGCGGAGCATGTTGAACGCCTGCTTCGTCTGGCGCAACCACCTTGTGCAGCCGGCTGGCCTTCGCGATGCACTGGCCACCACGGAGCCACTGGAGTCCCGATCGCGGTACCGCGTCAAGGAGTGAGTGCGGGGCGCGAGATGGCGTCCCGCCGAGTGGTGTAGCAGCGATCTCTGCATATCACCTGGCCATGGGGCGGCCATCGCGCAACTCTCCGAGTAGATATGCTCGTCGAAGCGAGCTGTTACAGGTTTCTCTGCCCCATCAAGGGCGCTTCCGGCGTGGCGTTGCGCGCCCGCCGCCCCGGGCCTGCGCTCCTGTCGCCGCCCCGCTCCAGCCCGGGCTGCCGTCCGACGCCAAGTTGGACCGGCTCGCCCATCCGGGAGCAAGCTTCGAGCTACTTACCGCCCGATTCTGTGGATTTCCACACCGCTTTTCCGAATGCCTCGTTAATCCTGTTAGACACCTCTTTATTGCCTGTGATGATTTGCATCACGCCAGCGAGCATGAGCACATACATGAGGGGCTCAGCGGCACTTTGTGGAACGGCCGGAACCTTGACCAGTAGTAGGCCAAAGGAAATGATCAAGACACCCGGAACAAGCCTTCGAGCGACAAACTCTCTAAAGCGTTGACTCCTGGTGATTTCCTCCGGAGCATACTCTAGTAGCCGATCGCGATCGCCGTCCAGCATACCCTCAGCACCATTAATCAGCGACTGGACTACTCGATCAACATCTTCTTCGCTATTCGCGGTAACCAGTAGCGCGCGGTGCGCATGAAAAACGGCGGCAAGGCGCCTACCATCTTCATTTAGGGAATTACGAAGCTGCTTGTTTCGCGTCCTCCTTCGTAGCGAGAAATCGATCTCAGCTTTGTTTGCAAGCGCGGTCAGGCTACGACACCACTTCCGGGACTGAGAAGAGTCGACCCACCTATCTCGCGTCTTTTGAAGTTCCCGTGCATAATTTATGGTCATCAAAGCGATGACATCAAGAGGTTTAGCCCTTCGTCTACTAAAGAACCTGCCAGAAGCCCAGTCAAAGAGCTCATCCACGAGAATTGCCGTCAGGAGCGGAAGAGCAATGGGGACAGTGAAAGACAGGAACAGGGTAAGGGAAAACGGGGCGGCATCAGGACTATCCGACGACGAGCCCTCGAAGTCAGAGATCTGATCGCCATTAATGAACAGGAACATGATTCCTGCCACAACCACTCCGCCAAATAGGGTCATGAGGCTGCCATTCATCCAAGCCCGCAACCCAAGGATCACCAAGGCGGCGAGGGTGATGGTACTACTCTGGCTAAGAATCCAATCGGCGAACTCCCTTAGCGAACTCACCTCAGCACCAGACTGCAGGAACCCAATGCCGAAGATGGCAGCCAAGGAAAGGGCGACAGAGCCAGCACTAACTATCAGCGTCACTCGCTCTTTAGCTGCACTTGACGAGTAATGGACTCGAACTGCCGCAGCGCGCACCTTTTTTCGAAGCTTATCCGACCGGTTTGAAGGGTCCGGAACTAGAGCTTTAATCGTCGCAATCTCCTGCATCACAAGGTTGCGCGCGCGACTCGACTCTCCCTGCAAGTTCATCCCCCGCATCTCGGCACTCTTGAGGACCGGAGATTGTATAGGACACTGAGCGCCTCGGGTCTGGTTCCGTCCGACCTCCAGCGAGACGCGGGCGCGACGACGCCGCCCTCACCCTCTCCATCCCGCCGACACTTCTCACGGCAGATCTACTGGCGTTTTCTCGTGTCCACCGACAGCGAGTAGTTGGCGGGCGAGGGTCGCGTACTTCACGGCGGTGGTCTCGGAGAGGTCGAAGATCGCGGTCAGGTGCAGGGGGTCGGCTCCACTGGCCAGGGCCTCCCCGAGGACGCGGTCAGCTCGGACTCTGTCAAGGCTGACGCCGTGCAGGGTGAACTGGCGTTTGAGGAAGTATGCGCTGACGGGACTGGTGCCGTTCGCCGTCTGCCGGGAGACCAGGACATGCCGGTTGAGGGTGTGCGGCCAGCGTGTTCGCCGCTCAGCGAGCCAGGAACGGAGGGCGGCGCGGGTGAGCGCGCCCATGGGCTGGACGTTTCCTTCGAGGGTGATGCGGTCTTGGGAGAAGTCCACATCCTCCAGCCGCAAGGCCCGGATCGCCTCGCCCCGTGCCGCGTGGACGGCGGCCAGGGCGACAGCCAGCTGGGCAGCCGGTGTCCCGGCGGTTGCCTGGACGTGGGTGATCTCGGCATCGGACATGGGCATCACGGGCCCCGGCGGGCGGCGACCGACCCGGATGCCCCGCATGGGGTTGATGAAGATGCGCCCGTTCCTCTTGGCATGACGAAACAGGGACCGCAGTGCGATCACACGGATCGCGTACTGGCTCCCGTGGAGGCCGGCAAGCGCGTCGGCAATGTCCTCGCGGGTAATCTCCCGCAGTTGGGAGTGGGTTTCGGCCCATCGCTCCACGACCGGACGGACGGCGCCGAAGTACGAGTGCAGAGTGCCCAGTGCCCGCGGCCGGGTCCGAGCGTCCCCGACCAGCAGCCAGCGCAGCCAGTCCCGCACGTCTTGTCGGAATCCTTCGGGCAGTGCGTCGGCGCGACGCTCGACCCAGTCCTCACCGGCCGACGTCCGGTCCTCGATCAGCAAGTCCAGCACGGCCAGGACCTCGGCGGTGCGGCGCATCGGAAGGTTCGTCCCCGCCAGCTGCCGACGCAGTGCGGTGTGGCTGACGGACTCGCCGTCCGGCAGTCCGGTCAAGACACGGCCCAGGGCCTTGTGGACCTGGCGGTGCAGGTAGACCGTCCAGCCCCGCTCTTCACCAAGCCTGATGGCGTACTTCCGGGCAGCGCCCAACGCCCCCTCCCCTGTGGGCTTGGGAAGCTTCAACTCGGTCGGGCGGCGCGGGGACCTGGGCCGCCCGGGGCGGCGGATTCGGTAGGCCCGACTCCTGCACTTGTCCGAGCAATAGATGCGCCGACGTCCCGGCACGGTGCAAGCCGGGACCAGCTCCTGGCAGACCGGGCAGGTCATCGCGGCGGCAGCGACCGGCCACCACATGAGCGCGGGACTGCCGCCGGGGCAGGCCCAGCCTGTCCGGCGGCCTCGCCGGCCGGCGTCTCGCTCGTCGTGGTGCGGGTGACGTTCTCCGGCTCGGGCGTCATGATCTCGGTGATCTCGCAGTCCAGTGCCACGCAGATGACTTCGAGATCGGCCAGCTTGATGCTGGCTGGGGTGCTTGACCACAGGCCGGACATCTTCCCGGAGCTGATCACCAGGCCGTGCTCCGCGAGGAGCCGTTGCAGTTCGCTCGCCTTCCAGATCCCGCGGTGGGCCGCGGCCAGTCGCAGGTTCCACTTCATCGGGTCAGTCCCTTCCATCGGGTCTCGGCACGCTGGTGGGCGGCCGTCCAGGCGTCTTCTATGTGCGTGCGGTGTACATGGATATAGCGCATCGTGGTGGCGATCCAGGTGTGTCCCAGCAGCTCCTGGACGGCGACCAGGTCCATCCCGGACAGGTAGAGCTGGGAGGCACAAAAGTGCCGCAGGACGTGCGGGGTGAGCTTTCCGGCCCAGGCCGGAAGGTGGCGGGCGGTCGCCTCAGTGAGCGCGGTGCGGAACACCTCGGTGCCGGCCCGGCCGGAGTCCGTGCGTCGCTCTGAGGGAAACAGTGCCATCCCGGGGAGAGTGTGATCGGCGCCGAAATGGCCCCAGACATCTTCGACGTACCAGCGCAGGCTGCGGTCCGCGCCGTTGATCAGCGGCACCATCCGCTGGCGGGGGCCGGAGCGGCGCGAGCCTTTGCCGAACCGCACGTTCAGCTTCCCGAACCGGCCCAGGTCCCAGCGGACGTCGTCCAGGTCAAGCATCCGGGCTTCGTTGATCCGCAGGCCGACATCGGCGGACAGACGGGCGACGGCGTAGTTCCGTGCGGCCGGAGCGAACTTGCGGCAGGTCGCGAGGTCATCCCGCCACCCTGCGAAGAGCTGCTCAACCTCGTCACCGTTGGGCGGGATCCGCAGCTGCGGCGTGACGGTCGCGCGGGGGCGGTTCATCTCGTCGAGCGGGGACTCCACCAGCCGCCCGGTCAGCTGGTGGAGCTCGGCCCGGTGCCGCAGCTCCAGGAAGTCGAAGAACACGCTGATGGCTCCGGCCCGGCCGGCCCGGAGCGAGGGCGTCGCGTCACGGATGGCCTTGCCGAAGTACGCGTCCGCGTCCGGCGGCTCCATCTCCCACAGTGGCCGACCGAACCAATCCCGCACCTTCTCCAAGTGCCCAACGTCGCCCTGGATCGTCCCGTCGGTCAGACCGGCTGACGCACGGGCCAGGACGAACCCGGCCAACACGTCGGTCTCGAAGTCCTCCAGTTCCTCCGGATCTGGAACACCGCGGGCCTGCCGGAGATCCTTGACGACGGTCAGGGCCAACCTGCACCTCCCTCCACTTCAACGTCGCCGAATGGGCGCGCAAGGAGATGAAACAGCTTCAGAAATTCCGAAGAACCCTCATCCGGCTCAGCCCCACACGATCGAGTGAAGAACATCCTGGCCAGCACCTGGAACAACGCCTTGGCGATGGATGCTCTGCTGACGAACATCAGGGTTGTTGCACATCGCTCAGGTCGCCTCCTCCTGAGTCGCGCCCTCAATCGCCTCCTGCGTGCCGCCCTGGGTGCTCTCCTGAGTCGGTCCTGGGTCGCATCGCTCGACCCTCGCGCAGGGCCTTGGATACATCGCCTGACCTGGACGACAAGGGGGTGCGCAAAGCGCCGGTCGCGACGCCGACTACTTCCCTGGGGGCTCCTTTTCCCGTGAGAAAGTGTCGGCCTGGTCTCGCCGGGTCCCTGGAGCCCGCCGCGCTGGCCGTGCGAATGCTGCGCCGGACCCGCCCGACGACGACGGCCAGGAGCACGAACTGCTGCCCGGCGCCGCCCGGCGAAGTTCACCGCCTCGCACGCGCGCGCCTTGGCCGGAACAGTGAAGAACTTCCCGCACCCACTGCCGGGCGTGGTCAGAAGAGGGCCAGCTGTTCGCTCATCGAGTGCCTTGTCTTGGACAGGGTTCAGCGGCCCCAGCGGAACGGGAAGTTTTGGCCCCACCCACCGAACGGGCGGACGACCGTTCACCCGAGGCACGGACGGCCTCTTCTCGCTGGCTGCGCCTGTGCCGGACTACTCTCCGGCCCGGCACTCAAACGCTTGGCGGAGCCACTTCTCACCGTTCCGGTGGGGCCAGAACAACCCGTCGCAGACACCCTCCGGAACCGACCGGGGAAGGGCCCTGTACGCCTGGGGAGGTTGAAAGGTCCTTCCCTGTCGGCGCGGTCGGAAAGCCGGTCTCGGGCCGACTGCTGATCCTCCGCAAACATGAGGAGGCCGTTCCCGTCCGGCGTTTCGACCATCGTGTGCCCGCGCTGCGCTGGACCAGCGGGCCCCGTCACCGCGGCCTGCACCGACACTTGAGCTACGTTCTGAACCTAGCGCCGGGCAGGGGCTTCTGACTGCCCTTCGGGGCTGTCTTCACGGCCCGGAGGGGCATGTGGTTCGGGCGGCAGGTGTGAGATAGGCAACTCCTGGCTGCGGAACCGGCACTCAGTACCTGCCAGCCCGCCGGGCAACGATCCAGGCAGAGACCGCAAGAACCCTTGGCGGTAACGGAAATAGCCATGATCATTACCGAGAGTGTCACTGCGTGCCATGGCCGGAGAGGTGTGGGCGTGATCGGAGGCAGCATCGACCGGGTCCGCGCGCGGGTACTCTGTCGCCTACCCCTGGGGTCGAGTTCGTCGTTGGCCTCCGCGGAGTTCACGAAGTCCGTGGACCCCAGAAAGGGGTACCCAATGGCTCACCAGCCTGACGGGAGCTGCTGCTGCAGCACGAAGGCGGACCGCCGCTACAGGTGGTTCCGCTGGCTCGGTCCGATCGGTGCGCTCGCCAAACTCGCATGGGACGCACTGGGCTGACAACGCGAAAGCCCCGACCTAAAGGCCGGGGCAACGCTGCAGACGGTGGAGAGAAGGCCTCGCCCCCAGCCTCGCGAGCGATGGGTGGGGCCTTCGTCTTGTCCGCTGCTTGTTACTGTCGCGTATTTAAGCCGAACGTCGCCATGTGACACGCGTCACGCTCCCCGCCGTGCGACGGTGCCCATCTTGCCTTTCATTGCCGCCGTTGGCGACCGTCGACCACATGTTGATCTGCGCAGGTTTCCTGCCAGAACGTGCATGGCGGCTGCTCATGAGCGTAGACCAACTCTGGACAAGTGACGGAGGTCACACCTACGGGTGACGGCTAGCACACGTAAGTGGACATCAAATAGGCGGCATTTGTCGCGACTTCACATATGCGTGCACAACAGCTCTCCGCGCGCGGAGGTACTTTACCGGCCTCCTCTGACAATCGGAGTCACCGCCCCAGGGAGAGCTCCCGCTGCAGCAAAGGGCGGATGGACTTTGCGCCGGGAGCAGTTGCCCGAGGCCCGCTGACACTGGTCGTTCGAGCCGGCAGCCCAGGCCTGGGCGCGCGTCTACAGCCGTCCGGTGAAGCCCTTGTGCTCAGCCCTTCGCCCATGCATCACTGTTTGTGATCAACCGCGTACAGGGGAACAGGGGGCTGCAGTGTCGTCTGGAACAAGCGGTGAGTACTGGGCGGACAAGGCGCTACCCAGCGTCTTCAAGCATGATCTGCTGCGGCGGTATCTGCCGCAGTTCGGAGGAATGACGGGCACGCAGTCTCATGACAAGCGCGTGGTCTATCTGGACGGTTATGCCGGCGAGGGCCGTTACGAGAACGGGGAGCCGGCCTCGGCCGAGATTGCCCTGCGGGTGGCATCGCATCTGCGGGCCCGGGCGGGGCTGACGCTGGAGTGCTTTTTCTCGGAGGCTCAGGCGAAGTCGTACGACCGGCTGCAGGAGGTGCTCGGGCAGTACCGGGCTTCCGGGGTGCGGGCGCATGCGCACCGCGGTGAGGTCGACGGCATCCTGGACCAGGTAGTTGAGCGCGCTGCTCGGGAGCCGCTGTTCCTGTTTCTGGACCCCTGCGGGCTGGTCCTGCCGCAGGACCGCTTGGTGGATGTGCTCGCGCGCAAGCGCCCGCAGAAGCGGCCGGCGACGGAGCTGCTGATGAACTTCAGCATGATGGCGGTGTGGCGCCTGGGCGGGCACGTCCGCTCCCCGAAGGGGAACGAGAGGTCGCTGCAGCGGTTCGATGATGTGTGCGGCGGGACGTGGTGGCGGGAGTACTTCGCCGACGCGGTCGCTTCCCGCGGTAGGGACGGCGCGGCCGAGGACGCCATCGAGGCGGTGGCGGCCGAGTACGCGCGCCGTCTGGCGCGCCGCACGGGGATGGTGGTGCAGTCGGTTCCGGTGTCGCACTCGCCGCGCAAGCGCGCCGTGTACCGGCTGGTGTTCGCCACCCGCAGCCCGTACGGGCTGTGGGTCTTCGGTGACGCCGTCGCCCGGGCACGCGCCAAGTGGTGGGAGGAACTGGAGGAACGCGAGGAAGGCACTCTGTTCTCGATGGCACCCGATCCGAAGGAAGTCGAGGCCAGGGCCCTTCCTGAGATCGCTGACAACTTGGCGAAGCTGCTGCTGCGTGCCCGGCGCCCGGTGAAGCTGGTGGACCACACGCTGGAGATCTTCGGATCCTTCTACGGGCAGGTGACCGAACCGGTGGCGCGCCAGGCGGTCCGGCTCCTGCACGAGCAGGGCAAAACCCCCAGCAATGGCGTCGGCGTGAAGCGGACCCGGGAGATCACCGTCGCTCCAGGCGTTCTGTCCGCCTGACCGGTGCGGCCGGACCCGTCTGGGGCCCGGCCGCCTCTGTTCGTGTGTCAGGCCGGGACGGGGAGCGGCATCTGGTCCCAGGTGCGGCCTTCCAGGAGTCGGCCGCCTGCCTTCGGGGTGCGCCCGCCCCACTGCTTGAAGAAGAACGCCACGTCGGCTTCCTGGCAGGTATCTCGGATTTGGGTCACCCATGCCTTGTCAAGGCCGCGGTGGTTGGGGCCGGACTCACCGCCGGCGATGACCCAGTGGATGCCTTCCAGGTCCAGTCCGGGCAGCGGTCCCAGCAGCGGCTCGCAGGACAGGAACCGCACGGCGGCCGGCACCTGGCGCAGGTCCTCCACGCGCGGCAGCTCGGCTTCGGACTCGACGGAGACGCCCATCCAGAGGTTCGCCGGCCAGTCCAGCTTCGGCGCGAGCTGGCGCAGGCGCCGCGCCCGCTTGGTCAGCACCTGGTAGGTGTGCTGTGGGGTATCGGCCATGACCTGGAAGACCTGGCGGACGAAGTCGAGTGGCACCCGGGCGTGGAAGAGGTCCGACATCGAGTTGACGAACACCACCCGCGGCGCCTTCCACTCGTACGGGATGTTCAGGGAGTCCGG
>SMEZ01000240.1_pt1 | contig 14903 bp, 10 predicted proteins | sample 2456351 | NCBI WGS metagenome assembly SMEZ01 (sample SAMN10132605, study PRJNA489261) | soil metagenome | isolation source: day120 antibiotic-loamy sand soil ammended with composted manure from dairy... | place: USA | collected 2015-04-01 | reverse complement strand
TTAGTCTAAGTTTATTAACAGAAGAGATTTTTAATATTCAACAATCATTATTTTTTTTTATATTTTTAATACTAAGATTTAATATTTCACTAATAACCTTTAAAATATAAAATTCTTTTTGTGTAATAAAAAATGTCAAATAAGTTATTGAATTAACTTCTTCACTATTTTCCATCACACCTGTAAAACTTCCTAGTGCATCTATATAACCAGATAATCAACCAGTATTTAAACTAGGCTTTGGATCTCTATCTATAAATAAGATTTCCTTGGAGTATTGACTATTGAAAATTTCTAATCAAGTTTTAAATTCCCGTTTTTTATTAACTGTACATAAATTACCATTAAATAAAATAACTAATCTATAAAAATTTGAATAATTCGTAACATAAAAAGATGCAGCAAAACTACCACCTTCATAATCTTTCTTTATTTTAATTTTGCCAAAACCTAGTTCTTTTTTAATATAATAAAGAACTTGTATATCCTCTATCTTTACACTAATGTCAAAATATACTTTGTTATTTAACACTAAAAAACTACCTTTTCCTTCTGTAAGACCAATAAACCATTCTAAGAATCTTTTATTGATTTTTCTTTTATGTGTTACTATTTGGTTTAAATAATTATCAAATTCAAAAGTTATATCGCGTGCAGTCTCTGAGGTTCCACTATTAACGTTTAACAATGTTACCTGCTGATTAACCATTCAACCCTTCAACTTCTTCTTACTGAAGGGTTGGCACAAGATTTTCTTATACATCTTATAACCCAGCAGCGCTATAAAAGAAGCAGATCGCGCGCTAAGAAAATATGTATAAACTTGATGTAAAATTTTTCCAGCATATAGCGATATGATAATTGATTGGTTCACACCAATCAACGGCAAACTATCTACACTATAAGTTCTAAAACAGGTAAATAAAGGAGTAAGAGTACTTTAAAACTTTTAATATAAAACTTAAGACTCATTAAAACTTTCTGTAAGTATTCATAGAGTAAGCTAAATCCTTCAAAGCGTTTAACCCTTCAGTAGTTAAATGTCCTTTGTCTTTTATAATACGTACTCCCTTGGCAAAATCCGAGAAATCTTTACTTTTTGCCCCATATAAAGGAGCTTTTTCAAATAAAGGTATTACAATATCCACTAAATCAGATACATTTCCCACAGAGATATTATATCTGTCTCTATCTCCGGTCGGTTTTACTATAATACCACACCCCATTGAATCAATAATTCTTTTTAAAACTATTAAATCACGCTCATGTTGAGTAACACGAAACTGGGGTTGGCATGTATATCCTAATTTCATTCTAGGTTGTTTAGTATAATTTAATCCAAAGGTTCCGTCAGCCTGTACAAACCCGGCTATTCAATTAGGATCTAATTTCATACTACTAGGTTCAAATACCGGTTTTTTTACAGACATAATATTTTCTTCAGAATAAACTTCTAATAGTTTAGGAGGCAATCCTTTAGGGAAACAAGATTTTAAAGATAATACTCTATTAAAACCTGATTTTGTCAAATGTTCTTTATTTTCAAGAATATCCATAACCTGACACCAAAGTTCGAAATGGACATATTTAGTAGTTTGAAGAGGGTATTCTTCAAAATGTTTACGTACATTTACAAGAGATTTAAGTGAAGATATTTCATAAACATACATATTACCGGATCTGCTAATTGAACCTGCTCCATCAAAATACTCTTTAACTTGTTCCAACAATTTTAAGTTTAAAGGATTTATCTCAGCACAAATAGAATATACAATACCTATGCTAAAACCAAATGGACTATTAGGTTTTGTACGCATACGAACAGAAAAGCTACCTTCTCCATCTGTATAACCTGTGACAAATCAAGGATGTAATTTACCATTTGTTTTAGAACTAAAATAGCGTTTATTTACCATAGTGGCAGCCGAACCGCAAATTTATCCTGTTCTTATTATTTTGTTAGCTAGCTATTAAATACAAAAGGCCGTCTGACAATATATCAAGAACTTTACAGAATGGCTATTGCGGTATCTTTAATCTTGGATTACTTAATTCTTCCAAAGAACCGGCTTTCCCGGTGACTAGAGTACACCTTACAGTATAATAACACTGAAGAACCGTCTACTCGTTGCTCTTTTACAATCAATATTTACTAACTAATTTTATTGACTGATTTAGATCCGCGATCACCCATTTCATTTTCACTTATCATATGGCTTATTACTGTACCTGAGTAATTACTTCAGCCACTCAAGCACTTTCGTACTTGGCTTAGTACCATAAGCTTTAGGGCTTCCCCGGAATTTGGTTCTTTTACACAAGAAGAGTGAGTAACCATCTATACTCACTTTTTATGTATTAATGCAGAAACAGGAGTAGGCAAATTTGTTGATTTTTAATATACATTAATTAAAAATACGCAGTTATTTACATAACTGTTCGGACTATATCTTCATATATATATATTAAAAAAGGTAATCTATCATAAGAACCTTTTTTATTAAATACCTATATTAGATATTTAAGAAGCTAATCTATTTAAATTATTTTTATATCTAGTTAAAAGTCTTATCTCTTCATTAGTTAAAGACTTCTTACCCTTAATTAGAAAATAAATTTTTCTAATATTTAAATAAACTATTGATTTATTAGTTTTTAAAGAATGGATATTTAAATAATCAATTACTTTAGACAATTTAGTTGTATTTACTGTAGCTTCGTAAATACCATTATTATAATGTATTTTACCCTTTAAGATTTCAGCTAAATACTTCATTTGGTTATAATTACCATACTGAGATAAAGTATAACTCAATTTAACTAAACCGCTTTTATTTGCTGTGGGTTTATCCTTAATAATGCAAGTAAAACTACCTACAGCATCTGTAAAACCAGATAACCAAGAATTTGACAAATCCGGCTTATTGTTATTTTTTAAATAAACAAGAGTAGTTCCGTATTTTTTGTTATACGCATCTATTCATAATTTAAATTCTACTTGTTTAGTATCTAAAAACAGATTACCATTTAATATTGAAATTAAATTAAATAAGCCTTTTTCATCATTTACTTTAAAGCAATGATTATTTTTTACTTTATCTTGTATTCGTACAACACCAAAACCTAATTTCTTCTTTATATAGAATAAAACTGAGGCATCTGTAGATGTATGTACTATTTTAAATTCTAAATCTCCATTTTTTCTTACGAAGCTATTCATAAACGATCCTTTCCCTTCTAAAAATCCTATAAATCAAAACTTAAATAGACTATCTTTTAATATATATGCTTCACGTGTAGTCTCTGAAGATCCGTGACTTATAGCAACAAGAGGAGCAGCAGCCACGTTTCCTGCGGATTGTCCCTCATATTGGATTTTTCCTAGCAAGAAATAACTCTTGAGTGGACCAATACTTAAAGCGGGATGTTCTCGCACATAGTGAAGTTTAAGGAAAGCCCATTTTAGCCTTAAATTTATCTACTAAATTATATATATATTGTTCCTGTAAGTAAGACGTTATCATCTAACTTAAATAAACAATTATAAAAAATGAATACTATTATTCATTTTTTAATCCTAATTTATAATACATTTCAGGTATAATGTAAGGACTTACTATTGTTATTAGTTTATCCATACTTAGTTTACTTACTCTAATACGTCACTTAATCTCCCCATCAGGGTTAGTACGTTTATTTATAGAAGCTTTTATACCAAATTTTACATGTAAAATATTTATTAATCTTAGCACTTCTTCCTTAGTGAAATTATCTGTACATATTTTCAGACAACCATCAGTAAAGTAGCCATCCCCCATTATTCAATGAGCTAAAGCAACAGGAGTTAATAGCTCTTCCAAGTTTAAAGGTAAAATCTTTATATATTTACCATCTACTGCTTTATATCAAAGTTGATGTAAATTAGAAATAGCTGGTAAACGTTTAGTAGAAAATCAATACTGTTTTGGATCTTTACCTGTTAACTCTGGATTTGGCCAAGGTGTAGGCTTAGAAGAAGTACAAATAGATGCCAATGCATGATATTTTAAATAATTTACGTAGTGTAAAATTTTGGCTGAAAATGTAAATTCAATTCTTCCATTAATAAGTGGATTTTTAAGAGGATCATAGTTTATATAACCATCTCCTAATAATTCCCCTGTTAATATTTCTCATATTTCTGAAGGAACTACTCATTTAGATAATTCCTCTTTAGATAATGTAGTAGAACTAAATATTCATTTATTATTAAATAGTTTTCCTTTATCTAAGTAAGCTGTAACAGTATTACGACTAATCTGCAAAATGTTAGCACACTCAGATTTTGTTTTAAAAGGTGCTCCTTTAACTAACCCTTGTAGATTTCTAGATAAATCTGTTACATCATAAACTCAGATAAGTGGTTTATTTAAACCTTTACTACTAGTATGAATACCTCTATTGGATATCATAGTTCTATAGTAAGGAACTCTATCATTAATATGTAGCTTATTAGAATAAGTATTAGTTATACCTGAAATGTTTAAATAACAATGTCAGTAAAATAAATTAATTAAAGACAAACCTTCCCAAAGCTCACGGTGTATTGTAGTGATCTTTAAAAATACACAACTCCGATTACACCTGTCAAATAAATAGAGCTTCCGACTGTACATTCAGCAGCGTTTCAGCTACCCCGTGGTGACCCAGTCTGTAGCGATACATTAAAATACCGACGGTCTCAACTACGGAACGTATTGACCGTTTTCACCTCAGTAGCTTTTAAGTCCAGAAGTGTCTGGATTCTCCATACGTACAAGATATATTTGGTTTAATCCTTGCTATATCTCTGGCATGGTTCTATGGTCGAACTTTACCATAACTCTTTTAGTTACTGTTCATTGACCATTTACGACTTTTTTATTTGGGCATCGCCATAGGTAATCAAACATGCAATCCTACTTGAGAACTTTTGGCCATTGCTCCTATTAATAAACATACACCTATAATAATAATTATGTTAGTACTAACATAAGGAGCTAATGAGAATACTGTACCATAATCTAAATTCAAATTTTATTGTAACCTTTCAGTTACAAATTGGACTATATCTTCATCCTTTGTTATATAAGTTAATATAATTTATACTTATACATAAATAGCACGGCTAGGTTAGACTTAGGTCTGCTTCTTATTTATAAAAGCAGCACTCTACTTATACGTGCTATAAAAGGAGTATAACGTGTAGTCTCTGAGGATCCTTAATAAGTATACTTAATAATTCAGTTTCCTGCGGATTGTCCATTTTCATTTTTTTTTCTAAGCAGACACTTAATGTTTGACATACATACATAGACAATAAGTTTATATAAAGCTAAATAAATACGAGCTTTAGCTTGCTCCAGCTTAATTCATTAGCTAGGAAGCAGCAGTCCTAAACATTGAATATATCTATATTATATTCTTTCGTAGCGAAGCTAGCGATTTTTTTTTTGGAAAGCGTAGCTTCTAAAAAAAAAAAAAAGCATGCAGCGGAAGCCTTCAACCCTCATCTATTACATATATAATATATAAAGGATAAATATAAAATATTTAGTATTTTTAAAGCTTGAAAAAAAAAATCTATTCTTTTTAATTATTAAGTTTCTTGTACGCTTTATAAAAGTTTTCAAGAAATCTATAAAAAGACTTTAGGAGTTTCCCGCATATAGTTATATAATAAGAGAGATATTACTACCTCTCACGGCAATTTAAAAATTATTTAAATGTGAAAAATCAAATACTGTTCTTTTACTATTGAACTGACTTTTTATTTCTTTTATCTTTTCTAAATTCTCTTTGGTTAAAGATCCTTTATGTAGTTCTTGAACAAGACATCAATCTTTATAAGCTAAGAACTTAGAAGAATACAAAGGAAATCTAGAGAAATATTCATGTAATATTTCATGGCTTCTAGAATTATGAGCTACAACTGCGAAAGCATAAAAGACTTTATCTTTAGTCTTTCTAGTTCTAGTATAAAGGTTTACAGTTAAAAAATGCGATATTTCACTCATAATAAGGAAAAAGCTAGATCCCCCTTGTTCTGGTGCAACTTCTCTAGAATAATTTTGTTTTACTTCTATACGAAAAGAAGTTTGAACACTAGTTCTTAAAAACACTCCATTTTTTTTACGATCATACGTTGTTATACTAAAGCATCCGTCCGCGTCTGAGAATCCTGCAAATCAAGCGTTACTATTTAAAGGAGATGTATCTAACCCTAAGCAAGGTATAGAACTATTATCTTTTTTATTTATTCAATTAATAGCTCTATGTAATGCTTCTATTTTAGGAGTTCTCATGTAACCATTTATTAAATTTATTATTTTTAAAACTTCATCTTTAGCTAAAATTTGTAATAATACATGACCAGTCTCTGATCTATCAATCACTTTACCGACATTTAATTTAGTACTTATTTTATCAGCTAAAGGTTTATCATGTTTATTAAATGCAATAATTATTTTTGGTCTGTGAACTACTTTTTGTGTGTCTATATCCTGCACTCCTATGTAACCATCCCCTTCAATTAAACCTGCTAAATAAGGACCAAGGCTAGAATTAGAATACTGTCTAGTTTGACCTAGGTTAATGCAATAGTGTGATTTATACGTATGTATTATTGAACTAGAAATTCTAGGAGTATTTTTGTGTATACAGTTATATGTAAAAGAAATGCCAATGTATTGATTAACTATCCTCATGAGGACCCTTTTAAAAATTTGACAATTACCTAAAGATCATAATACAGCAAACATACCCATTGTTAAAAAACAATCTCCTACTCTATTTGTTAGGAAAGCAGATATAGAGCTTTGATTAGCTGCTATTCTTGTAAATCAGAAACTAACTAATAAATATGAACAAACTCCAACCAAATCTTTAAAATAAATACATTAAGAGTTAGTATTTATTTCCTGTACTTTATTACCACCTAATTGGATTTACATAAAGCCCTGGTATATTTAAATAATTTAAATATAAAGATTCCGACTGTACATTAAGCATCATTTCAGATACCCACTGATGAACCAGTCTGTCACGATTTATAAAACAACCGACGATCTGGAAATTAACTCTATTTCTTTGATCGTTTTCATCAGTATTGCTAGTAATAAATTATAAAAATTATTTTTATAAATATATTTTTATTACTAACTATAACTAATTTTATTTATATTTTATATAACATACTTTTATGCATATATGGACCAACTATAGATTTTAAACTTTTTACTTGTTTAACGGGAATATAAATTATTCATTGATTTGGAGATTTTTCTTCTATTCTGGTTACTAATTCAAAATTTTTATTTAAAACATTTTGAATATAAATAACTTCTTCCTTAGTAAAGGATCTAGTATGAAGTACGGTTTGATTATAAAAAGTTTTACCTCCATCATCCATTATTCAATAAGCTAAGCCTCTTTCTGTTAATAATTCGTCCAAGTTGTTTGGTACTCTTTTTTTGTTATCTTTATAAAAAAGTTCATAATAATAATTTAAACAAGGCATAGATAAAGTTCTGAAATATAATGATTGAGTTATAATACCTCTCTTTTTATTATTTCTCGTTAATATAGTAGGTTCCATTGCAGTTAAAGGTTCAAATAGTTTATGTAAACTTTCTAAATATTCATTATTTTTTTTTTTTAAAATAATGATTGTTCTACTCTTAATCTTGTATTATGAGTAGGTTTATTTCTTTCCAAGTGCCCTACGAAGTACCCCTAAAATTATTCCTATTAACGCTTCTTTTTGAATAGTACTTAATTCATATTCTTTTTTATAATTATTCGAATATTTAGTGTTAGTTGAATACTTTCTATTAGAATTATTTAATAAAGTTAATTTATGACATGTACTATTTAATTTATATTGTAATGATGGAAATAAATAGGGTTTTATCAAATTACTAAATCTATCATTAGATGTATTTTTAATATAAAAAGACACTTTATCGTTTTTTTCTAATCTTATGATAGTTTCTAAATTATATTTATCTTTTAATATACTTGAAATATAATTTATATCTTTTTCATTTAAATTAAAACTAGATAATCCTGATTTAGAAAAATAATTGCTTATATTATCCATATATCATGTAGCTAAGCATAAAGGAGTTAAGTACTCATCTAAATTATTTGGCAATTTTTTTAAATTATTTTCATAAAAAATTCCATGTAATCAATTTAAATCATAATTTTATAAAAGTAATAATAATACTATTATCATTATTTTTTCTAATATATGAATTTCCTAATAAAGATCCTATTATTAAGGATATTATTTCACTGGTTACAGCTACAGTATAATATATAATATATTGAATTAAATTTTCATTTGTTATATAATTTATAAATAAAATTAGTCATATAAGGCATATAAGGTTATCAAGGTTTAAATCTTTATTTGATTTATTTAATATATTATTATCTTTAATACTCATATTTTTATAATCCTAGTCTATATAACATACTCTTAATAAAATAAGGTTTAACTAGCTCTATTAATTTACTAACACTTTTTTTTTGTATATATAATCTATATACATTCTCTCTACGTTTTTGAACTGACACTGCAAGTCCAAACTTTTCAATTAAAACAGCTTTTAATAACTCATTATCTTCTAAAGTAAAAGAATCTGTACAAATTACAACTCCTTCTCTATCTTTTCTATACATACCATCTCCCATTAGTCAAAAAGCTAAACCTCTTTCAGTTAACAGTTCTCTAATGTTACTAGGTATGCGTTTAATTTTATTATTATAAAATAAACTATGATAATAATTTAAACAAGGTAAACTTAGAGTTCAAAAATAAATAGATTGTGTGATTTTACTTGATCTTTTATCTGTTCTAGTTAAAACTTTAGGTGGCATGTTTACAATAGAATCAAATATTTCTCTTAATTTGATTATAAACAATTCTTGTTCAGGGTAAACATTCTCAACTCTTAATCTTGTATTAGATCTGTCATTTAATTTTTCCAAACACCCATCACCTAAAATAACCCCTACAAGTACTTCTTTTTGTTCTGATGTTAATTCACATTCTTCTTTATACTTTTTAGATAACTTATTAATAGAAGAATAACTTCTTAGCTTTAGCTTTAGCTGTTGCTGTAGCTGTAGCTGGCTCCGAAGGCACAGCAGCGGTAATCTATTGTTTAAGTTAAACTTATTAGAATTTAAAGTATAAATTAAATTTATCGTAAAAGGAGTGTTAAAATTAGCTGAATAACTAGTAGGACTATAAAATTTACTTGTATAATTAAATAAAATAAAAGCACTATACAATAAATATAAAAACCCTAATACCACCAAAGAAAAAATACCTTCTCACCCGACAAACATTAATAAATAATTATTAGCTGTTACAAGTATTACCATCATAAAAGTAAATAAGCTTAAATAGCTAAAAAATCTAGGTATATGAGGGTCACTACTCATATAGCTTCTAGAATAAAGATGAACTAGAGAACTAATTATTAATACTGGTATTAACATAGATCAATTCTAGTTAACAAATATTAAGGTCACATGTACTAAATACACGTATTGACCTTAACAGTAAATTAATACTCAGGAGTTTTAGCTTGCGCTAAAAAAAAAAACCCTACGGATAATTTCATTAGCGAAGCAGCGCTGCTGCTCCTACGAAGGAACCGCACCGTAGTAATTTATTAGCGCTGCGCAAGCTAGCCCTTATGGTCGGGCTATCCACTGTGCGTAGTGTTTATTATGATAAGTACATCCTCCTTATGATATCGCACTCATTCTAGAATCCGACTGTACATTAGGACAGACATTTCAGCCTAACCCTGGTGAACCAGTCTGTAGCGACATTTATAACTGCCGACGGTCTTGGGGAGTACGCCCCTTAACCGTTTTCACCCTTTTTATGTAAGTATAGAATTGTTTGATTATAATCTTGCTCAATTCTTTATTTAAGATAAGTATTAAAAAAAAATAATAAATATATCCTTGTACTAGTTCCAGATAATTAATCTTAAATTTTACCTTATAAGCATTAAGTACTAGGAAGATTTTTAATAAATTTAATTAATACTTATAAATATATTTATTTGTAAATTATATATTATATATTAGAATACCTCTAGAGTTAGAAGGTAGGTAGACCCAGTTTGTAGGATTTAACAATAAAATAGCTTCCTTCCTTCGGTCCTTCGGAGGAGGAGGAGGAGGAAAAATTACTTCATACCTTATTTATAAAATACACGAACTCTTCTTACTTTATAAGTTTTAATTTTTACAAATTCTTCTCCTATATTTAATAATTCAATATCTAAATATTTATTTAATGTATCTGGATATATGTTTATAATTGAAGCAGCTTCGCTTAAAGATTTGGCCAAGTAATACTCTCCATTTTCTCCAATAATTTCATACACACAACTGTTTAGTTTGGGTAGTATATTTTTTGTATTGCTATCTATAACTCTACCGTCAAAAAGTCGTTCAATTGTGGGTAAAGCATTTAAAAGTAAATCCATTTCTTCCTCGTTTAAAGATTGAACTCTTTCTTTATTAGTTGATAATCTAAAATTATTCATAGTATTTGCTAATTTTAAAACCAAAGATCTTATATTCTCTTTTCTATGAGCACCGTTATAAATAATATTACATATAGTTTTAAAATCTTTAAAATCTTTACCTTTCTTAGTTAAAAACTCTGTTTCTTTAAATAAAGGTATAAAATAATTATTTAAAACATTAATATTACTAATAATAAGAGATACACTACTTTTACTATTGTTTCTAGCCTTATTCGTTCTCACTGCAATAATAGAAGAATTTTTAATTTTAAATAAAGAATATTTATCAAACCCTAAAGAATTTTCTAGAAATTCTTTTATTTCCACTAAAAGAGCTATTTGCACTCCTGTAACTTCAATAGCAAAAATAGGAGTTAAATTATCTCTTCTAATAAAAAAAGATCCGTCACCTTCAATAAACCCCAACAATCAATTTTTCGTAATAATAATTGGAGAATTTAAAGGTCTACGAAAATCAATACGATTAGTATTCATTTTATTTTTTAATTCTAAAATTTTTTCTTTTACAGAACCTCCATTCGGATTTTTATGCGTGTAGCCTCCGGCTACACTAATGAAATTAGCACGCCATCCATCTCGATAGAGATGGAAAGCTTCTTTAAAATCTAAAAAATCTAAATGTTTTGTAGTATTTAAATTATACTTGTCAAAAATAGAAATTAATAAAGCAATTCCTTCTTTATTTGTAACATTAAATATACATTCATTTTTATAAAAACGAACACCTCCTATTCCTAATTTATCCTTGATATATCTTAAAACTGCTTCATCATCGCGATGTAGTGTTATTTTAAACATAAATGAAAATCTAGAAATATCAGATTTAGTATTTTTTAAAGAATTAATAATAAAATTACCCTCTGCATCAGTAAATCCTACAAATCATTGTAAGAAAGCTGAATCAAGAGATAATCCTTTTGAATCAATTATGTTAGACTGAGAAGCTAAGCTAATATCTTTTAGAGTTGAATATTTCATATATTGGTGCGTAGCTTCGCTAGCGCGGATAATTTCATTAGCGTGCGTAGCTTCGCTAGCGCGGAGCATGCTAGAACCAATCTTTAGTGTATTGTTAAATCTAGCATATACAAACTTACGTCTACCAAGAGAAGATAATTTAAAGTTACTAGCTATACTAGATTCTATGATAAAAATTCAATTAACAGATAAATATGTAAACATATATAAATATAATTTAAAAATAAATAACTTACATAGTTGGATTAAAACCAACACAGCATTTATCTCTGAAAAGATACCCATAAATAATACTGTTAAACTATCATATTCAAAACCACAAAGGATATTAAATAATTCAATATCCATTCATCTAAATAAATTTATTGTTACAGCTGCATTATTTACACCTGCTTCAGAAAAACACAGTATTGCTAAAATTGTTGTAATTATTACAGATACACATGTAATTAATTGTGCACCATTCATTCCGACTTTTCTACCAAAAAAGCCAGATACTACACATCCTAATAAAGGGAAAAATATCAATCCTAAGTACATTATTTGTATTCTATTGCAATACTTCCTCTTCGTTTTACCTCAATACTCATATATTGAGACTGACTATATCTTAAGCTAATTATTAATATCCTAAAATATTAATAAAAACCAACTCACATTTAGTCGATGAACTGTACACCTTTATTAAAATACTAGGTGCTTGGCTGCGGATATTCTATGTATACAAACCGTTTTTACCTTACAACGAGTCATTACCTGTTCCATTAATTATATTACTATATTAACTTGGTAGGTTTGTTTTTAAGAGTTCCCCGCAATTTGAGAGTTTCGCCTTATATAAGACTAGACGAAGGTTCACTTCGCCTCTAGTGATCAAGAGAAAACTTTCCTTTTAAGCAAGTCAATTCTAATTATTCTTATTCATAGAATTTTTTAATTCTATTATTTTATTTAAACCTTTTTCAGTTAAATGTTCTTTATTATTAATAAGAATAGCAGCTTCTTTAAATTTAACATAATCTTTATATTTAGAACCTTCAATTTTGTATTTATCAAAAAAAGGAATAATATATGTAATTATATCATTAATTTTTGTAATTATAAATTCGCATACTTCACGGTTTTTATATTGAGCTACATAACCACAATTAAAAAATTCAACTAAACTTTTTAATAACAATATATCTCTTGAATCTTGAGCTATAGAAAATCGTAATCATACTTTAGTACCAGATATAGTTATAAAAAAATTTGATTCTCCAGCTGAGAAACCTGCTATTCAGTCTGCAGATAATTTACTTAATATATTATCCTCAATTTCTACTCTTTTAACTGGCACTATAGAAGGAAAAGATTCCTTTAAAGTTTTAGACAAACCTCAATTAAGAGATGCTCTATATTCTAATATTTCTTTTAGACCTTCTAAAGTAGTATGTTTGTTTTCTGACATTAAAGATACAATTTGTTTAAATATTATAAAATCTTTATATTTATTAGTTATTAATCTATACTTCTCAAAATGAGGTATAATTATATTATTTAAACTAGTTATATCACTAACTCTAAATTCAACTGTAGATTTATCATTTATTTTAGATATATACCCAATATTACCAAAATAATTTTGAATTAATAATAATAAAGCTCTATCTTTCTCATGTAACTTTATTTGAAATCTAGCTTGCACATTTCATCCTATTTTATATCTAGGGTTCTTTAAAATAGTTACAACAAAAGAACCTTCAGCATCAGAGAATCCGCTTATAAATGAAGGACTTAAAACTATTTTTCTACCGGAGGTAGGCCTCCAGCCACCCTCAGCCGCCTCAGCGGCGCCCGAGGTTTCACTAGAATAATTCCTTAGTTGGATTAAATTGCTTGGTGAAGTTGCAGGTAATAAATTAAAACGCGAATAAGAATAATTTGATCTTGGATTTTTAACTGGAAAGTTAATTAATCTATAGAAAGCAACCAGAATACCTAGGCCTATAGCAGATTCTGCACCTGCCACAACTATTATATAAATAGCATAAGTTTGGCCAATGATATCATCCATATTTAATGAACTTAACAATATTAGGAATGTTATAGATAATAGCATTATTTCAATTGAAATAAGCATTAATATAATATTTTTTCTGTTTAATACGAAACCTAAAATTCCGATTAAAAAAAGTATCAAGGTAATATTCATTTTTTGAATAATTTAATAAAAATTAAATTATTTAACGTGGCTATACGGAGCTAAGCTTCAACGCATAAGGATGTCGAGGTCGGTAACGACGTCTAGGCCCCCCTTATCATGCTATATTATAGCATAATATATCTCAATAGTTGCCTTAATATAGGCTCCAACCTCCGACCTAACTATGAGATCTCCCGCCTTCCTAGTGGTATCCTCCCATCAATTATACCTCCTGCCATTTTTTTTTTTTAATAATAGATCATATCTGTTATTTTACACAACTGCTATAACTGTAACTGTAGCTATAGATATTATATATATAATTTGTGCTTACGAAGTACTGCGTACTGCGTACTGCGTACTGCGTACTGCGTACTGCGTACTGCGTACTGCGTACTGCTACTGCGTACTGCGTACTGCGTACTGCTACTGCTACTGCTGCTGCTTAATTTCATTAGCACTAATAAATTAAGCGATAGCGAAGCTACTACAGCTACAGCTACAGCTACAGCGACTGATAATAAAATTTTATACTTTTATATTAGAGAATATCTGAGGTATATTTATTTTCTATATCTTTTTTTTTTGAAAATCTTTATATTTCTATATACTTATATATTTCTATATGCTTATATATTTAAAAATTTCTATACTTTTATATACTTTAAAAATTCTCATTCTTCTTTAAATTCCCTCCTATCCCGGACTTGAACCAAGAACCAGATATTAGAAGTATCATGTTTTTCCACTTAAACTAATAGGAGAATTTATTTAATAGTAAAAATTTAAGCTTCTTAAGCAGTAAGAAAAAAAAATGGTTTAATAAAGTTATATTTTTTATTCAAAGTCAATTTTATCATAAATAAATTTACTTTTTATAAATTAAAGTATGTATGAGATTCGAACTCATAACCATTAGTAGCCGTAATACTATGCCTTACCATTAGGCTAACATACTTATATTGATTCTATTACTACAGAATCAATATACCCTGTAAAATACACATTACACGCATACATTTTGCAAAAAACATTATAAGATATATTATATGTTATATAAATATAATATTATAAAGCGAAATAGTGTGGTGTAATGTGTAGTATTATTTTCTTTAAAAAACGTAAAATTATTTTTTTTT
>SMEZ01000276.1_pt1 | contig 15248 bp, 12 predicted proteins | sample 2456351 | NCBI WGS metagenome assembly SMEZ01 (sample SAMN10132605, study PRJNA489261) | soil metagenome | isolation source: day120 antibiotic-loamy sand soil ammended with composted manure from dairy... | place: USA | collected 2015-04-01 | reverse complement strand
GGGGATCGGCTCCCGTCGCGGGTCCACCCCCGCGGCGACGCACGTGGCCAGCACCGTGGGGAATCGGCGCGCGAAGTCCGGTATCCCCGTGGCGTCGAGGAACACATGATCGGCGACGCCACCGGGGGCCGAGGCGAGCCTGCGCGCGATCGCGGCCGACACCACGTCCCGGGGAGCGAGGTCCTCCAGGGGATGCACCCCGCGCATGACGGGCTTGCCCGCCGCGTCCACCAACACGGCGCCCTCGCCTCGCACCGCCTCCGTGATCAGCGGACAGCGGCCCCGCGCCCCGGGGGTGTAGAGCACCGTGGGATGGAACTGCACGAACTCCAGATCGGCCGCGCTGGCCCCCGCGCGCAGGGCCAGCGCCAACCCGTCACCCGTGGCGAGCTCGGGATTGGAGGTGGCCTGGTAGAGCTGTCCGTGGCCGCCGGTGGCCAACACGACCGCGCCGGCGCGCACGATGCCCGACGCGGCCGGTTCGACGTCGGTGGCCAGCACCCGCACTCCACGCACCGCGCCCGTCTCCGTGGTCAGCGCGGCCACGGCGATGTGCTGCTCCAGAACCGTCAATCCCTCGCGTCGGGCCGTGGCGACGAGGCATCGCTGCACCTCCGCCCCCGTGGCGTCACCACCCGCGTGGATCACCCGGAAGGCGCTGTGTCCGCCTTCACGGGTGCGGGCCAGCCTGCCTTCGTCGTCGATGTCGAATCGCGCTCCCCAGCTGCGCAGCCGTTTCACGGCGGCGGCGCCGGACGCGACGACGGTGCGGACCACGTCGGGGTCACACAATCCGGCCCCGGCGCGGAGGGTGTCCGCCACGTGGGCGTCGATCGAGTCGATGGACCCGACGTCGTTGCGACCGTGGTCGGTGCGGCCGTCGTCGAGCACCGCGGCCACGCCGCCCTGCGCCCAGCGGGTGTTGCCGTCGGTGACCCGCCCCTTCGTGACCACCAGCACCCGCAGGCCCAATTCGGCGGCACGGAGCGCGGCCGTCAGCCCGGCGACACCACTGCCGACCACCACGACATCGGCCTCGGCCTCCCATTCAGTTTTCGACTTATAGTCGGAAACCGAGGGGGTCATTCCCCACCGCCGGGAGTGCCGATCTCGACCATGCGCTGCACCGACGCGCGGGCCCGAGCCGCCGTCTCCGGGTCGACGTGCACCTCGTCGACCCCTTCGCGCAGACACCGCAGCAAGGCGGCCGGAGTGATCATCTTCATGTAGCGACAGGAGGCACGGTCGTTGACGGCCCGGAAGTCGATCTCGGGTGCCGCCTTGCGAAGCTGGTGCAGCATCCCCACCTCCGTGGCGACCAACACCGACTTCGCCTCCGTGCTCCGCGCCGCCGTGAGCATGTCGCCTGTGGACAGAATCTTCACCCGCTCGGGCGCGACGGTGCCTTCGCCCGCGAGGTAGAGCGCCGAGGTCGCGCAGCCGCACTCCGGGTGGATGAACAGGTCGGCGTCCGGGTCGGCCGCGGCCCGCTCCGCCAGCTCGGGACCGTTGATACCCGCGTGCACATGACACTCCCCCGCCCAGACGTGCAGGTTCTCCCTGCCCGTGACTCGTTTGACGTGGGCGCCGAGGAATTGGTCTGGGCAGAACAGGATCTCGGTGTCGGCGGGGATCGACGACACGACGTCCACGGCGTTCGACGACGTGCAGCAGACGTCGGTCTCGGCCTTCACGTCGGCCGTGGTGTTCACATAGGACACCACCACCGCGTTGGGGTGCCGCGCCTTCCACTCCCGCAGCTGCTCGGCCGTGATGGAGTCGGCCAACGAGCAACCCGCTCGGGCGTCGGGGATCAACACGGTCTTGTCCGGCGACAGGATCTTCGCCGTCTCCGCCATGAAATGGACGCCACAGAAGACGATCGTGGACGCGTCACTCGTCGCCGCGATGCGACTCAGCGCCAACGAGTCGCCGGTGTGGTCGGCGACCTCCTGGATCTCCGGCAGTTGGTAGTTGTGCGCGAGCAGGACGGCATCACGCTGCCGAGCCAGCCTGCGCACCTCCTCCGCCCAGGCCGCGTCCGCCTGAACGCCGCCGTACGGGGTGAGCTCGTCCGCGTGTGCCGTCATGTTGCCCCTCCGTAGTTTTCGCCTTACAATCGAAAACTGTGCGGTCCCATATTAACAGCGACAGCCCCCTGGCACACGAGGTTCTGGCCGCGGTTCTTCAAGTGCGATCCGCCACACAGCCCGGCATGCTCGCCCAGGGTGACCAGCCCGCCACCCTTCGGGTTCTGCTGTGGCGACGCGCGCTCGACCCACACATCGGCCGGTGGTCGTTACCCGGAGGTCGGCTGAGGCGAGACGAGGACGTGGAGACCTCCATCCGCCGTCAGCTCGCGGAGAAGGTGGACGTCAAGAAACTGTCGCACGTCGAACAACTCGGCGTGTTCAGCGCGCCCGACAGAGTTCCCGGGCCGCGCGTCGTGGCCACCGCCTTCCTCGGGCTCATGCCGTCGGACGTCGACCCGGCCGTGCCCGAGGACACCGCCTGGCACAGTGTCGACGACCTGCCCCGCACCGCCTTCGACCACAAGGACATCGTGCTGCACGCCCGGGAACGGCTACGGGCCAAACTCAGCTACACCAACATCGGGTTCGCCCTGGCGCCCGAGGAGTTCACCATCTCCGCCCTACGCCAGCTCTACTCGGCCGCGCTGGGCTACCCGGTCTCCGCCACCAACCTGCAACGCGTGCTCTCGCGGCGGAACGTCCTCGTCCCGACCGGGAACACCGCCCCGCCCGGCCGCTCAGGCGGTCGACCCGCGGCGCTCTACCGGTTCGCGCATCGGGACATGCGAGTGACCGATCCGTTCGCCGTGTTCCGACCCCCGGCCCCGAAGTCGGGTGGCCGCACTCGAACGCGCGACACCGCCGGCAAACCCGTAACGTGAGGACGTGACCCACTCGGAAGGACCCGGCGGCCACCCCGCGACGCCCACGATGCTGCCCCTCTTCCCGCTTCGCACCGTGGCGTTCCCCGGCGTGCACCTTCCCCTGCACATCTTCGAACCACGCTATCGACAGCTCACCCTCGACCTCATCACCGAGGTGGTCCCGGACCGCCTGTTCGGCGTGGTCACGATCGCCGACCCCACGGTGCAGGAGGTCGAGGACCTCGCCCACGTCCACCCCACCGGCTGCGCCACCCGGCTCCGGGAGGCACGTCGGCTGCCTGACGGCCGGTTCGACATCGTCGTCACGGGACATCGACGGTTCCGACTGGTGGACATCGACGCCGAGACCACTCCGTACCTGCGGGGCACCGTCGAATGGGTCGACGACGAACACGTGCCCGACGGCGCCGAGGACGCGGCCTCCCGACTCGCCGACGCGTGCAGGGTGGCGCACCGCCGGTACTGCTCGGTGGCGTGGGAATCCGACAGTTGGCGGTCACCACCGCCGGACACCCCCTCCGAGACCCTCGCCTATCAGGTGATCTCCGACTGTCTTCTGCCGTTGTCCGACCGGCGGGAGCTGCTGGAGGAACGGCATCCGTTGCGCCGGCTCAGGCTGGCCTACCACCTGTTGCGCAGAGAGGCCGCCTTCGTGTCCGAACTGGGTGCCGTGCCCCCATCGCAACACGAGGCGGACGAGACACTGCTTCGACCGAACCCCAACTGACCCGGGAGTCCCGGGACAGACCGTCGACGGACCCGCTCGTCTTCCGAGTCAGCTCAGCCGTCTTCCCAGGTCGTCCCGAGCGTTCCAGGCCGCCAACGTGCCGTAGGCGAACGCGGCGGTGAGCGGCTGTGCGACGAGCGCCCACGCCGTCTCCAACACGGGTGCCAACTCCACCACCTCACCGAGCTCGAGCGGATCGGGAACCGGGTAGCGCCCCTCGGCGAACGCCACCCCCATCCGCATGGCCAGCCATGCGCTCAACAACGAGCCCAGCACGGTACCCAGCAACATGACCGGTCCCCTGCGGGCCCGCAGCAACCACACCACCACACCGATGAGCAGCCCCGTCACCAAACCGAGCAGGAGGAATATCGCCAAGCCGTCGAACCGGTGCCAGCTCTCCGCCGTCAACGGCACCAACCGACCGTCCCGCGTGACCACCCGCATGCGTTGCGGCGGTGCGAGCAAGGCCCAAAGCCACCCCACCGGAAGCCCCACCAAGCTGATGAGTGAGGCCACACTGAAGGCGGGCAGCAGGTCCGCTCTGACGACCACGCGGGAAGGTCGATGAACCACTCCGGCCGGTGTTCCGTGCGCCCACCCGACGTCTGGCTGCTCGGACACTCCACTCCTCCCCGCGCGCCGCCCCGGCTTTGTCGTGGCGAGCCTAACCGGTCGGGGAGACGTCGGCGGAGGAGGTTTCCCCGTGCCTGCTGCACCGGGCCGTCCACCCACTCGGCGTCACTTGCACCACCATGCGCCGGGCACACACCGAGCAGTACCGCGGTGGTTCGAAGGCGGTGCGGGGGGTCCGGCACTTGTCGTGTTCCCGCGAGGACAGTGCCTGCCCACAGTGAACGCAGTACACAGTGCTCATATCCGGGCTCATATCCGGTCTCGTGTCCGGGTGCTCATCCGGCCTCGTCCCTGGCTGGTGTTCCGTACTTCCACGCGATTCACAGGGTGTCGCTCAACGCCTTGATCGGCATCCGCAGGTCGTCCAACATGCTCAGGTCCTGAGCAGCGGGACGTCCCAGGTTGGTCAGGTAGTTCCCGACGATGATCGCGTTGATCCCACCGAGCATGCCCTGTTCGGCTCCCAGGTCGCCGAGGGTGAGTTCCCGACCTCCCGCGAAGCGCAGCATCGTCCTGGGCATGGCCAGTCGGAACGCCGCCACGACACGCAGCGCGTCCTTGCCCTCCACCACGTCGTACGACTCGTACGGCGTACCGGGCTGAGGGATGAGGAAGTTCATCGGCACCTCGTGCGGATCGAGCTCGGCGAGCTGGACCGCGAACTCGGCACGCTGCTCCAGCGTCTCCCCGATGCCGATGATGCCGCCGCAACACACCTCCATTCCCGCGGCCCGCACCCGCTGCAGGGTCTCCCACCGCTCCTCCCACGTGTGCGTGGTGACGACGTTGGGGAAGTGCGAGCGGGCGGTCTCCAGGTTGTGGTTGTAGCGGTGCACCCCCATGTCGACGAGCTCGTCGACCTGTTCCTGCGTCAACATGCCGAGCGAGCACGCGATCTGGATGTCGTTGCCGGAGTCGCGGATCGCCTTGATGCCGTCGCGGATCTGCGACATCAGTCGCGCGTCCGGGCCGCGCACGGCCGCCACGATGCAGAACTCCGTCGCGCCCGTGGCCGCGGTCTCGGCGGCGGCCTTCACCAGACCGGGGATGTCCAGCCACGCCGAGCGCACCGGTGTGGGGAACCGGCCCGACTGCGAACAGAAGTGACAGTCCTCCGGACAACCGCCGGTCTTGACGCTGACGATGCCCTCGACCTCCACCTCGGGACCACACCATTTCATGCGCACCTCGTGAGCGAGGGACAGCAGTTCGGGGATGTGTTCGTCACCGAGGCGCAGCACCTCGAGCACCTGCTGCTGGGACAGACCGATCCCCTTCTGGAGTACCTGCTCACGCGCGACGGCGAGAATTCCCGATTCCGTGGTTGCGGCTGTCACGGCATCTCCTTCGGACTTGCTGGATGTTCTGTGAGTCTGACGGACACCGCCGTGAAGGCACAGCGAGTTGTATCACGTCGGGTTATCTCAGGGCGTTATCTTCAGGGCGTCGAAGCCGCGGCGCGGGCGAAACGGTCGGAGTCGAAAACACCACCCAACCACGGGGACAACCCACGACGTGCCTCGTCGAGGAATTGTGCCCGGCTCACCGAGGACAATCCAGCTGGCAAGACCCCCAACAGGGGTGCGGCGGCGGCTTTCGGCAAGTCGGTGGCATTGCAACGAGCGGCGAGGTCGGGATGAGCGGGCCAGGCTCCGATCACGACACCGAGCATGTCGAGCGTCGAACCGGACGAGTAGACCACCCGCGCCCTCCACGAGCACGAGATCGTGATCGTCGTGCAGCCGAGTCGCCGCTGCCGCCGCGTCGGCGGGCGTCACCTCCGGCAGACCGCTGCGACGCGCGGCGGCCTCGGGTGACAACGGGTCCGGATAGCGGCGGAGTTCGCAGGTCGTCACGTCACCGGCGAGGCGACGTACCTCGGCGAGATCACCCGGTTCGTCCGGCGCGACACCGGTCTGGGCGGGCTTGAACACGGCGACACGTTGACCGCGGTCGGCCGCCAACGCAGCCACCGCCGCCGTCACCACGGTCTTGCCAACGCCGGTCCCGGTTCCGGATATCACCAGCACGGTCACGGCAGCGACACTAATACCGCAGCCACCCCGTGCCTTCACCCGGCCTTCACTTCGACGGCCGCGACAACGGCCAGGACAACGGCCGAGACGACGAGCGGAACCCCCTCGCCCTCGTACCGGATAACCCGGTCAGGCGACTCCGGCCGTGGCCACCATCGCGTCGGTGATGAGGTCGATGTCCGAATCGGAGGTGACGTACGGCGGCATCGTGTAGATCAGGTCGCGGAAAGGCCGCAGCCACACGCCTCGGGAGGTCAACGCCTCGGTGGCCACCGCCATGTCCACCGGGTGATCGAGCTGCACCACGCCGATGGCTCCGAGCACCCGCACGTCCACCACCCCCGGTACGTCCCGCGCGGCCGCGAGTCCGTCCCGGAGCCGACGTTCGATACGGCGGACCTCCTCCCGCCAGGTGCCGTCGGAGAGCAGTCCGAGCGAGGCGTTCGCGACCGCCGAGGCGAGCGGATTGCCCATGAACGTCGGCCCGTGCGCCAATACCGGTACCTCACCGCGCGAGATGCCCTCGGCGACCTCGAAGGTGCACAGCGTCGCCGCCATCGTGAGGTAACCGCCGGTCAACGCCTTGCCCACACACATCACATCGGGTGTCACCCCGGCGTGTTCGGCGGCGAACAACGTGCCCGTACGCCCGAAGCCCGTGGCGATCTCGTCGAACACCAGGAGCACACCGCATTCCTCGGTGACCTCACGCAGTACCCGCAGGTACTCGGGGTTGTGGAACTGCATGCCCCCGGCTCCCTGCACCACCGGCTCCACCACGACGGCGGCCAGTTCGTCGGCGTGCTCCCGTACCGCGCGCACCAGGGTGTCCGCATAGGACGGATCGACCGGGGTGTCGAATCCGGACGGTGGAGCCGGAACGAACACCTGTTCAGGCAGGACACCACGCCACAACGCGTGCATCCCGCCTTCGGGGTCGCACACGCTCATGGGGTGGAAGGTGTCACCGTGGTATCCGCCACGCCAGGTGAGCATCCGGCGTTTCCCCCGACGACCCACGGAACGCCAATACTGCAGGCACATCTTGAGCGCCACCTCGACCGACACCGACCCGGAGTCGCACAGGAACACGTGCTCCAATCCTGCGGGGGTGATGTCCACGAGCGCACTCGCCAACGTGATGGCGGGTTCATGGGTCAACCCACCGAACATGACGTGACTCATCCGGGTGATCTGCTCGGTCAACGCCGTGTCGAGCGCGGGGTGCCGGTAGCCGTGGATCGCGGCCCACCACGACGACATGCCGTCCACCAGCTCCCGGCCGTCGGCCAACCGCAACCGCACCCCCGCCGCCTCCTCGACCAGCAACGGCGGCACCGTGGCGGGCATCGGGCCGTACGGATGCCACACGTGCCGGGTGTCCAGTTCGAGCAACCTGCGGATCACGGGTTCGGGCGCCATACCCGGCACTCTACGACGCGACGATTACCGTGGAACCATGCCGACCAGCCCACGGTATCGGCCGATCACAGTCGAACACCTGGTGACCGAACTCGCCGACCGCATCGCCGAGACCGCCGCCCACCGGCGATGGACCAGGGTGCTGATCGACGGCGCGGACGAGGCGACGGACACCGCGGGACTGGCCGACGCACTCGTCGACCCCCTGCGTGTAGACTGGCTCGACGTCTCGGCGCTCCGGCGGGAGGTGCTGGGCCCGCTGGAGTCGACGGGTACCGGGGAGGTGTTGCCCGCACTGTGGGACACCACCCGGGACCGCGCCTTCCGACTGCCGCGTACCCGACTGCCCGACGGCGGGGTCATGGTACTCAACGGTGAACTGTTGTTGGGCCGAGGACTACCCGCCGAACTCACGGTGCATCTGTGGTTGTCCCCCGACGCCCTGCGCAGACGCCTTCCCGAGGAATCGCACTGGGCGTTGCCGACCTACGTCCGGTACGAACGGGAGGTGCTGCCGACCGAGTCCGCCGACGTGGTGGTACGCGTGGACGACCCTCGTCGCCCGGCGTTGCGGGAGGCGTGAACCGAACCGCGGGCGTCACCGACCACGGGCACGCCCACCTCGGCGCGGACGGAGTTCCGCGGCCCTGCCCAGCCGCCGACGACCGTCCAACAGGTCGGACAGCCGGTCCGCCAGCACGTCCCAACGCCAATGCTCGCTGACCCATCGCCTGCCCGCCTCACCCATCCGCCGAGCCCGGACCGGATCGGTCAGCAGGGCGGCCAGCGTCTCCACCAGCTGTGTCCCCTCCCGCCCGTCGACGACGTGTCCGGTGACCTCGTCCAGCACGGTCTCCGGCGCGCCTCCGGAGTCCCCCGCCACCACCGGCAGTCCCGTCGCCGACGCCTCGAGATAGACGATGCCGAGTCCTTCGACGTCGAGTCCCTTGCCACGGGTCCGGGCCGGCATCGCGAAGACGTCACCGACCGCGTAATGAGCGGGCAGTTCCTCCCACGGCACGGACCCGGTGAAGATCACGTGCTCCGCGACGCCGCACTGTTCGGCCAAGGAGGTGAGAACGCCCCGGTACGGGCCGCCGCCCACGAGCAGCAACGCGGCCTCGGGGACCCGGCGCCGCAGCTCGGGCAACACCCGCACCAACATGTCCTGCCCCTTGCGCGGCACCAGCCTCGAGACGCACACCACCGTGGGTCGGTCGCCGAGTCCGTACCGGGCGCGCAGCTCCGCCCGCGCGGCGTCGTCCGGACGGAACACCGTCGTGTCCACTCCGGACGGTAAGTGTTCCAGTCCCGCCAACGGCCCGAAGGCCGAGGCGAACCGACGGCGGGTGTAGTGGCTGACGAACGTGACGACGTCGACGGTGTTCCCGATACGACGCAGGGCCTGCCTGGCCGCCGGGAGCATGGACCAACCGACCTCGTGTCCGTGCGTGGAGGCGACCACACGGCTCGCCCCCGCCCTCCGCAACGGCTCGGCGAGCAACGCCAGCGGGGCGGCGGCACCGAACCACACGGTTTCGCAACGCCGCGAACGCACCAACTGCCTCGCCCGCCGCAGCACATCCGCCGTCGGCAACATCAACGACGTGGGGTGCCGCACCACTTCGAACGGTTGCTCGGCGTCGAACTTGCTGTGGGATCCCGAGCCCCTCTCCCATGAAGGGGCGTAGACCACCAGATCCTCGTCGGGCAATCGGGTGGCCAACGAGTGCAGATACGACTGAATGCCCCCGGGCCGGGGCGGGAAATCGTTGGTCACCAACAACGTGCGAGGCATGGTGCCGAGACTATCCCGCCCCGGTGGGGGCATTCACAGACGGCGGGTCAGGCGACCCGACGTGCGCTGTTGTACTGCTGGCCGTCCAGCGAGGCCACCTTCACCACGTCACCCGAGCTGGGCGCGTGCACCATCATGTTGTTGCCGATGTAGATGCCGACGTGCGACACCGGCGAGTAGAAGAACACCAGGTCGCCCGGCTGCAACTGCGACCTCGGCACCGGGGTGCCGAACTGCGACTGCGCCGAACTGGTGCGCGGAATGCTGATGCCCGCCTGGGCATAGGCCCACTGGGTCAGCCCGGAGCAGTCGAAGGAGTCCGGTCCCGTGGCGCCGTACACGTACGGCTTACCGCGCCTGCTCATCGCGGCGTCGATCGCCACCTGCGCGGCCGGGCCGGGCGCCGTGATCGGGCCCACGTCGGGTCCCGTGTCCTGCTGCTCGGCCTTGTCCGCCTCGCTGAGCAGACCCGCCTGGGCGGCCAGCTCCGCCTTCTTTTCCTCCAGCTTCTCCTTGCGGACCCTCAGGTCGGCGGCGATCTTGGCGGCCTTGTCCTTGGCCTCCTTCGCCTTCTGCTGCGCTTCGGCCGCCTCGCTCCGGCTCTCCTCCGCCCTGGTCACGGCGTCCTTGAGCGCCTTCAGCGCTCGGTTCTTGTCCGTCGCGAGAAGATCGATCGCCGAGGACCGGTCGAGGAACTCCTGCGGAGAGTCGCCCGCGAGCAGCGCCGACATCTTGTTCAGCTGCGCGCCGCTGGTGAACGACACGCCCGCGAACCTGTCGACCTCCTTACGGAACTCCTCCTCGTCGGCACGCGCCTTCGCCTCGGCGGCCTTCGCCTTCTTCAAAGCCTTGTTGAACTTGGCGAGTTCCGCCTTCTTGGCTTCCAGGTCCTCCTGGGCCTTGAGGTAGTCCTCGTTGAGCTTCTCGGCTTTTCTGGCGATCTCCCGATATTTCTCCAGAGCGTCGGAGCTGCTCTGGGGTTGCTGCGGAGCCGGGAGCGTGGGTGTCGCCGCGGCCGGCGCCTGGGTGAAGGTGACGGTCGCCATCACAGCGAACGCCGCCAGCGCTCCAGATACCACACGTTTTACGGGATGCGACCGCACGTCGCGTGTGTCTCCTTTGCTTTTTCAGCCGCCTACCGGGTACGGCGTCGACGAGCGAGGCGGGCAGGCCTCCATGCCTCGCCACGGCTGTTTTCGACGGCACCGCACCGGGTACGGCATTCACACCAACTGCTTTCGATACCCGGTATCGGATTTCGTCGTTCGTCGTCGTTTGTTACAGCCGCATCCGGCACAGCTCCCCGACAAGCTGTTTCGGCGGCGATCTCGCGTCGCCGACCCCGGTGGAACGGCTGACTCGCGCGAGATCTCGGCCAGATTACGAAAGAGTGTCCACCGCGTCCATCAACCCACCGCAAGAAATCGGTGACTGTACGTAGGTGAGCTTTCGGACCAGCGATTTGTCGCGGCCTGTGAGCAGTGCAACAAGTCCACCCGGTCAACGACCCGACCGTTCACCTGATCAGATGGACCGTTCAGCGAAAGGACTGAACTGAGCGTGTTCATCCTGCCGGGCCTCCACAGTCACACCACGCGGGGAGAATGGCACGACATCACCCGACTCATACGGCCGCACGGCGTAACGGCGGCACCATTTCGGCGTCAGCGGAAAGATTGAGCACGAACAAAACGACACAGCGAAAAAACCGGAATCGATGAAACACACGGCGGGATCACGTCGAACACCGAACACCGAACACCGACGGCCCGTACGAATCACATGCGGACGGGCGACCGCCCCTACACCCGACCGAGGCGGGCGAGCAGAACAGCGGCGGGGATGGCGTAGGAACCCGCCGCGCACACCGAGTTCACCACAGCCTGATCGGAGGTGGCGACCACGAGGGGACGCCCCTGCGGCTCCGCCAGCACAAGGGAGCGGATGACGTCGTCGGCCAGGACACCGGGGTCGGAGAACAGGACCCGCACGTTCCGCGCCCCCGCGGCCGGGATGGAGGTCACGTCGGCGCCGTCGAACACGACGGTGATCTCGGCACCCGTACGCGAGGCCAAGGCACCGAGCTCCCTCACCAAACGCTGACGCTGTTCGACGAGGGACAGTTCCGGATAACCGGTCTTGGTGACGTTGTAGCCGTCCACGATCAGATGCACGTTCGGCAGCGCGAGCAGACTGTCGAGCCCGGCCGGTTCGGAGACGCGACCACCGTGACGCCCCGGATTCGCCCCTCTGACGGTGTCGGCGGGTCTGCGGGAACCCGTTCCGATCGACAACTCCCGACGCAGACCGTCCACCGCTCCACTGAGCGTGTCCAGCAACATCGACAGTCGCACCTCGTCGGCATCGCGCGCCTCCCGGGCGGCCTGTCGCGCCGCCTCGGCCTCGGCCTTGGCCCGTTCCGCTCTGGCCCGCTCCGCCAGGGCCTTCTGTCGTTCCCGTTCCAACCGCGCGGCTATGGCCTCGATCTCGGCGTCCCGCTCGGCCTCGATCCGCTGTCGCGCCGCCACGGCCTCCGCGGCCGTGTCCTCCGCCTGGCGCACCACGACACCCTGCTTCCGCAGCCTGCCACGCAGTCGGGCCAGCTCCTCCTCGCGTTCGTTCCTCGCCCGCTCGACCTCCACACGGGCCTCTTCCAGTTCCGCGCGGAGCCTGCCGACCTCGGCCTCCAACTTCCGCACCCGGGCCACGGCCGCGTCGCGTTCGGCTCGCAGAGCTGATTCCTCGGTGTTCTTCGCCACCAGTCGTACTCGCGACGAGGCACTCGACTCACCGAGCAACACCGCTGCCGCGGCGGCGGCGACGGAATCGTCGTCGTTCGGATTCAGGGCGTCCACACGGTGTTCACGCAGCCACTCGAGCACCGCGGTGCGGAATCGTGGGGAGTCCCGCAACGCCGTCAACAGCGCGGTACCGCCGAGCTTCGCGCGCTTGGCCGGCGCGAAGCGCGCCACGGGCCGCAGCTGGCGCGGCACGTCGTCACTGGGGAGTTTGCCCAGCGCCGCGGCGGCAAGCGTGGCCACTCGTTCCCGGACGGGCTCGGGAAGACCAAGCCAGTCGACGGATTCCGTATCGGACACGCCCTCCCCTGTCTTACTCGGTCGGGTGGCGGGCTCAGCTTCGCCGGGCGTACCGACAACGGGCTCTCCCGGGACGGCCTCCTCGGGATGCTCGGGGTACGCGGACGACGACAACATCGGTCCAGCTTAGTTTCCCCGTCGACGAACCGCGCCCTCCGGGCGTTTCATCGGGACCGACCTCACCGGGACGATCCCGACCGGACGCGAATCCGGCCGGGGAGGAAGGACACCGGTCACATTCCCGCCGCGACTGTCGGTCCCCCTTCCTAGAGTCTTCGCACATGCAGCTTGCGTTCGACGAGCTGGGAACTCCTCTGCGTGAGGTCACGTTCGTGGTCGTCGACCTGGAGACCACGGGCGTCACTCCCGACGGAGCGGGCATCACCGAGATCGGCGCGGTGAAAGTCCGGGGCGGCGAGGTGGTGGGGGAATTCGCCACCCTGGTCGACCCCGGCGTGCCGATCCCGCCACAGATCGTCGCGTTGACCGGAATCACCCCGGCCATGGTGCGTTCGGCTCCGCGCATCGAACAGGTGCTTCCCACGTTCCTGGAGTTCGTCTCCGGTGCGGTGCTGGTGGCCCACAACGCGGGGTTCGACGTCTCGTTCCTCAAAGCGGCCTGCCAGACCCACGGCTACGAGTGGCCGAAACCCACCGTGGTGTGCACGTTGAAACTCGCGCGGCGGGTGCTCGGGCGACAGGAGACCCGAGGACACCGCCTGTCGACGCTGGCCTCGTTGTTCGGGGCTCGAAGCACCCCGAAGCATCGAGCGCTCGACGATGCCAAAGCCACCGTCGACGTCCTGCACGGCCTGCTGGAACGCGTGGGCCCCCTCGGCGTGCAGTCACTGGAGGAGTTGCTCGACTACCTGCGCGCCGTCACCCCGGCGCAGCGTCGTAAGCGCGGTCTCGCCGCGCACCTGCCCGAACGACCGGGTGTCTACCTGTTCCGCGGCCCGTCCGACGAGGTGCTCTACGTCGGCACCGCACGCAATCTGCGTCGACGGGTACGGCAGTACTTCACCGCCTCCGACAACCGGGGTCGCATCAGGGAGATGGTGGCCCTGGCGGAACGGGTGGACGCCGTGGAGTGCTCCCATGCGCTGGAGGCGGCCGTGCGGGAACTGCGGCTGTTGGCGGCCTATCGCCCTCCCTACAACCGCCGTTCCCGGAATCCGAGCAAGGTGTGGTGGGTGGTCCTCACCGACGAACCGTTCCCCCGACTGTCGGTGGTGCGACAGCCCCGTGACGGTGCGCTCGGACCGTTCACCTCCCGCAACAGTGCCAGGGCCGTGGCCGATACGCTCGCCGACCTGGCCCGGCTACGGACGTGCACCCGCCGTATCCCCGCCACAGGCGCCGCTGGGCCGTCCTGCGTACTCGCCGAGCTGGGCAGCTGCGGAGCACCGTGCATCGGCGCCCAGACGGCCGAGGACTACCGCCTTTCGGTGCGTCTGGTCAGCGATCTCATCGACGGCGTGGACACCGCACTCCTTCGACGGGGACACGAGCAACTGGACGCGCTCTCGGCGACCCAGCACTTCGAACGCGCGGCTCGTCGTCGTGACGAGTTGGTCGCGGTGTTGCGCGCGGTGGACAAGCGACACAGGCTGACGGCATTGGCCTCCCTCGAGGAGCTCGTGGCCGCCTCTCCCGACGGTTCGGGAGGGTGGGAGTTCGCCGTCGTGCGCTACGGCAGGCTGGCGTCCGCGGGAGTCGCGCGCCGCGGCGTACCCCCTATGCCCGTCGTGGACGCGCTCGTCGACTCCGCCGAGACGGTCCTCCCCGAGCCCGGCCCGTTACGCGGCGCGAACGGTGAGGAAACGGCGTTGCTGTGGCGCTGGCTGACCCGGCCGGGGGTTCGGCTGGTGCGTACCTCGGCGCCGTGGGCCGAACCGGTCCACGGGGCAGGCCGATGGCGGGCCTGGCTCGACGCCGCCGACACGGCGACAGCGCTGGAAGCGATCGGCCACGGCGACCCGGCCGCACGATGAGACTCATCTCGCCACCCCGTACGCTCATCGCACGGAGAAACGCTCGTCCATCGACAACATCACAAGGAGGCCTTCGTTGATTACCGCGATCGTGCTCATCCACGCCGCGACAGACAGCATCCCCGAGACAGCGCAGGCGATCGCGGACATCGACGGGGTGTCCGAGGTCTACTCGTGCGCCGGGGACGTCGACCTGGTCGCCATTCTGCGAGTCTCGAGTCACGAACGCCTCGCCGAAGTGATCCCCGGCCAGATCGGCAAGATTCCCGGCGTGGTCGACACCGTCACCCACATCGCCTTCCGGTCGTACTCCAGCGCCGACACCGAATCCGCCTTCGACATCGGCATCGACGGCGACTGAGGCCGACCGACACGCGACGACAACGGCGCCCTCACGCGTTCTCCCGCTGACCCGGAGCACGAGAAGGCCCTAGCACCACGGCTTCCGTGGTGCTAGGGCCTTCCTCTTACGTGTGAGTGTCTAGCGTTTGCTCGACGTGCTGGCCTGTTCGGGCTGCGGTGCTTCCAGCTCGCCGCCGCCCTCGAGGTAGCCGCCTTGCTCCGCCCTGGCCCGCTCCAGGGCCGCCGTCTCCTCCGGCGGGTCCGGGGTCAGCATCGTG
>SMEZ01000200.1_pt1 | contig 16721 bp, 14 predicted proteins | sample 2456351 | NCBI WGS metagenome assembly SMEZ01 (sample SAMN10132605, study PRJNA489261) | soil metagenome | isolation source: day120 antibiotic-loamy sand soil ammended with composted manure from dairy... | place: USA | collected 2015-04-01 | reverse complement strand
TGATGCCCGAGGCGACCACCCCGGAGGTTTTGCCCTGGGCGTGCGCGGTACCGATCGTGGTGTAGCGCTTGACGTGTTCCATCGACCGCAGCCCGGCACCCACCGCACGACTGATGTCGGTCACCGTGGCATCGCGTTGGAGGTCGACGAACTGTCGGTCCGGATCGCCTTCGGTTCGCCACATGACCCGGGTCGGCGTGCGAGGCGGTTCCGGGTCGGCGTGCGGCGCGTCCTGGCCACCGCCCTCGCGCAGCACCTCGGTCAGCTCCAGCGTCCCACCCGCCGCGCCGATCACGGTGACACCGGGCAGTGACCCGCAAGGGCGGAACGAACCGAGCGACGCATCGTAGGTCAGTGTTCCCCGGATGTGGCTGAACAGGTGCGTGACCGGGTTCCAGCCGCCGGAGACCAGCAGCAGGTTCGCGGGGAACCGCACGCTGCCGTCGGCGGTTCGGGCGAGCACCGTCCGTACCCGTTGTTCGCCTTCGGTTCCGGTGACCACGGTCGCCGGATGCACGGGGATCCCGACGGCAGTCGCCCGACTCACCCATTCCAGGGGTGGATGTTCCCGCGCGTCGAGGACGGTGACGCGCGCTCCGGCACCGGCCAGGTCGATCGCGGCGGCGTAGGCGGCGTCGTCCGCGGTGAACACGATGATCTCGTCCCCGGCGAGGACGCCGTACCGGTGCAGGTAGTCCCGCGCGGAGGAGGCGAGCATGATCCCGGGCCGGTCGTTGTCGGAGAACACGATCGGCCGTTCCTGCGCACCGGTGGCGAGCACGGTCTTCAGCGCGCGGATCCGGTGCACCCGTTGCCGGCTGCGGTTCGGTGGTGCGGCGGCGCCGAGGTGGTCGGTGCGCCGCTCCAGGGCGAGCACGAATCCGTCGTCGTAGTGTCCGAACGCGGTGGTGCGCTGGAGGTGCTGGACGCCGAGCCGCGCCAGTTCGTCGACGACGTCGTCGACGAACTCGAGCGCGGGGCGACCGTCGATCCGCTCGGTGCCGGTCAGGCTCCCACCCGCGGCGGGGCGATCGTCGACCAGCACCACGTCCTCGCCCGCGCGGGCCGCGGCGAGGGCGGCGAGCAATCCGGCCGGGCCTGCGCCGACCACCAACGTGTCGGTGTGCACGTGTCGGTGGTCGTAACGGGCCGGGTCCGGGACGTCGGCGAGCGTGCCCTGCCCGTTGACTCCGCGGGCCACCAGGCCGTCGACGAGTTCGACGGTGGTGGCCTGCAGCATCGGTTCGGGAAACGGTCGTTCGATCTGCACCAGCGCGGTCGCGTCCTCCGTCCAGGCGGCGGTGATGCCCCGGGGGCGGCCGAACTTGACGCTGGTCCCGAGCCGGTGGACACCGTTGGCCAGCAGCGCCGACGCGAGTGTGTCACCGGGGTGTCCGGTGTAGGTGCGTCCGTTGAAGGTGAAGGTGAGGGTGCGGCTGCGGTCGATGCGGCCGTACCCGTGGACCCGCGTCATATCCGCACCTCCTCGTCCCGCTGGGCCTTCGGCTGCGGCAACGGCTCGCCGAGTTTGGCCGTGCCCAGGAATCGGTAGGTGTGCGTGTCGCGGACGGCGTTGAACCAGCGGCGGCAGCCCGCGCTGTGGTTCCACCGCTCGGCGAACGGTCCTTTCGGGTTGTCGCGGTAGAAGAGGAACTCGGCCCATTCGCGGTCCGACAATTCGCTCGGGTTCTCGGGATAGGCGATCTCGGCTTGACCGCCGTAGTGGAACTCGACCTCCTCGCGGGGGCCGCACCAGGGGCAGTGGATCAGTTGCATGGCAGTCCTCGCGTCGTCAGTGGGCCACGGCCGCAGCGCCGTGCTCGTCGATGAGTGCGCCGGTGGTGAATCGGTCCAAGCTGAACGGTGCGACGTACGGATGCGGCTCGCCGTGCGCGATGGTGTGCGCGTAACACCAGCCGATCCCCGGTGTCGCCTTGAATCCGCCGGTCCCCCATCCGGCGTTGACGAACACGTTCTCGTAGGGGGTGTGTCCGATGATCGGGCTCGCATCCGGTGTGACGTCGACGATGCCCGCCCAGGAACGCAGCAGGTGGGCGCGGGCGAAGACGGGAAACAGTTCCACGGCCGCGGCCAGCTGTCGTTCGATGATGTGGAACGACCCTCGCTGCCCGTACCCGTTGTAGGCGTCTATGCCCGCTCCCATCACCAACTCGCCCTTGTGCGCCTGGGAGACGTACACGTGTACGGCGTTGGACATGACGATGGTCGGGTGCACCGGCTCCAACAGTTCGGAGACCAACGCCTGGAGCGGATGGGATTGCAGCGGGGCGCGCACGCCCAACTTGTCCAGCAGCACCGAGGTGTGGCCCGCGGCGCACAGTGCGACGGTGCCGCAGCCGATGTCGCCACGGGTGGTCCGCACCCCGGTCACCCGGTCGCCGATTACGGTGAACCCGGTGACCTCACAGTCCTGGATCAGGTCGATTCCCGCCTGATCGATGCGGCGGGCGAATCCCCAGGCGACGTAGTCGTGCTTGGCGATTCCCGCACGAGGCTGGTAGGTCGCTCCTTGAACGGGGTAGCGGATGTCCTCGGAGATGTTGACGATCGGGCAGACCCGGGCGACTTCCTCCGGTTCGAGCCATTCCGCGTCGATGCCGTTGAGCTTGTTGGCCTCGACGCGACGGATCGAGTCGCGGACGTCCTGTTCGGTGTGCGCCAGGTTGAGCACTCCGCGCTGGGAGAACAGGATCGGGTAGTCCAGCTCCTCTTCCAGTCCCTCCCACAGTTTCAGGGAGTGTTCGTAGATCGTCGCGGATTCGTCCCAGAGGTAGTTCGACCGGATCAACGTGGTGTTGCGGGCCATGTTGCCGCCGGCGAGCCAGCATCTCTCCAACACCGCGACGTCGGTGATCCCGTGGTTCTTCGCCAGGTAGTAAGCGGTCGCCAGGCCGTGTCCACCGCCACCGACGATCACCACGTCGTAGTTCTTCTTCGGTTCCGGGTTACGCCAGAGGAAATCCGGGTGTTCGGGCAGGTCCGCTCCCGGTGGTGTCGTCGCCGCGCTCATGCCTGCAACTCCGGGTAGAGGGGGTGGCGTTCGGCCAGGGTGGTGACCCTGCGGGCCAGTTCGGACAACGTGGCCTCGTCGGTGTCGGGGCGCAGTGCCGTCGCGATGACGTCGGCGACCTCGATGAACTCGGCGTCGCGGAAACCCCGTGCCGCCAGCGCCGGGGTGCCGATACGCACGCCGGAGGACACCATGGGCGGTCGTGGGTCGAACGGGACGGCGTTGCGGTTCACCGTGATTCCCACGCGATGCAGTCTGTCCTCGGCGCTTTTTCCATCCATTTCGGAGTCCCGAAGGTCGACCAGGACCAGGTGGACGTCCGTTCCACCGGAGACCACGCCCACGTTCTCTTCCCGCAACAGCCGTTCGGCCAGGATCTTGGCCCCGGAGAGGGTGTGTTCCTGCCGTGTCCGGAACTCCGGTTGCGCGGCGAGTTTGAACGCCACCGCTTTGGCCGCGATCACATGTTGCAACGGGCCCCCCTGCATGCCGGGGAACACCGCGGAGTCGAGCTTTTTGGCCAGTTCTTGCTTGGCCAGGATCACCCCGCCTCGTGGGCCACCGAGGGTTTTGTGTGTGGTCGAGGTGACCACGTCCGCGTACGGCACCGGGGACGGGTGCAGTCCGGCGGCGACCAGACCGGCGAAGTGCGCCATGTCCACCATCAGGTAGGCGCCGACCTCGTCGGCGATCCGTCGGAACCCAGCGAAGTCGAGGTGGCGGGGATAGGCCGACCAGCCCGCCACGATCAGCTTCGGTCGGTGTCGTCGGGCCAGCCTGGCCACCTCGTCCATGTCGACGAGGTGGGTGTCCTTTCGCACGTGGTAGGGCACGGCGTTGAAGTACTTGCCGGAGAAGGTCAGACGCATACCGTGGGTCAAATGCCCACCGTGAGCGAGGTCGAGGCCGAGGAACGTGTCTCCCGGTGACAACAGCGCCGCCAACACCGCCGCGTTCGCCTGTGCGCCCGAATGTGGCTGGACATTGGCGAACTCGGCGCCGAACAACGCCTTCACGCGGTCGATGGCCAATTGCTCCAACTCGTCGACGTGTTCACAACCGCCGTAGTAACGGCGGCCCGGATAGCCCTCCGCGTACTTGTTGGTCAGGACCGACCCTTGGGCCTCCAGCACGCTCAACGGGGCGAAATTCTCACTCGCGATCATCTCCAGCGTGTCGCGCTGGCGCTCCACCTCCAGGTTGATCACCCGGTGGACCTCCGGATCGGCCTCCACCAGTGGCAGCCCGAGGATCCGTTCAGGGGTGAGTGTTCCTCCACGATCAACGGTTACGGACATGTCGTCCCACTCCCGTCATACCTATACTGGAAAACTGATATATCAGCAGGGGTCGAGAAGAGGCCGCCGCTGCCACGGACGAAGCCGTGACAGCGGCGCGGTCAATAACCTCGACGGATCCACTCGTGCAGGTCGGAAGCCTCCACTCCGATCGAAGTGGACTCACCGTGCCCGGGGCGGACTTCGGTGTCCGCAGACAGGCTCAGCAGGTTGTCCCGGATGGATTCGATGATCTTGTCGAAATCGGAGTACGAACGACCGGTCGCGCCCGGGCCTCCTCGGAACAACGTGTCGCCGGAGAACACGGTCCGCAGTTCCGGGACGTACAGGCAGACCGAACCGGGTGAATGCCCCGGCGTGAGCAGGACCCGCAGTTCGATCCCGCCCGCGGACAGCACCTGTCCGTGCTCCAATTCCTTGTCCGGCAAGCGATCCGGATGGGTCAGATTCCACAACGGTGCTTCATCGGGATGCATCAGGATCGGGGCGCCGAACCGGTCTGCGAGCGAAGGCGCTTGGTTGACGTGGTCGTCGTGGGCGTGGGTGCACACGATGGCCGTCACCCGCCGGTCCCCGACCTGCTTCGCCACCGCCTCGGCGTCGTGTGCGGGATCGATGAGCATGACCTCCCGCTCGTCGCCGACGAGCCAGACGTTGTTCTCGACCTCCCAGGTCCCCCCGTCGAGGGAGAAGGTTCCGGAGGTCACCAGGTGCTCGATCGGGCTCACAGGACCACCACCGAACGCAGCACGCCTCCACGCTGCATCCTGTCGAAGGCTCCCTCCACGTCGTCGAGAGGGATCTCCTCGGTGATGAACTTGTCCAACGGAAGCCTGCCCTGCAGATACAGGTCGATCAGGGCCGGGAAGTCCCGGGACGGTAGGCAATCCCCGTACCAGGAGGACTTCAGCGCCCCGCCGTGGGAGAAGTACTCGAGCAGCGGCAGCTTCGGAGCCTCCATGTCGGGGGTCGGGACCCCGACCAGGACGACCGTGCCACCCAGGTCTCGGGCGCGGAAGGCCTGTTTCCACGTCTCCGGAATCCCCACCGCGTCGATCACCACGTCCGCGCCGAAGCCGCCCGTGTAACGTCGGATGGCCTCGACCGGATCGATGTCACGGGCGTCCACCACCTGGGTCGCCCCGAACTCCCTCGCCTTGTCGAGTTTGCGGGGATCGCGGTCCACGGCGACGATGGTGGTCGCCCCCGCCAATCGGGCCCCGGCGATGGCCGCGTCACCGACCCCACCGCAACCGATGACCGCGACCGTGTCCCCACGGCCGACCTCCCCGGTGTTGACCGCGGCGCCGATGCCGGCCATGACGCCGCAACCGAGCAAACCCGCGACCTGCGGCCTGGCCCGGCGGTCGACCTTTGTGCACTGTCCGGCCGCCACCAGGGTCTTCTCCGCGAACGCGCCGATCCCCAGGGCAGGGGTCAATTCCCGCCCCGACGTCAAGGTCATCTTCTGCGTGGCGTTGTGGGTGTCGAAACAGTACTGGGGCTTGCCCTTGCGGCAGGCCCGGCACTGCCCGCACACCGCGCGCCAATTCAGGATCACGTAATCACCGGGGGCCACCTCGGTCACGCCGTCACCGACGGACTCCACGACCCCCGCCGCTTCGTGACCGAGCAGGAACGGGAACTCGTCGTTGATCCCGCCTTCCCGGTAATGCAGGTCGGTGTGGCACACCCCGCACGCCTGCACCCGCACCACCGCCTCCCCCGGGCCGGGATCGGGGATGACGATGTTCTCGACGCTGACCGGGCCTCCCTTTTCCAGCGCGACGACCCCGCGAACCTTCTGCGCCATACTGATTCACCTTCTTCTGTCGGACGATCAGATGGTTTCGGACCGGACGAACCCCTTGCGGAACCTCGACTCGACGCTCGTGCCGACCGCTTCAGTCCGCGAGCGCGCGTACGACCCAGTCACGGAACTCCCCGATGTGGTGCTCACTGGGCACCAACACCCCGCCATCGACGTAGGCCTTCGACGACATCGCCGGTTGGCAGCGTTCGCAGGCGTCGAAGTCCTGCTGGTTGACCCGGTGGAACAGCTCCACCGACTTACTCAGATCGGCACCGCTGTCGACGACGTCCTTGGTGTAGAGCCAGTCGCATTCGATGACGGTGCGGTCCGCCGCCTTCGGGTACATCCGGTGGAAGATCACGTGGTCGGGTACCAGGTTGATGAACACCTGGGGGTTGATGGTGATCGCGTAGTAGCGGCGATCGTGTTCGTCGTCGACACCGTCGATCCGGTCGAAACCGGGTCGGCCGTCGACGGTGAATCCCTCGATCTCCTCACCGAATTCGGCGCCGTGTCCGACGAAGTACTGGGCGGCGTAGCCTTCGGCGAACTCCGGCAGCACCTCGGTCAGCTCCGGGTGGATCGTCGCGCAGTGGTAGCACTCCATGAAGTTCTCGACGATCAGCTTCCAGTTCGCCTTGACGTCGTAGGTGATACGGCGACCGACGACCAGTTCGTCGATACCCCATTCCTCGATCATCCCGGCGTCGCCCAGCCGAGCGGTGACCGCGGCCTGCACCGTGTCGGTGAAGGACGGCGGTTCCTCGGCCAGACACACCCAGACAGCTCCGAGCCATTCCCGCAGCGCGACACCGACCAAGCCGTATTCGTCGCGGTTGACGTCGTTCATCGAACTCAGGTTCGGTGCCGCGATGAGCGAACCGTCGAGGCCGTAGGTCCATGCGTGGTAAGGGCATTGCAGGGATCGCCGCACGGAGCCGGAATCCGCCATGCACAACCGGGCACCGCGGTGGCGACAGACGTTGAGGAAGGCCCGCAGCTTGCGGTCCCGACCCCGGACGATCAGCACACTCTCCCCGCCGACGTCGACGGCGCGGAAGGAGCCCGGTTCGGGCAGATCGGTACTCCGTGCCGCGGCGAACCAATTGCGCTGGAAGATCCGGTTCTTCTCGCGTTCGAAGATCTCGGGGTCGGTGTAGTACGAACCGGGCAGGGTCGGAATGAGGCTGGTGCCGGTCTCAAGCCGCTGGGTACGGACTTCGGTGGAACTCACGGCGATCCTTTCTGCTGACTCGACGAAGGTCGGGAGGGATCGGTCAGTGCGAAGTGGACAGGAGCGTGGCCAGTTGGCGCCGCCAGCGCCCGAAGGAACGGGCGCGGTCGACCGCGAGCACCGCCACCGGACTACCGGTCCGGTCGCGGTAGAGGGCGAGGAAGTCGAAGGCCTCCACGTCGCCTTCGATTACTTCCACCGTGGTGTTCTCGGTACGGTGACCGGCGAATTGGATGCGGTGACCGTATTGATCCGACCAGAAGTAGGGCAGACGATGATGGGCGGGCGGGGTGTAGTTCCGGCTCAACAGAGCGGAAACCGCGGCTATCGGTTGTTGAACCGCGTTGGTCCAGTGTTCCAAACGCATCGGCGTGGTGGCATTCGGCCGATCGGAGTTGGCGCAATCACCGACCGCAACCACCTTTGGTACATTCGTGACACCTCGCGCGTCAGTCCGTACTCCGTTGTCGAGCCGAAGCCCGGAGCCGATGAGCCAATCCACGCAGGGGACGGCACCGATTCCCACGACCACGACGTCCGCGGGCAGTGTCTTGCCGTTGGCCAGTTTCACTGCGGCCACCCGCCCGTTCCCGACCAGACCGGCAACGCCTACCCCCGTGTGCAGCCGGACGTTCCTCGTGGCGTGCAGCGCGGCACAGACCCGGCCCATCTCCACGCCCAACGGTTTTCGCAGGGGCACCGGCTCGGCTTCGACCACGTCGGTCTCGATCCCCATTCCCGCGGCCGTCGACGCGATCTCGGAGCCGATGAATCCCGCGCCGATCACGACGAGTCGGGAGCCGGGGACGAGTGCTTTGCGCAGAGCGATCGCATCGTCGAGGGTGCGCAGTGTGTGCACTCCGCACAGTCCCTGCCCCGGTAGCCGCCGAGCGCGAGCTCCAGTGGCGATGACCACCCCGTCGGATACGATCCGTTCACCATTGTCAAGCACGATCGCACGTTCGGCGGTGTCGAGTGCCTCGGCGGTACGGCCCAGGCGCCAGTCGACATCCAGCGAAGCGTCTTCCGGGGTCTGCAATTTGAGGTCGTTCTCGGATACCGTGCCCGCCAGGAAATCCTTCGACAACGGGGGCCGGTCGTACGGGGCGTGCACCTCGTCGCCGACCACGGTGATCCGACCTTCGTAACCCTGATCCCGTAGCGCGCGAACAGCGGTCAGTCCGGCGAGCGAAGCGCCGACAACGGTGACGGCTCTCATCACCGGGCCTCTTCCGGGACCGCTCCGACGACTTCGGTTGCGACACCGGTGGAGTCGACCTCCTCCGCGGTACCGGTGGATTCGTAGACGTAGACCAGGCCGTCGATGAGGACGACTTCGTGCGTCCGCACCGGTTTCCGGGCAGGTGGCCCACTCGGGCGACCGGTACGGAGGTCAAAGCACACGGAGTGAAGCGGGCATTCGACCGCACATCCTTCCAGCCATCCGTCGGACAGTGAAGCGTCCTGATGGGTGCATGTGTCGTCGATCGCGTAGAACTCTCCGTCCACATTGAAGACTGCGATTGCCGCCCGGCCCTGCACACGTACAGACTCTCCGACTGGAATATCGGATGCCGCGCCAACTAAGATCATCATCGACTCCTGTTGCTTATCGCGGAACACGCTGTGCAATGCACAACAGAGCATCAGGTAGGTCTCCGCAGCCCGTCAATCACCTGAGCCCAGAAAACCGCCTCACAGCCTCGGAGTTGCAAAATGTGCAACAACAGCCACGCTGTCATCGCAACCGAGCCCAAAACCCCCAGCCAGAGCGTCGATCGAGCTCTGTCGATCCTCACCCTGTTGGCCCAACGTGGACCGTTGGGCGTCACCGACCTCGCCCGTCACCTCGGGGTCCACAAATCGACCGCGACTCGACTGCTGGCGACGCTGGAGAAGTTCCGATTCGTTGAACAAGACGGCAATCGCGGCAAATTTCGCCTCGGCTTCGGCATAGTCCGACTCGCCGGCGCGACCGCCGCTCAGCTGGACATCGCCAAGGAGGGACGGCCGGTCTGCGCCCGATTGGCCACCGAGCTGCGAGGCACGGTGACCCTGAGCGTCCTCGAAGGCGGTGGCGCGACCGCCGTGGCACAAGAGCCGAGCACGGAACGGAACTGGATCGGACTTCGGATGCCATTGCACGCGACGGCGACCGGCAAGGTGCTTCTGGCGAGCTTCGGGTTCGAGGAACTCAGCAGCGCTTTGGAACGCCCCAGACAGCGGTTCACCGCCAACACCATCACGGCCAGCGGCGCACTCCTGGCCGACTTGAACCGAACCCGCGATCGAGGCTGGGGCGCGACGATCGGCGAACTGGAACTGGGACTCAACTCCGTCGCCGTGCCGGTACGCGGGCCCGGTGATCGCATCGCGGGCGCACTGAGCGTGTCCGCATCCGACGAACACCTTCACCCCGACGACTTCAAGGACATCGCCCGAATACTCACCCAGGCGGCCGATGAGATCCTGACCCGACTGCAGCTTTTGACGAACCCCTGACCGCGATGAACACCCTTGACCAGATTTGTCACACCTATTAAGTTCAACAGATATATCAGTTGTCTCATGAATCAACGAACGTACGATCCGTCGCGCCACCACGGCAGCCACCTTGGGAAATATCGCCGAATGGTACGATTTCGGAATTTATTCCTATCTTGCTGCCGTCGCCCTGAATCACGTTTTCTTCCCGGACGCCGGCGATTGGTCGTCGGTTTTCACACTCGGCACTTTCGCCGCCGCATTCCTGGCTCGCCCGTTCGGCGGCGTGATCCTGGGGCCTCTGGGGGACCGCATCGGCCGCACCAAGGTCCTGTCCGCCACCGTGCTGCTGATGGCGATCGCCACTTTGACGCTCGGCCTGATCCCCGGCTACGGGACCATCGGCATCGCGGCGCCGCTCATCGTGCTGTTCATCAGGATGCTGCAGGGCTTCTCCGCCGGAGGCGAGTACACCGGCGCACTCACCCTCGTCGCCGAGTACGCCCCGGACCGCAGACGGGGTTTCTTCGGCAGCTGGCTGGAGTTCGGCACACTCGTCGGATACACCCTCGGCGCCGGCATCTGCGCCACTTTGATCACTGCTTTGTCCAAAGAGGATCTTCTTTCCTGGGGCTGGCGCATCCCGTTCATGCTGGCGCTGCCCATCGGCATCGTCGGAATCTATCTCCGCATCCGCCTGGAGGAGACCCCGGCGTTTCGTCAATTGATGGAACGCTCACCGGCGATGGCCACCATGTCGTTACGCGGGGTGTTCCGAATCCTGGTGACCCGATATCGTTCCGCCGCACTGATCGCGGGCGGCTTGGTGGTCGCCTGGAACGTCACCAATTACGTCCTGACCAACTATATTCCGACCTACCTCACCGGAACCCTGCCGGATCATGGTCACAGCGGGGTCAGCGAGGCGATGTCGACCACGCTGCAAGTCGCGGTCATGGTGGCCATGCTCTGCGTGGTGGTGTTCCTCGGCAGGCTCAGCGACCGAATCGGCCGTAAGCCGATCCTGGCGACCGGGAGTCTGTCGCTCATCCTGCTCGGCCTCCCCTCGACCTGGTTACTCCAAAAGGGATTCACCGGCCAGATCGCCGGGCTTGCGATCATGGGCTTCACCTTGGTGTGCTTCGCCTCCGTCACCCCCTCGACACTGCCCGCGCTCTTTCCCGCTTTCATTCGTTACGGCAGTCTCGCGATCATCTTCAACCTGTTCGTCTCAGCCTTCGCCGGTACCGCGCCGACCGTCATCGGGGTCGCGGTCACGACCACCGGCAACCTCGACTGGCCCGGCTATTACCTCATCGGCGCGGGCGTGATCGGCATCATCAGCACGTTCTTCCTCAAGGAACCCGCCGGCGCGCCCATGACCGGGGACGCGCCGCTCGCCTCGAGCGCCGATCTGCCCTCACCGAGGTTGTCCGAATCCGGGGTGCCCTTGGAGAATCCCCCTTCCCCGCGACACTCCCCTTGACCGGCGCCGGAGCATGCGGGGGCGCGAGGCCCGACCAGGCCGCTGAAGCGATTTCCGCACGCTCCCACGCCGAGGGTCTTCACTCGTGCGCCGTCCGCTCGTTCACCACAGATACACCGGTTGCTCAGCGGTGGGGTCAGCCGGAACCACATCGAGGCGGGGGGCGGCGACGAGCCGGTCGATGACAGCGGCGTCGGCACCGATTCCCGCCCAGTGCGGGTCGACGTCGTTGGCCACGCACCAGGCGTGGTCGGCGGGCCACGCGAACGCGATGTGGGTGATGTCGAGCCGCGGCTGGTCAGGCCATCCTTCGGGGAAACTCCACGCTCCGGCCTCCGACAGCGCCCCGTGAAAGAGGTAGTACGAACGGTGCGGCACGCTCACGAGCGGCCCGGGCAGCCGAGGCGGCTCAGCGTGCTTCGGCACGCGCGCCGGTTGAGCTCGAAGCTCCGGATACGCGGCGGCATCCTCGTCTTCGTCGGGGACGGGGGAATCCGGCCTGACGATGTCTCCGGTGCCCTCCCAGAGACAGAAGTAGCAATCCCGCGGGGTACGAGTGTGTTCCGCCAACACGTCGAACACCATCCGCAGTTGCTCGGCCTCGTCGTTGACCGCGTCGGCGTCGGCCTCCTGCTGCCCCTCGTACGCGGGATCGGGAACGAACCGCAGCCGTGCATAGGCGGCGAAACCGGAAGGCCCGAAGGACACCAATCGCGACCACGGGGACCCGTCTTGCGCAATCCACCGAAAGGGCGAGGCGTCATCGCACGGAGTCAAAGCCACACAGGTCACCGTATCGTGACGCCTTGGCAGACGTCTCTTCTCACCGTGTGGGTCGACGGCGAGCGCTGGCGTCGATGTGTTCTTCCGTTGACACGGTTCCGGACGGGACGTCGGTACGACACGAAAGGTGCGTACGGCAAGCGGTCAACACCGGCCCACCGCACGCACCTTCCCTCGATCTCGGAGTCGCCGGCCGTAACCCGTCGATCAATCCACGGGATCAGGATCGGCACGGCGCGGGCCGGCCAGGGAGTCCGTGCCGTGCAGGGTCGACTCGAGCGGCGGGTTCGACAGATCGGGGTCCACCGCGAGGTATTGCCTGGTCTCGCGGGCGATCAGTCCGGCGCACAACACCAGTCCGATGAGGTTGGGCAACGCCATCAGACCGTTCATCACGTCGGAGAAGGCCCAGACCACGCTCAGTTCGGTCGTGGCACCCACCAGGACCACCACGGTGAACACCACCCGGTACGGCATGACCCCCTTGACCCCGACGAGCCGCTCCATGCAGCGTTCGCCGTAGTAGGCCCATCCCAGGATGGTCGAGAAGGCGAAGAACACCACACCGGCGGTCACGACGTAATGACCCCACTCACCGGGCAGGCCGCGGGTGAAGCCTTCCGCCGTCATCTCCGCGCCCTCCAGGCCCGAGTCCCAGGCACCGGTCGTGACGATGACCAGACCGGTCATCGAGACCACGATGATCGTGTCGATGAAGGTCTGCGTCATCGACACCATGCCCTGTCGCACCGGGTGCCGGGTCTGCGCCGCGGCGGCCGCGATGGCCGCCGACCCCAAGCCCGACTCATTGGAGAAAATTCCGCGGGCGACACCGTATTGCAGGGCGATGATGAACGTCGACCCGAGGAAGCCGCCCGTGGCCGCGGTCCCCGTGAAGGCGTCACTGACGACCAACGCCAACGCCGCCGGGATCTCGTTGATGTTGAACAGCAGAACGGCTATCCCGCCCAGGACGTAAACGATGATCATGAAGGGCACGAACGCGGCGGTCACCTTGCCGATCGTCTTGATCCCCCCGAGGAGGACAGCGCCGGCGGCGATGGTGACGACGATGCCCGTCGCCCAGGACGGGATGCCGAAGGAACCCTCCACCGAGGCGGCGACCGTGTTGGACTGCGTCATGTTGCCGATACCGAAGCTCGCCACGACCGCGAAGACCGCGAACGCGATGCTGAGCACGAACCCGAACCGGTTCGGGATGGCTTTGGCCAGGTAGTACTGGGGACCACCGGACATCTCGCCGCGAGCGTCCTTGGTGCGGAAGCGCACCGCCAGGAAGGCTTCCGAATACTTCGACGCCATCCCCACCAGCGCGGTGATCCACATCCAGAACAACGCGCCCGGACCGCCCAGGTAGATCGCGGTCGCCACACCGGCGATGTTGCCGACACCGACCGTGGCGGCGAGCGCGGTGGTCAACGCCTGGTAATGGGAGACGTCACCGTCCGCATCCGCGTCCCGACGTTTGATGAGCGCAAGCTTCAGCGCCGGGATGAGCTTGAGGAACTGGACCCCACCCAACCGGATCGTCAGGTACAGGCCCGTACCCAGCAGCAACGGGATGAGGAGGAACGGCCCCCACACCACACTGCTGACCTCGTCGAGGAACTCCTCCATATCGACTCCCTTGTCAGCTCGTCATGAGCAAGGCCGACAGAATAAAACGACGAGTCCCTCCATCGGGTGAAGGGCATCACTTTGTGCACGGAGAGTCGTCAATGCCACTCGCCGCCGTGATGTCGTGGAAGCCTCCGCGCGTCGAACTCGCCGGACCTCTCCCCCGCCTCCCGAGAACGCCCGCAGCCCGGATGCGCAGTCAGGCCTTTTCGCCTCCGTCGCGTCTCGCACAGAACTGAGATACCCGCGGTGAAACTTCGTGGGCGGCCGCGCTACGACCGCTGACCCCGAAACACCGGCCCCACCCGCGGCACATCCGCATCCGGCCGAAGGCGTTCCTCGGACGTGTCCCCGACCCGTGGCGTCCCTCGCGACTCCTCCAAAGGAAGGAAACCCGAGGATCTAAACGGAAAGTACACAGTCGATAGCGCAGTGTAATTATCGGCGTGTTCGCCACTCACTCCCTTCCAACCGAGGAGACGGGGATGACACACCTTGCAAAACGCCCCGGACACACACGGCACGCGGGAATGCTCGGCGCAACGGTATTGACCGCGGGGCTCCTCGTCGGGCTCACCACCGGTGCCACCGGAGAACCTCACACCCCGGTCGATTCCCGTTCATGGGAACGCGCTCTTCAGGCAGAGGTCGACGCCGACAGCGCCGCACGGCTGAGCGAGGCGCTGTCGACCTACCCGGGCTTGACAGGAACCGAGGGCGCCGCCCGCAGAGCCGCGTACTCGATCGACATGCTGACCTCGTGGGGACTCGACGCGAGAGTGGAGAGCTACGAGGTCTACGCCTCCGTCCCCAAGGACATCTCCGTCACGATGACCGGTCCCGAACGTCGAAGGCTGGAGGTGAAGGAACCGCCCTTCGCCTGGCACGAGGACTTCGATGACGTGGTCGTCGGCTACAACGCGTACTCCCCCGCCGGTGACGTCACCGCCGATGTGGTCTACGTGAACTAGCCGGTGAGGGCGTCGGTGATGACGTGGAGCCGGTTCGGGGTGCCGTCCCGCTGCGTCCCGCCGACGACGGGTTCACCCGTGGTCCGGTCTATCCGGACGGCCCCTGGCGTAACGCCGACGGCATTCAACGCGGCAGCGTCCAGTACCTCTTCCGGTATCCCGGTGATCCGCTCACCCCCGGCGCACCGTCGATCCCCGGTACCCCACGACTCGATCCCGCCGACGCGGAGAACCTGCCCAGGATCCCCACCACCCCGATCTCCTACGGTCAGGCCCGCCACCTGTTGGCCGCGCTCGACGGACCACGCGCCCCGAAGGAATGGCAAGGCGGGTTGGACCTCGGCTATCGGATCGGCCCCGGACCCACCACCGTCCACCTCGACCTGGACATCGACTACGAACAGATACCGATCAACGACGTCATCGCCGAAATCCCCGGCTCGGTGCACCCGGAACAGAAGGTGGTGCTCGGCGCGCACTACGACTCCTGGGCCTACGGGACCAAGGACGACGTGTCAGGGTGGGCGACCCTGATGGAGACCGCCAGGGCACTGGCGACACTGCACGACCGGGGTTGGCGTCCTGAACGCACCATCGTGCTGGCCGGGTGGGACGGCGAGGAGTACGGCCTGCTCGGCTCGACCGAGTGGGCCGAGGACCACCGGGCCGATCTGGTCGAGAACGCCGTGGTCTATCTCAACATGGACGGCGCGGGAGGCGGCGTGGACTTCTCCGCCGCTTCCGTGCCGGCGCTCGACGACGTGCTCGTCGACATCGCGAAGACGGTCGAGGATCCACACCACGGCACCGTGTACGCCAATTGGCAGCGGTCATCCGGCGATCGACGTCCCGTCCCGGGCCGGTTGGGCAGCGGGTCGGACTACACCGTGTTCCTCGACCACCTCGGTATCGCTTCGGCCGATTTCGGAACGTCGACCCCCTCGGGCGAGTACCACAGCGCGTACGACGACCTCCACATGATGCGCAACTTCCTCGACCCCGACTACGCCTATCACGCGGTCGCCGCCGCCTATGCCGGAACGTTCGCGCTGCGGATGGCCGGTCGATCTCGGTCCCGCCTACGATGCGGCCCGTGGTTGGCAGGTCGCCGCGCAACGGTTGGAGAACGCGGCACGGAACGCGAGAGGGGACGAGCGGGACACGCTCAACGAGGCGTTGCTCGCCCAGGAACGGGCATTGGTCCACAAGGAGGGACTGCCCGGCCGGGAGTGGTTCAAACACATGGTGTACGCGCCGGGTTTCTACACCGGCTATGCGGCGCAGCCCCTGTCCGCGATCGACGACGCCGTCACGGAGGGCGATGTCGCCACGGCGACGAAGTACCGGGACTTGTTGATCGAGTCGATGGAACAGGCCACCGAGGCCGCCCACCGTGCGACGGGGTGAACCCGACCGACTCACGCCGAGTACCCGTTGGTTCCCTTGCGGGACAACACGATGCGGTTGACGACCGTGTTGGCGGACAGTTCGAGCAACATGTCGACCACCCGCACCACGTCCTCGACCGGGATCATCTCGTCCTTCGGTATCCGGTCCGTGACCCAGTCGGACATGTCCGTGTCGACGAACGCCGGTGCGATGGCGGACGCCGTCACCCCGCGGGCGGACTCCTCGAGGTTGACGGTTTCGAGGAGGGACAGCAGGGCGGCCTTGGACGCGCCGTAGACGGCGAGGCCGGGTTCGGCGTAGGCGCCGGTGATCGACGACACCCCGATGATCCGCGCACCACGGACGGGGTCCTCGGCCGCGGCGGTGCGAAGCATCGGCAGGGACTTTTTGATCAGTACGACGGCGCAGGCGAAGTTGACCTCGAGTGTCTTGTCCAGCCGTTTGAGGTCGTAGTCGGCCACCTTGCCCGCTGTTCCGACACCGGCGTTCACCACGAGGGCGTTCATCGCACCGAATCCGTCCTCGTGTGCTGCGATCAGTGCGGGCAAACAGTCGCGTCGGGCCATGTCCGCG
>SMEZ01000107.1_pt1 | contig 16821 bp, 17 predicted proteins | sample 2456351 | NCBI WGS metagenome assembly SMEZ01 (sample SAMN10132605, study PRJNA489261) | soil metagenome | isolation source: day120 antibiotic-loamy sand soil ammended with composted manure from dairy... | place: USA | collected 2015-04-01 | reverse complement strand
CCGGCACCCCGTCCGGTGTGCCGGCCGGTGGGGTCAACACCCTCGCGGGTGGCGGCGCCGACGGTTCCCGGGCCCCCGGCATGGGCCCCGGGGCGGGTGCCGGCGCTGTCCCCACCTCCGGTGGCAGCGGCGGAGGATGGGGTGTCGGACAGTCGCTCGGCGCGGCGGCCGCGGGTGGTGCACTGGGTTACGCCGGTTTCAAAGCCGTGTCGGGTAAGCGCGGCGGGGTGAAGAAGGACTCCCAGCCCCTCGAGCCCGCCGAGGCCGTGTCGTCCGGCGCTTCGGAGACGGTCGCCTCGGCGAACCAGACGGGTAGCGCTGCGCCCACGCCGGCTAACGCGGCACCGGTGCAGAGCCAGGGTGCCGTGCCCGCCGCCGGTGGTGTGGTCGGTGCGGGACCGGCGGCCACACCGGCGGTCGGCCCGATGGGTATGGGCGCCATGGGCGGTGCGGCGGCTCGTTCGCAGGAGGAGGAGAAGGAGCACACGCACGCGTCCTTCCTCATCGAGCCCGACCCCGACGACACGTTCGGAGCCACGGAGGCCGCGGCACCGCCGGTGCTGGGCGCGTGGGGCCCCGACGACGAAGGGCGATAACAGGTGCGGGAACAGCTCACCGAGGTCGAACTCGATTTCCTGTGGGAATCGAGTGGCCTCGGTGAACTGCCTTATCCGATCACGGTGCGTTCCCATGGGGACACGTTGGAGGAGCGCGCGGTGCTGCGGACCCGTGTGCTCACCGACTTGGCGCGGCGCGGCCTCGTCGACGAGCACGGCAGGCCGCAGCCGCACTTCGAGGACATGCTCGGGGTGCTGGCCTTCGCCGAGTGCAGCCTCGACTCCGTATTGCTCAGTGCGCCGGACGCGGAGCCGAGGATGGCGGTGGCGGCCGCGATGGGGGGCCAAGGCGCCCTGATCGTCCAGGAAGCGGGCACGGTGTGGTTGGAGCGGATTCCCACCGACGGGCTCGCGTCCGCGATCGTCGGTCAGCTGCCCGCCGCCCCGAGGGGCAAGGAGAAGTCGATCAACGTCCCGTTGGAGGAGCTGCTCACCGGGCCGGGGGCCGACTTCATGCAGCGTCGGCCCACCACATCCGACGGCAGTACGGCGCGGGCGGACGAGGACCGAAAGGCACTGGCCCGATTACACGTGCAAGAGCGCAAACGCGGTGGTCAGATCGGTGCCAATGCCCGTGGGCAGGCCGGAAGTAAGAGTCGGCCACCCGTGCTGAGCTGGTTCGACACCGAGACCGGTCGGTACCTCACCCAGGCGAGCAAAGGACCGGACGGCAGGGACTGGATCGTCATCGCGCCCGCCGACGCTCCCACTCTGCGTCATCGGTTGGCTGAGATGTTGGCTTCCGCGGTCGAGGCCACTACCGTCCGTCTGTGAACGCTAGTCTCTCGGTCATCGGAATCAGGGATCAGGGTTCATCGTGTTGTTCAACTCGGGGGAAATCGTGTCCGCGCAGGAGTTCTTCACACCCGTCGCCTTCGACTTCCTGTGGGAGGAGGCCGGGGTCGGTGAATTGCCGTATCCGTTGAGTGTGCCGTCGCACGGTGACGACGAGGCCGAACGCGCCGTTCTGCGGCAACGAGTGCACGCCGAGTTCTCCGCGCGCGGCATCGTCTCCTCTCCGGTGGGGGAGTGGCTGGAGGTGCTGGCACGCCCCTCGGTCAGTGTCGACGCGTTGCACATCCCTGAGTTCCAGCAGCATCCGGTCGCCGCGTTGGCGGCCTCCGATGGCAGTCGGGCCGTGCTCGCGGTGCAGAACGCCGACGGCATCTGGCTGCGGTCGATCTACCCGGATGGTCTCGTCTCCGCGATCGTGGACCTGTTGCCCGCGAACGGACGTGGCACGGAGGCGTCCGTCACCTTGCCGCTGGACCAGGCCATGCGTATCCAACCGGCACGTACGGGGGTGATGACGGGGGCACAGGCCAAGGACGCCAAGGACGCCAAGGACACCGCCCCGCGCAGGCGCGGTGGGCTCGCCGATCGTTCGCACGACCCGGTCGAGACCTATGCCCAGCTGATCGCGCAACCGCGGCTTCGGGGTGGGCAGCTCGCCGCCAACAGCCGCGACGACCTGGGGGGTAAGCGGCGTTCGTCGGTGCTGGCGTGGTTCGACACGGCTTCGGGACGTTATCTCAGCGTGTCCCGCACAGGCCCTGACGGGCGGGAATGGGTGGCTGTCGCGCCCGCGGACACCAAGACGTTGCGCTCCCGCCTCGGTGAGCTGGTCGCCGAGGTCACATCCTGACCATCCGCGTAACGGCTGGTCAGGGAACATCGTGGTGATTCCGGCCGTTGACAACAGCAGGATCGCCCGGCGCTTCGAAGAAGCCGGACGGTACGCTGGTGGGACGGTAAACCCCGTAGCGCCCATGCTTTTGTCAACACCGCGACGGCGGATATCACAACTTGCCGCCTAGCCAGGGAGGGTCGAGGCCACCACGGCCGGATCGAATGGACCGCAAGCGCCTGTTGAAGAACCCACTGCTGTGGATACTCGTGGCTTTGGTGCTGTACTTCGGTATCAGCACCCTCACAGACGGTACCCGAGGCTATACCGAGGTGCCGACGTCGCAGGCCATCGAGCAGATCCGCTCCGGCAACGTCGACGAAGCCACTCTGGAGGACCGGGAACAGCAGCTCAAGCTGCAGCTGTCCGAACCCATCGAGGTCGAGGGCGAGCAAGTAGAACAGGTCATCACGAAGTTCCCGGCGGGAGCGTCCGACCAGCTCTACAACACGCTGATCAACGCGGGCACGGGTGAGCAGAACGTCAGGTTCGACACCACTGTCAGCCAGGACAACTTCTTCACCCAGCTGCTGATCTACATGATCCCGCTGGGCATCCTCGTGCTGCTGCTCATGTGGATGATGAACAGCGCGCAGGGCGGCGGTAACAGGGTGCTCAACTTCGGCAAGGCCAAGGCCAAGCAGTTGAGCAAGGACATGCCGACGACGACCTTCAAGGACGTCGCGGGTGCCGACGAGGCCGTCGAGGAACTGCAGGAGATCAAGGACTTCCTGCAGAACCCGGCGCGCTACCAGGCTTTGGGCGCGAAGATCCCGAAGGGCGTGTTGCTGTACGGCCCGCCCGGTACCGGTAAGACGCTGCTCGCGCGTGCGGTCGCCGGTGAGGCGGGGGTGCCGTTCTACACGATCTCCGGTTCCGACTTCGTCGAGATGTTCGTCGGTGTCGGTGCGTCCCGAGTACGTGACCTGTTCGAACAGGCCAAGCAGAACGCGCCGTGCATCATCTTCGTCGACGAGATCGACGCCGTGGGTCGGCAGCGTGGCGCGGGCCTCGGTGGGGGCCACGACGAACGTGAGCAGACGCTGAACCAGCTGCTCGTCGAGATGGACGGCTTCGACTCGCGCGGCGGCATCATCCTGATCGCGGCCACGAACCGTCCCGACATCCTCGACCCGGCTCTGCTGCGTCCCGGCCGGTTCGACCGGCAGATCCCGGTGTCGGCCCCCGACCTCGTGGGTCGGAGGCGGATCCTGGAGGTGCACTCCAAGGGCAAGCCGTTGGCCGACAACGTCGACCTGGAGGCGCTGGCCAAGCGCACGGTGGGCATGTCGGGCGCCGACCTCGCCAACGTCATCAACGAGGCGGCCCTGCTCACGGCGCGGCAGAACGGCACCGTCATCACCGAGGCGGCGCTGGAGGAGTCGGTCGACAGAGTGATCGGCGGGCCTGCCCGCAAGAGCCGCATCATCTCCGAGCACGAGAAGAAGATCACCGCTTACCACGAGGGTGGACACGCGCTCGCGGCGTGGGCGATGCCGGACATCGAGCCTGTCTACAAGCTGACGATCCTCCCCCGGGGCCGTACCGGTGGGCACGCGCTGATCGTCCCCGAGGACGACAAGCAGCTGATGACCCGGTCGGAGATGATCGGTCGACTCGTCTTCGCGATGGGTGGTCGTGCGGCCGAGGAGCTGGTGTTCCACGAGCCCACCACCGGTGCGTCCTCAGACATCGAGCAGGCGACCAAGATCGCCAGGGCGATGGTGACCGAGTACGGTATGTCGTCGCGTCTCGGTGCGGTCAAGTACGGCCAGGACCAGGGTGACCCCTTCCTGGGGCGCTCGGCGGGCCGGCAACCGGACTACTCGCTCGAGGTCGCGCACGAGATCGACGAGGAGGTGCGCAAGCTCATCGAGACGGCGCACACCGAGGCGTGGGAGGTGCTCAGCACCTACCGCGACGTGCTCGACGATCTCGTGATGGAGGTGCTGGAGAAGGAGACGCTCCAGCGCAAGGACCTGGAACGCATCTTCGCCTCGGTGAAGAAGCGGCCGCGGATCACGGTGTTCAACGAGTTCGGGGAGCGCCTGCCGTCGGACAAGCCGCCGATCAAGACGCCGCGTGAGCTGGCGTTGGAGCGGGGCGAGCCGTGGCCTCCGGAGACGGACGACGAGAACAAGTCCGACTCCGACAAGGCGGAGGCGCCGGAGGAACCGCAACCGACCCCGGTGCGGACCGCGCCCGGCGGCGGCGATCTGCCCGGCGGTCCACCGCACCAGCAGCCCGAACCTCCCACGATGTCGCCGACGTACAATCCGTACGCTCCACCTTCCGGTGACACCGGTTCCAACGGAGCCCACAAAGGCAGCGGTGCCACCCCGTGGACCTCGTACGGGGATCGTCCGAGCACCGGTGCCAGCAACCCGGGACCGCCTCACTACGGGGCTCCCCCGGGATGGACTCCGGCGACGCAGCCGCGAGGCGATCATGGCTACCCGTGGCGTGACCAGCCGCCCTTACAACCGGGGCAACCGTCACCGTCCGCGGAAGGACAATCCCAAACCGAGCGCAATGACAACAACGATCAGGACGGCAAATAGCCTTCGTGATCGGGGAGGGCAGTGACGTGACAACCAACGGCTCCTCTCCGCTCGAGGTCGATCCGTTCGAGGTCGACGCGGAACGCCCCGAGGCCGGTCACGCCGTCTTCGACCAGGAAAGGGCTGAACGCGCTGTCCGGGAATTCCTCCTCGCCTGCGGGGAGGATCCCGACCGCGACGGCCTGAGGGAAACACCGGCCCGGGTCGCACGTGCCTACCGGGAGCTGTTCGCCGGGCTGTACTGCGACCCGGACCACGTGCTGGACCGGACGTTCGATGAGAGTCACGAGGAGCTCGTCCTCGTGACGGACATCCCGATCTTCAGTCTCTGCGAGCACCACCTGTTGCCTTTCCACGGCGTGGCCCACGTGGGGTACATCCCGAACGGGCAGGGCAAGGTGACGGGTTTGTCGAAGCTCGCGCGCCTGGTCGACATGTACGCGAAGCGGCCACAGGTCCAGGAGCGGCTCACCTCCCAGGTGGCCGACGCGTTGAACCGCAAGCTCCGCCCGCGGGGCGTGATCGTGGTCGTGGAGGCGGAGCATCTGTGCATGTCGATGCGCGGTGTCCGCAAGCCCGGCTCCCGCACGACCACGTCGGCGGTGCGGGGCCTGTTGCAGTCGTCGGCATCGTCGCGGGCCGAGGCGCTGGAACTCATCAAAGGTCGGCGATGAGTCACGCGGTGCTGCCCGATCCGGGCCGATGCGTGGTGATGGGCATCCTCAACGTCACGCCCGACTCGTTCTCCGACGGCGGGCGGTACTTGAGCCGCGAGGATGCCCTCGCGCACGCGCACGCGATGTGGCGCCGGGGCGCGGACATCATCGATGTCGGTGGCGAGTCGACCCGGCCCGGGTCCGAGCGGGTGGACGCCGAGACGGAGAAGTCCCGCGTGGTGCCGGTGGTACGGACGTTGGCCGCCGAAGGACTGGTGTTGTCGGTGGACACCACGCGTGCCGCCGTCGCGGCCGCCGCGATCGAGGCGGGTGCGCACATCATCAACGACGTGTCGGGCGGTCTTGCCGACCCGGACATGGCCAGGGTGGCCGCCGATACGGGAGTGCCGTGGGTACTCATGCACTGGCGCGGCCACAGCAAGAACATGAACGCCCTGGCCACCTACGACGACGTGGTGTCCGAGGTCCGAAGTGAGCTGAGTGCCCGGGTGGACGCGGCCCTCGCGGCGGGGGTGCGGGAGGAGGCCATCGTGCTCGACCCGGGCCTGGGTTTCGCCAAACGGGCCGAGCACGACTGGGCGTTGTTGCACGGTCTCGACGCGGTGACGTCGCTCGGTTTCCCGGTGCTGGTGGGGGCTTCGCGGAAACGGTTCCTCGGGCGCTTGTTGGCGGACGAGGACGGCACACCGAGGGCCCCGGCGGGGCGGGAGGTGGCGACGGCCGCCGTCTCGGCCTTGGCCGCGTACCGGGGTGCGTGGGGTGTGCGGGTGCATGACGTGGGTGCGTCGTTGGACGCGGTACTGGTCGGGGAGGCGTGGCGGAGTGGTCGGGCCCCAGGATGATCGCATCACGCTGACGGGTCTGCGGGTTTTCGGCAGACACGGCGTCTACGAGCACGAGAAACGGGACGGCCAGGAGTTCGTGGTCGATCTGACGGTGTGGCTCGACCTGTCGGCCGCGGCGAGTTCCGACGACCTCGACGACACCGTGAACTACGGCGAACTCGCGCAGGTGGCCGCCGACATCGTGGCGGGACCCCCGTTCGACTTGATCGAGAGCGTCGCGGGTCGGATCGCCGACGAGATCATGCGGGACGAGCGGTTGTCCGCGGTCGAGGTGACGGTGCACAAGCCGTCCGCGCCGATTCCGCTGACGTTCGCCGACGTGGCCGTGACCGTGCGCAGACAGCGTGGCGCCGCCGACGGGCGACGCTGACCGGCCGACGAGATGAGCACGTGGTGGGCGAGGTGTGGGGATGAGCAGGGCGGTGTTGTCCCTCGGATCCAATCTGGGTGACCGGGTCGGCTATCTGCGGCTGGCCGTGGACGGATTGCGGGACGTGCTGGTGGCCGTCTCGTCGGTGTACGAGACGAAGCCGTGGGGCGTGACCGACCAACCGGATTTCCTCAACGCCGTGTGCATCGTCGACGACCCCGCCCGGGACCACTGGGCGTGGCTGCGGACGGCGCAGGAGTTGGAGCGCAGGGCCCAGCGGGTGCGGGAACGCCGCTGGGGGCCACGCACGCTCGATGTCGACGTGGTCACGGTGGACGCGGTGCGTTCCGACGACCCGGAGTTGCTGCTGCCCCACCCCGGCACACATGAGCGTGCGACGGTGCTGATCCCGTGGTTGGAGATCGATCCCGACGCCGAGGTGCCGGGTCGGGGTAGGGCAGCCGATCTGCTCGCCGCGCTCGACGAGGACGACCGTGCGGGCGTGCGCCTCCGTGCTGACGTGGTGTTGTGATCCGGTAGGGCACGACGTCGACGGCGGCCTGGGTGGCGGTGGGGCGGCCGAACACGTTTTCGGGGCGCCCCACCGCCCGGATCAGCGTGCCGACGCGCGGAGGGCGTCGACGATCCACAGCGCCGCGGGCACGCGGGTGGGGATCGGCGGCCACCCGTTGATGATCGCCAACAGTTGCCAGTACCGCTCCGCGCGGCGGTCGGAACCTTGAGCGATCCGGTCGGCCAGTGACCGGCGCAGCTTTGGTGTGTCGGATTGGCCTTCCTCGAGACTCGCGGCGACGATCTCGTCGGCGAGTGCCCTGCCTTGCGCCGAGTCCGGCGACACGTCGGAGTCGAGCGCCGCCTGTGCCCGCTCACTCCATTCGCGCCAGTGTTCGGACTGGGCCTTCGACAGGGCGTCGGTCGTACCGCCGTGACGTCCCCGCAGGGCGGCCTGCTGTTCCCCCATTGCCCGGATCAACCGGCGGAAGTCGGCGTCCTGGACCAGTTCGGCGAACTCGATCCACGCCTCCAACTGTTCCGGGGTGGGGTCGTCGGGCAGCTCCGGCTTGGCCTGCCGCATCCGGTCGTAGAACTCCGTGTCGACGTCGAGACCTTCGGTGACCTCGTCCCAGAACTCGTCGACGAGTCGTTTGCGTTCCTCGTCCGACATGGAAGCCAGCTTGTTCATCAGTTTCACCTCGTCCGGTTCGGATTTCCGTTTCAGCACCGCGCGGAGCACCGACCGCCGCAGCCGTAGCACGCGGATCTGCTCGTCGAGCACCTTCACGTGTGCGGCGGCCAGTTCGGGGATACTCGTCGTGTGTTCGAGCAAGGCGCTGATCTCGGCGAGTCCGATGCCGAGTTCGCGTAGGGTTCGGACCAATTCCAACTTGGCCAGCGCCTGTGCGTCGTAGAGCCGATAGCCCGCGCGGGTGCGGTCGGTGGGTGGCAGCAGTCCCTTGTCGGAGTAGAACCGGATGGTTTTGACCGGCAGGCCCGTCCTCCGGGACAGCTCTCCGATCGTGAACACGCGCGCCACCTCCTCACCGGGCCACATGCTGAAGCCTCCAGTCGGTGGAGAGTCAAACACGGTTTCCCGAGCCTCGGTACGGTGGTGACCATGCACTTCACGCGGGCACGGGATCTGCTCGTCGCCGGACTGGTCGGGTTCGGGCTGACGTTTCCCCTGTTCCGCTTCGCGTTCGGGGAATTGCCCAGCCTGCCCACGCTCGCCGGCGTGACGCTGTTGGTGCTCGCCTGCGTGGAACTGGCACTCGCGTTCGTGATTCGTTCACGTATCCGCTCGCATCAGGTGGTGACGGGGTTGTGGATCGCGCGGGCGGTCGCGCTGGCCAAGGCGTCGTCGTTGCTGGGATCGCTGATGGCAGGCGCCTGGCTCGGCGCGCTGAGCTACCTGGCGCCACGTTCGAGCGAAATCGTCGCCGCCTCGGAGGACCTTCCGGCGGCCATCGTGGGAGTCTGTTGTGCGGCGGCGCTCATCGGTGCCGCGTTGTGGTTGGAGCACTGTTGCCGCACACCGGGCAACGGGGATCGTGACGATCGGAACCGTGGACCGGCGGCCGATTAGCGCACCGGTCCCACCGCTTGAAGTACCGGAAAGGTCTCGGATGGATTACCGGAAGGTACGGTGTGGGACATGACTGGCGTGGGTGACGACTCGCAGGACCGCTCGGCCTCTAAACCGTGGTTGGCTGTCGGCTTCCTCCTCGCCATCGGCGCCACTCTCGCTTTGGTGCTCACCGACGACCTGCGGTGGATCCGCCTCGCGGTCGTCGCCGCGTTGTGGGCGGCGTTGATCGGTGCGCTCATGGCCGCGAAGTACCGCAAGCAGGCCGCGTTGAGTGAGAAATCGGCGGTCAAGGCACAGCGGATCTACGAGCTCGAACTCCAGAAGGAGATCGCCGCCCGACGTGAGCACGAGCTGGAAGTCGAGGCGGAGACCCGGCAGCGGATCGAGGCTGAGACCCGGGACGAACTGGAGCTCCTGCGCGAGGAGCTGAAGACGCTGCGGGAGAACTTGCAGAACCTCTTCGACGGTGAGGTGCTGTGGGAGCGGGTGGCGTTGACGGCGCAGTCCACGCGCATGCGCAAGCTCGGTGAGGAGCCTCGACTCGTCACGGTGAGCGAGGACGCGAACGGGCATCCCGCGCAGATCACGGTGGGGGAGGACTCGGCTGAACAGCCCGACTCGCCCACCGAGTTGATCGGTCGTATCCGTGATTCGGACGCCGAGTCGGCGGATGACGCCGAGGAAGCCGCCATGCCTCGCGCCGAGCAGCCTCGCCGACGGCAACCCGGGGCGCCGCGCACGCGTTTCGTGCCGCGCCCGTCGCGTCCGGCCGAGGACGGTGGTTCGCACCAGCAACCCGCCGAACCGAGGACTCGCAGGGTGCGGCCGAGGCCGGGGGCGGCGATGGCTCGGGCCAGCGAGGGAGCGAGCAGGGCTCGGGCTGAGATGTCACGGCCACAGCAGCGGCCGGTCAGCCGGGTGAACGGCGAAGCCGGTTCCGGTTCGTACGCCCCGTATCGTGCGCCCGGTAACGCCGGTGACGCCCGTGGTGAGACGGCTGAACGTTCCCGTGCCACCGCTGCGGCGGAGGGATGGGTCGCGCAGGCGCTGAACCCCGACGGCCCGACCGCCACACAGCGGAGGCGGCGTCCCGCCGTCGAGGAGGCACCGACGCGTACGCAGGCACCCGTGGATCCCAGGACCACCGTGACGGCTCCCGTCTCCAGAGGTCGCGGACTCGGCGACGCCGCACGGAACACCCCGCCCGAGTCCCCGGAGGAGGCGACGTCCATCGCCGAGCCCGTGGTGGAGGCGACGATGGAAGCCGCCGTACCCGAAGGGGAGTCGACCCCGGAATCCGCTCAATCCGAGCCGAACCCCACGTTGCCGCCGGAGATCGGGGTCGTGCGCGAACCCGGCGGTCGCAGGCGTCGGGCCGAGTCCGACGATGACGCGACGTCGACCACCGAGTCGTCCCGCTCGTCCGGCGGTAGGCGGTACCGGGCCGATGATGAGGAACCCGCGTGGATGTCGGCGGTGCCCTCGAAAGGCCGTCGTCGTGCGGCGGAGCCCACTGAATCGGCCGACGACGAGCCGAGCGGCTCGCACTCCAAGGGCCGTTCGGTGAGTGAGCTGCTCGCCGCCTACGGCGCGGGCAACATCACCCCGCGTCGGCGTCGGCGTGCCGCTGATTGACGGTCCCACGGCCCGCGAGGGGAGTCGGTGATGGTCGCTAAGGTGCCCGCGTGAACGGAGTCGCCACCGGCCGGGCCGACCGGTCGACAACCACGCTTCGTAGGCATTCACCGCGGCGAGTGACCGTACTGGTGCCCGTGGCGGGCATCGTGGGGCTCGCGCTGTCCGGTCTGTTCGTCCTGGGGTTGGCCACCGTGCGGGTGGGAGCGCTCGCCGTGCTCATCGGCGTCGTGGCCGCCGTGGTCCCGGTCCTGATCGTGGTGGCGGCGTTCCTGTGGATCGACCGCTGGGAGCCCGAGCCCGCCAAACTGTTGTTGCTCACGTTCGCGTGGGGGGCCTGTGTCGCCACCCTCACGGCACTGTTGGTCAACGACACCGCCGCGGCTGTGGGCGACCTGTTGTTGGGCGAGGGGCACGGGGGCAAGGTGAGCGCTCTGGTGTCCGCGCCCTTGGTGGAGGAGGCGGCCAAGGCGGTGCCCGTCGTGGCTCTCATGTGGCGCCGCTCGCACGAGTTCGACGGCGTGGTCGACGGCATCGTGTACGCGGGGCTCAGCGCCGCGGGTTTCGCGTTCGTCGAGAACGTCTACTACTTCGGTCGCGCCTTCGTGGAGCATGGTTTCGGGGACGGGACGACGGCGGGGGTGCTCGCGGCGTTCATTCTGCGCGGGGTGTTGTCGCCGTTCGCCCATCCGCTGTTCACCGTGCTCATCGGGATCGGTGTCGGCCTGGTGGTGCGGTCGCGCAGTTCGGGCGCGAAGATCGCGGTGCCGCTGGCCGCCTACGTGGCCGCGGTGCTGTTGCACGCCTTGTGGAACGCGTCCGCCACGCTCGGCGGTGCGGAGGTGTTCCTCAACATCTACTTCCTGATCATGGTCCCGATCTTCACCGCCGTAGTGTTGATCATGATGTGGCAGCGTCGCAGGGAACAGCGCATCATCGCCGCCGCGTTACCGGACATGGCGAGTGCGGGCTGGATCGCCCCGTCCGAGGTGCCGCTGTTGGCCGACCTCCGAGGTCGTCGGCAGTGGCGCAGGCAGGCGCGCAAGGAGTCGGGTCGGGCCGCGGCGAAGGCCGTGGGCGAGTACCAGGCGGCCGTGACCGAGCTCGCGTTCGCGCGCCGCTGGGCCGACGACGACGGGGAGCATGCGGGCCGTCACGCGGAGTTGCTCGCCGTCCTGCGGCAGACCCGGAGTCGTGCGGTCAGGCTCGCCAGCGGTACCGATGGGTGAAGCTTGTCACCTCGTGGGCGCGCACACGCCTCATGGGAGCTAATCTCGCGCCATCGTCTGGTACCCGCGACAGCAGAGCGGGACTGGAACGAGTTTGGGAGTTTGTGCAATGAGCGTCCAGTGGGGCACGCGATGACCCGTCCCGCGCGGCTCGCCGTGGGGGTGGTGTCGGCAGGCCGAGTCGGGAGCGTGTTGGGCGCGGCACTCAACCGCGCCGGTCACCCCGTCGTTGCTGCATCCGGCGTGTCCGACGCCTCCGTGCGAAGAGCCGAGCGACTGTTGCCCGGTGTTCCCCTGTTACCTCCCGACGAGGTGGTGACCAGGGCGGATCTGGTGTTGCTCGCATTACCGGACGACGTCCTCGGCCCCATGGTCTCGGGACTGGCCAATGCGGGAGCGTTCCGCGCAGGCCAGATCGTGGTGCACACGTGTGGGGCCTACGGCATCGACGTGCTACGACCCGTCGTGGAAGCGGGGGCGCTGCCGTTGGCGTTGCATCCTGTGATGACGTTCACCGGAGCGCCCGAGGACCTTCAGCGTCTGGAAACGTGCAGTGTCGGTGTCACCGCCGCCGACGGTGACGAGGCCGCCTGGAACGTCGGCGAGGCGTTGACCATGGAGATGGGTGCCGAACCGGTGCGGATTCCCGAGCCGGCTCGGGCTCTCTACCATGCCTCGCTCGCACACGGAGCGAACCACCTCGCGACTTTGGTCTCGGATTGTGTGGAATTGTTACGGCGCAACGGTGTCGGCGCTCCGGAGCGCCTTCTGGCGCCGTTGTTGTCCGCCGCGCTCGACAACGCCTTGCGCCATGGCGACCGCGCGCTCACCGGGCCGGTCGCGCGAGGGGATGTGGGCACCGTGCGGACCCACCTGCGGGTGTTCGCCGAACACGCACCCGAGTTACGGCCCGCCTACATCGCATTGGCCAGAAGGACGGCCGCGAGGGCTAACGGGGCCGGTCTGCTCGGGTCGGACGGCGCAGCCGAGATCACCGACCTGCTCGACGACGGACGTGAGGGCCAGTGACGACACCGAAGATCACACCCAAGTTCACCCGAGGCCAGGTGAACGTCTACCGCAAGCCGAGTGACGTGCACCAGGTCACGACGGCTTTACGTGCGGTCGGCCGCAACGTGGCGCTCGTGCCCACCATGGGCGCGTTGCACGCCGGTCATCAGGAGTTGTTGCGTAGGGCCAAACGCCTGCCGAACACGGTGGTCGCGGCCTCGATCTTCGTGAACCCGCTGCAATTCGGGGAAGGTGAGGATTTCGACGCCTATCCGCGCACCCTCGACGCTGATCTCAAGGTGTTGGAGGAGGCGGGGGTCGAGATCGCGTTCACGCCGGAGGCCGAGGACCTGTACGCCCAGGACGCGAGCGTCACCGTGCACCCAGGGCCGCTGGGCGACGAGTTGGAGGGTGCGTCGCGGCCCGGCCATTTCACGGGCGTGCTCACGGTCGTGGCGAAACTGTTCAACATCGTGCGGCCGCACTACGCGTTGTTCGGGGAGAAGGACTACCAGCAGCTCGTGCTCATCAAACGGATGGTGCGGGACCTCAACCTGGACGTGAAAGTGCTGGGTGTCCCCACGGTGCGCGAGTCCGACGGGTTGGCGTTGTCGTCCCGGAACGCCTACCTGTCCGACAAGGAGCGAGAGCTTGCGGCGGTGCTGTCGGCGGCACTCGTCGCGGGGGCTCACGCGGGTGCGCGTGGGGCGGACGCGGTGCTCGAGGCCGCGAGGAGCACGCTCGCGTCCCGGCCCGAGGTGGAGGTCGACTACCTCGAGCTTCGGAGCACCGAGTTGGGGCCGCCCCCCACCGACGGGGAAGGTCGACTGCTCGTGGCCGCCAGGGTCGGCACCACGCGGCTCATCGACAACGTCGGGGTCCTGCTCGGCGCGGCGGCCGAGCACGGTATCGGCGAGCAGTGAGGACGCAGGGGGAGGAGGAGATTCCGCCATGTATCGGACCATGCTGAAGTCCAAGATCCACCGGGCGACGGTGACGCAGGCGGACCTGCACTACGTCGGGTCCGTGACGGTGGATCGGACGTTGATGGAGGCGGCCGACCTGCTGCCGGGTGAACAGGTGACGATCGTGGACGTCACCAACGGCGCACGGCTGGAGACGTATGTCATCGAGGGTGAGCGGGACAGCGGTGTGCTGGGGATCAACGGTGCGGCCGCGCATCTCATCCACCCCGGAGACATCGTCATCCTGATCGCCTACGGGATCATGGACTCCGCCGAGGCCGCGTCGTTCGAACCGCGGATCGTGTTCGTCGACGGTGACAACCGCATCGTGAATCTCGGCGGCGACCCTGCCGGGGTGCCCGACGGTTACGGTCTGGAAAGCGGTGCCGCCACCGTGGATGCCGAGGCCTCGAAGACGCGTGCGCCGGTGGCCGAGACGGCGGATGCCGCGCGTTTGGATGCGTTGTTGCACGCGGAGAAGTAGGTGCTGCTCACCGTAGACGTCGGAAACTCGAACATCGTCCTCGGTCTGTATTCGGGTCGCGGCGAGAAGGCCCGGTTCGTGGACCACTGGCGGATGCGGACGGATCCGCATATGACGGCCGATGAACTCGCGCTCACCATGCGGGGGCTGCTCGGCCGGTTCGCCGACGAGGTGACCGGTATCAGCGCGTTGTCGACGGTGCCCACCGTGCTGCGGGAGCTGCGGGTGATGTTGGACCGCTACTACCAGGCGGTGCCGAGGATCATCGTGGAGCCCGGGGTGCGCACCGGCGTTCCGCTGCTGGTGGACAATCCCAAGGAGGTGGGTGGCGATCGCCTCGTCAATACCCTGGCCGCCCACCACCTGTACGACAAAGCCTGTGTGGTGGTCGATTTCGGTACGTCGACGACCGTGGACGCCATTTCGGCCAAGGGCGAGTTCCTCGGGGGCGCGTTCGCGCCGGGAATCGATATTTCGGTGGACGCGTTGGCTTCCCGTGCCGCCGCGTTGCGGAAGGTGGAGTTGGTTCCTCCCCGATCGGTGATCGGGAAAAACACCGTCGAGTGCCTGCAGTCAGGTATTTTGTACGGTTTCGCGGGACAGGTCGACGGACTCGTCAAAAGAATCTCGCGGGAGTTGTCGGCGATCTCGGGTGGGCCGGTGGAAGTGATCGCTACCGGCGGGTTGGCCCCACTCGTGTTGGGTGAGTCGGAAACCATCACCAAACACGTGCCACATCTCACTCTGCTGGGGCTGCGTCTTGTTTTTGAGAGGAACACGGGGTCGAGGCGGCACTCGCGGTCCTGAGCGGGTTGTTTCCTGCCGCTTCATCGGACGCGAGATTGTGTTCCTCTCGCTTAAGGCGTGGTTGGGTGGCCGAGACAATCGGCGAAGTTGATTTGCGTTATTCTGTGCGCGAGAGTAACAATATGCTCAGGCAAAGCTTTTGGCTCGGGCGTGGGCACCACGTGATCTCAGCACGGCTTCAGCAGGAGGAATAGGATGGCGCAGAAGGTCTTTGTCTCTCTCGTGGACGACATCGACGGGTCGGAAGCGGATGAGACGGTCGAGTTCGGTCTCGACGGCGTCAACTACGAGATCGATCTCTCCGCAGAAAATGCGGAGGAATTGCGTGACGCCCTTGCCCAGTACGTTGAGCACGCCCGTAGGGCTGGTGGCCGGAAGCGGCCGTCCAGCAGGGGCGGCGCGAAATCGCCTGCTCGCTCGGCCACTGTGGACCGCGAGCAGAACCAGGCCATTCGTGCGTGGGCGCGGAAGAACGGTTACGAGGTCTCGGACCGCGGGCGTATCCCGTCCGAGATCGTTGAGGCTTACCACCGGCGGAACTGAATGAAGTCGTGTTGTGGCCTCCCGGGCGAGTTGCCCGGGAGGCCATTTTTCGTGTCGAGGTGGTGGGCTTTTCGCTGTGGTTCGGATGGTCGGGCCGAGTGCCGGCCGATGTGAAATCGAGGCGGAATGGGGGTGGTTCGGTCATTTTGTTCGGTGGGGCAATCGGGGGTGAGTCATTGCGGCGTGATGGGGCATTCAGCGTACCTTTCTGGCTTCGCTGAGTAATCGTTTGTGTGTTGACGTAACGGGTTTGTGCGACTGGTGGGTCTGTTCGGATCCACCGACTGTCGGGAATAGGGGTACGGCCTCGGCTTCGGGGTGGGGGCGTTTTGACCGTTGCCTGAGGTGGGCCGTGGTGCCTGGGGTGTCTGCGCTTGTGGGTGGTGGCTGTGACGTTCTGTGGCCGGGTGGGTGTTTTGGGGGAAGTTGATGTCGGTGAGTGAGTTGGGCGTTACTCTTCGGCGGTGATGCTTCGGGGAGGTGGGCATGACCGCGTCCGGTAATTGGCTGTCGGATGTGATGTTCTGGGTCGACGGCGTGGCTTCAGGCGCTGCTGGGGGTGGTGCCGCCGCTGGGGGTGGTGGCGCTTTGGGTGGCAGCGGGGGTGGTGCGCCTTCGGGATCGCAGGGCTTCAGCCTGACCCGCGAGGAAGCCGAACGGGCCCTAGAGGAGTTCCGCGCTATCTACAACGATCCGGCGAGTGTGCAGTTGAACGAGGCGTTTGTCGGCGATGGTCCCGGCCGGGGGGCCTTTGGTTACGGCTCCAAGCACATTGCAAGGGAGATCGCGTACTTTCGTGAGCTTGTTGGGCGCTTGGAGAAGGCGCTCGGCTATGTCGCGGAGGCCGACGAGTCGGCCGGTCACCATGTCGGTAAGGCAGGCGGGCTCGAAGACGGCGGAGATAGGGGAGCCCTCGAATGATGAGGATGGCAGGTGCAGTCCTAGCTGGTGCGGTTGTGTTGTTGGTCGCTGGGTGTTCGGCTACGTCGGATGGCGTGGCATCTCCCGCTTCGCAGGATCCCGGTGTTTCGCAGTCGGTGAGTTCGTCGTCCAGTGAGAGTCAGTCACCGAGTGGGGGGCAGTTGCCGCATAGTGGCGCTCCGGCGGTGAGTGATCCGTTGCCGGAGTCTGCGATTCCTGAGGACCCGTGTGATGCGTTCACACGGGAGCAGATCGAGTACGCCCTTGGAGACAACGCGCCGGAAGGGAAGCGCGAGGAGCTTCCTACGGGGCCCACGTGTACATGGCAAGATTCGGAGTCGGGTGCTGGTTTCGGTGCTTAC
>SMEZ01000392.1_pt1 | contig 17593 bp, 19 predicted proteins | sample 2456351 | NCBI WGS metagenome assembly SMEZ01 (sample SAMN10132605, study PRJNA489261) | soil metagenome | isolation source: day120 antibiotic-loamy sand soil ammended with composted manure from dairy... | place: USA | collected 2015-04-01 | reverse complement strand
ATCCCATAGTCGGTGTGGGAGCTGTGGAATCCGATCTCGAGAACCTGACCGCGACCGCGCAGAGGTCGAGTGCCGCCGAACCCTGCCTGCGGATGTCCCGTATCTTGCTCAACAACCTCGCGACGAGCTCGGCCTGACGCACCCGCTGTTCGGACTGGTAGGCGAATCCGGTCGCCAACAGCGACACCCCGAGGCTCTCCGGCGCGGAACACCGCAAGGGACGTCCGTCCAACCACGCCCCACGTCCCCGGGTGGCGGTCCACCGCCTTCCGCTGGCGGGTTCGACCACGGCACCGGCCACGGTCGCCCCGTCGATCTGCGCGGCCACCGAGACGGCGAACCACGGCAATCCGTACAGGAAGTTGACCGTTCCGTCGATCGGGTCGACCACCCAGGTCACACCGGTGTCCTCCGAGGAATCCGCGGCGGTGCGCGTACCCTCCTCCTCACCGAGGACCGCATCGTGCGGTCTCAGCGTCGCCAACCGTTCCCGGATGAGTCGTTCCGAGGCGGTGTCCACCGCCGTCACCACGTCGGTCTCGCTGGACTTGGTGTCGACGGACACGGAGGTCCCGGCGACCATGGACTCGTAGGCGTCCCGGACCAGGTCGGCTGCCTCGACGGCGACCCGCTCCGCGGTCGCGGTCAGGTTCTCGAGATCGGATTCCACAGCTCCCACACCGACTATGGGATCACATTTGGTTACAGTTTCGCCCAACGACTTCTGAATCGAGAAGGAAGGGGCCTCGCCCATGACGGCGAACCGTGGGTTCGGCATCGACATCGGCGGAAGCGGCATCAAGGGTGCGCTGGTCGATCTGGACAAGGGTGAGCTCATCGGCGACCGCGTTCGCATCGACACGCCCAAGCCCTCGACGCCCGACGCGGTGGCCGCCGTCGTCAGCGACATCGTGGGCCGCTTCGACTGGGACGGCCCCATCGGCATCACACTCCCCGCCGTCATCAAAAAGGGCGTCGCTCAGACCGCGGCCAACATCGACCCCAGCTGGATCGGACTCGACGCTGGTGCCCTGTTCGCGGAACGGCTGGGTCGTGACATCGCCGACGTGGCGATCCTCAACGACGCCGACGCCGCGGGCATGGCCGAGATCCGTTTCGGGGACCCGGCCGCGAGGAAGGGGGTCGTCGCGCTGCTCACGTTCGGCACGGGCATCGGCAGCGCCTTGTTCCAGGACGGGACGCTCATGCCGAACACCGAGTTCGGCCACATCGAGGTCGACGGGCACGACGCGGAGAAGAAGGCCGCGGCCTCGGTCAAGGACAACGAGGGCCTCTCGTACCCGGATTGGGCCAAACGTGTCAATCGTTATCTGACCGTGTTGGAGGACCTCATCTGGCCGGATCTGTTCATCGTCGGCGGCGGGGTGAGCAAGAAGTCACACAAGTGGGTGCCGCTGTTGGACATCCGAACGCCGATCATCACGGCATCTTTGCTGAACAACGCGGGTATCGTGGGAGCAGCAGCCGCGGCGCGGGAAGGCCTTTCGCACTGAGCACCACACGCCGCTTCCGGCTCTCCCCCGCCGCGAACGGCATCGCCGACGGCACGAAACGGGCTCAAAAGATGATCGCCCGCGCGACTCCTGCCGTCGCCGTCGTTACAATGGAACACGGCTCTCGGCTGCGGGAGACAAAACCGCAGGCCGGGGCATGTTCCCCGATCCTGAGGCAGCCGGGACCCCCACGTCTCGGTTCGTCGTGACCGACCGCTGCGAAAGGGCGTACGTGGCAGCCGCAAAGACCGCAACACGAAGCGGGACTAAGACAACGAGCGCCGCTAAACCGACGACTGCCGACGAGGACACGGCGGCCGTGGACGAAACGGCCACGCCGGAGACGAAGTCGTCGGGTCGTAAGACGGCCGCAAAGAAGGCTCCCGCGAAGTCCGCGAAGACCACCCGGACGCGCAAGACCACCACCAAGTCGGACAAGGCCAAGACGACGACTCGGTCGAAGGCCAGCAAGAGCACCAGCAAGGCCAAGAGCAAGAAGTCCGCCGAGCTGGACGAGGGCTTCGACAGTCCGGAGCTCGAGGACGTCGACCTGTCCGACCTCGACGTCGACGCCGTGGAAGTGGACGTCGTCGACGCGACCGTCACCGAGGACACCGACGAGTCCGACGAGGAGTCCGACGCCAACGACCCGGACTTCGTGTGGGACGAGGAGGAGTCCGAGGCTCTGCGTCAGGCGCGTAAGGATGCTGAGCTCACCGCATCCGCCGACTCGGTGCGGGCCTACCTGAAGCAGATCGGTAAGGTCGCGCTGCTCAACGCCGAGGAGGAGGTCGAGCTCGCCAAGCGCATCGAGGCCGGCCTTTACGCCGCCGAGCGCCTGCGGATCGCCGAGGAGGAGGGCGAGAAGCTCTCCACCCAGATGCGCCGCGACCTGAAGTGGATCGTGCGCGACGGGGAGCGGGCCAAGAGCCACCTGCTCGAGGCGAACCTCCGGCTCGTGGTGTCGCTGGCCAAGCGCTACACCGGGCGCGGCATGGCGTTTTTGGACCTCAGGGCAACCTGGGCCTGATCCGCGCGGTGGAGAAGTTCGACTACACCAAGGGCTTCAAGTTCTCCACCTACGCGACGTGGTGGATCCGCCAGGCCATCACCAGGGCCATGGCCGACCAGGCCCGCACCATCCGCATCCCGGTGCACATGGTGGAGGTCATCAACAAGCTCGGCCGGATCCAGCGCGAACTGCTGCAGGACCTGGGCCGCGAACCCACTCCGGAAGAACTCGCCAAGGAGATGGACATCTCCCCGGAGAAGGTCCTGGAGATCCAGCAGTACGCCCGGGAGCCGATCTCGTTGGACCAGACGATCGGCGACGAGGGCGACTCGCAGCTGGGTGACTTCATCGAGGACAGCGAGGCCGTGGTGGCCGTGGACGCGGTGTCGTTCACGTTGCTGCAGGATCAGCTGCAGTCGGTGCTGCAGACGCTGTCCGAACGTGAGGCCGGTGTGGTGCGGTTGCGCTTCGGTCTCACCGACGGTCAGCCTCGCACGCTGGACGAGATCGGCCAGGTGTACGGCGTCACACGGGAACGCATCCGGCAGATCGAGTCCAAGACCATGTCGAAGTTGCGCCACCCGTCCCGCTCGCAGGTCCTGCGGGACTACCTGGACTAGCGGCGACCGAAGGGGCACCGACTCTAAGGCAAGCACAACGAACACATCGAGGCCGGAAGAAGCCAGGCCGGGTCGTGGCACCCGGTGGCTTCCCGGCCTCGACGCGTGTCCGGGCCCTGTTCGGTCTATGCGGTCTTCCGCTCGGACGCGCCCGACCGCAACCCCACCCCTACCACGACGGCGAGGATGCCGACCGCCTCGCCGAGCGTGGGGATCTGCCGCAGCATCACGAATCCGATGACGGCGGCTGTGACAGGCAACAGTGCCAGCAACAGGGCGAACCGAGCCTGTCCCACGCGGCGTAGAACGACCTGGTCGAGGGCGTACGGTACGACCGTGGACAACAGCCCCACCCCGACCGCGAACGCGAGGAGATCGGGCTCGTCCCATACGGCGGTGGTGCCCAGCACGAGGGGCGAGAGCACGACTGTGGCGACGGTGAAGCCCACGGCCAGGCTGTCGACACCGTTGCCGGCGAGGGCGACACGTTTGCCCAACACGATGTAGGCCGCCCAAGCCACCGCCGCGCCCAACGCGAACGCCACTCCTGCGGGGCTGCCCTCCCATTGCACATCGGCGATCACGGCGACACCGACGGTGACGCTGGCGAGGGCCGCCAGATCCCGCAGGCCTCGCGAACCGAGCGCGGCGACCAGCACGGGACCGAGGAATTCGATCGCCACGGCCGTGCCCAGCGGTAGCCGAGCGATCGCCTCGTAGAACAGCACGTTCATCCCCGCTGTGACCACGCCGAACGTTCCCGCCAGGAGCAGCGCGCGCCCCCGCCACGCCTCTCGTCCGGGCCTGCGCCACGCCAGCAGGATGAGGGCTGCGCCGAGGCACCGAAGCCAGGCCACCCCGGCGGGCGTGGCGGCTTCGAACAGCCATACCGCCAGCGCCGCGCCGACATACATGGAAATTCCGCTGAGAACGAACACGAAGGGCGCGGGAACGGCGTCCAGCGCACTTTTCCTGGTGGGGATTGTCACGCTTTCCGATAGTGCCTGACCACGAGAAACAGGCGTTGAAGCGGGCTTTTCGAAGGCAGGGAAAGGTATTGTCGAACTGTCTGCGACGTTCGGGCTAATCCGACGTGACACGGCTCCCACACGGCTTGGGAACACTTGCGAGAGCCAGAACGTCTGCAAGAGTGGAGGCAGCGATCCACCGCGATCGGCGGGGACGCAGACCACGGTGGTCGCGGCTGAACGATGGCATCGGCTGGCGATGCCGGGACGGAGGGAGACTCCAATGACACCGACGACGCTCACCCGCCCCGAACTGACCGCTGCGGACCGTTGTGACCGTTGCGGAGCAGCCGCAAAGATGCGTGCCGTTCTCCCGAACGGCGGAGAGTTGTTGTTCTGCGGCCACCACGGCCGCGAGTACGAGGCCAAGCTTAGGGAGCTGGACGCTGACATCCAGCGCTGACGCCGTCGCCCAGCCGCACGGAGCGTAAGCGGGGGCGGGGTCCCGATTCGGGCCCCCGCCCCCGTCGTGTTCGGGACCGCCGGATCGGCCTCTACACCGTGTCCATGATCTCCTCGAACGCGACCTCGGCGGCTCCCAAGAGTTTGGCGTCGCGCCCCAGTGCCGAGCGTTCCACACGGACACCCCCCATGGCGCGACTCACCATGCTGCGCTGCCGTACCTGACTCACCACGTCCTCCAGCACCGCGTCGGGCAGGCCGGTGAAGAGGTCCCCGAGCACGACGAGTTCGGGCCCCAGGACGTTCACCACGTTGACGAGCCCGAGGGTCAGCCATTCCGCCAGCCGACCCAGGCGCCGACGTGCCGCGTCCGGGTCGGCCGCCAGCGCACGGAGCTCCACCACCACGGCTCCCCTCGGACTGTCCTCGGGAAGGCCCAGGGCGCGGCAGAACGCCGCCTCGCCGACCTCGGTCTCCCAGCAGCCACGGCTGCCGCAGTAGCACTCACGACCCTGCGGGTGCACCACCATGTGTCCGAGTTCGCCCACGTAGCCGGACTCCGAGCGCGCCCGACAACCGCTCCCCCAAAGCCACGTCGCTCCACCTCAGGTTCGGCGCCTCGTGCACGTGCCCGTCGAGACGACGGACCACGCCCGGCACCGAGACCCCGCACGCCACCGGCCGCACCCCCAGGTCGGTCGCCAACAGCTCGGTGGATTCGACGACCCGAGTGATCACCTCGCCGGGAGCGCGAGTGCGGCTGTGGAGCTTCCAGCTGTTGCGGCCGAGGATCTCACCGCCGAGTCCGACCAGGGCCAACGCGACGTGTTCGACCTGGATGTCCACGGCCAGCACCACGGCGGCCTCGGGTTGCGGCAGCACCAACAGCGACGGCCTGCCCGCCTGTCTGCCCGGCCTCGGTACCCGTTCCGCCACCACACCCGACTCCGCGAGCCCGTCGACGAGTGCCTTGATCGTGCTGCGGTTGAGGCCCAGCTCAGTGGCGAGTTCTGCGCGAGTGCTCGGCCCCTCGAGGTGGAGCAGGCGCAGCAGGCTCGCACGGTTGTACCGCCGCACCTCGTCGGGCCGGACCACGGGCGTGCTGGTCACGGCCGTAATCGTCGCATCACGAAGATCAGCGGGCCGCGCCGGCCGCGCGCTTGCGTGACACCGCGTCCACGGTGGCGGCGAGCAGCAGGACGAGCCCCGTGATGATCGACACGACCGCCGCGGGTTGCTTGAGCAGCCCGAGACCGTTGGACACCACGGCGAGTACGGTGCCGCCGATGACGGCGTCGGACACCCGACCCTTGCCGCCGAACAAGGACGTACCGCCGATCACGGCGGCGCCCACGGCGAACAACAGCGTGTTGAGTCCGCCCGCCTGCGGGTCGACCGAACCGACCTTCGACGAGTACACGATCGCGCCGAGCGCGGCCACCGAGGAACACACGACGAACACACTCGCCCTGATGCGCGTGACGTCGATGCCCGCCCTGCGCGCGGCTTCCCGGTTCCCACCGACGGCATAGATGTGCCTGCCGTAACGCGTGCGGTTGAGCACGTAGGTCCCGAGAGCGAGCAACGCCAGCACGATCGGCACCACATACGGAACACCGCGGATCTCGATGGTCGGGTTCGGCGACCGATCGACCGTCAACAGAGCGGTCGCCACCACGCCGAGGACGGCGACGCCACCCACCTTGAGCGCGACGATGGTGGTCGGCTGGGTCACCAGACCGCGCCGTAGCCGTCGGATGTGCCGACCCAGTACGACGGTGGCGAATCCACCGACGGCGATGAGACAGAGCAACCAACTGCCGAACACGGACAGGTTGCCGTTCGCGACCGCGTTCAGCACCGGCGAGGTGGAGATACCGAGCACGCCGCCCTCACCGATGAACTGGAGGATCACCCCCTGCCACGTGAGGAACAGCGCGAGCGTCACCACGAACGACGGCATCCCGATCCGGGCCACCAGAAATCCGGTGATGCACCCGATCGCGGTCCCCACGCACAGCGCGAGCAACATCTCCACCCACGGGTTGGCGGGCAATCCGGACACGGTGAGGCCGATGCCGAGCACCGAGATCACCGCACCCGCCCAGATGCGTAACAGCATCGCGAGGACCGCGGCGAGGGCGAGCACGGCGTTGAACAGGATGAACACGGTCGAGCCCATGCCCCCGAGCAGGTTGCCGTCCTCGACGAAGTGCATCGCGAGTACCGCTGCGGTGACACCGGAGGCGGTGCCCGCCGACAGGTCGATCTCGCCGACCAGCAGCACGAAGACGATGCCCATCGCGATGATGGTCTGTCCCGCTCCCTGCGCGAGCAGGTTGGCGAGGTTGTTCAATGACAGGAAGACGTCCGACAGGGTGGCGAACACCGCCACGAGTACCACGAGCCCGAGCAGCGCCGGCAACGAACCGAGCTGGCCGGCGCGCAGCCGCGCGAAATAGTCACGCACGACCTCGGACGTCGACATCGCGGTGGTGTCGATCCCGAAGTCGGAGATCGCCGCACTCTGCGGCGAGGTAGAGGTTTGCGTCATCTGAAGGTCCTCTTGCTGGCGGGAATCCGGTCACAGAGCCACGTTCTCGGGCCGGGCGAGTCCGAGGTCGCCGGACCGACCGGCGGTGATCAACTCGACCACTTGCCCGTGCGTGACGTCCTTCGTGCGCACCTCGGCGACCATGCGCCCCAGGTACAGCACGGCGATCCGGTCGGACACCTCGAACACGTCGGCCATGTTGTGGCTGATGAGCACCACGCCCAGTCCCTGCTCGGCGAGCCTGCGCACGAGGTCCAACACCTGCCGGGTCTGGGCGACGCCGAGGGCGGCCGTGGGCTCGTCGAGCAACACCACCGAGCTCTCCCACAGCACGGACTTGGCGATGGCCACGGTCTGCCGCTGCCCGCCGGAGAGCGCGGAGACCGGGGTGCGCACGGACTTCACCGTGCGCACCGACAGCGACGCCAGTGTCCTGCGTGCCGCCTCCTCCATGCCGGCCTCGTCGAGCAGCCATGCGCTGCCGCGTTCCCTGCCGAGGAACATGTTCTGCACGATGTCGAGGTTGTCGGCCAGGGCGAGGTCCTGGTAAACGACCTCGATACCCAGATCGGCGGCGTCTTTGGGACCGCGGACGGACACCTCCCGGCCCTGGAAGCGGATGGTGCCCGAGTCCACGGGATGGATCCCCGCGATACATTTGACCAATGTGGACTTACCGGCGCCGTTGTCGCCGACGAGGGCGGTCACCTCACCCGCCCGGACGGCGAAGTCCACATCGTGCAACACGTGCACCGGACCGAAACTCTTGTTGACCCTACGGAGTTCGAGCACTGGCTCCGTCATGGCCTCGCTTGTGGACTCCGAGTGGGTGACGACGTCGGTCATGCCCAGCCTCACTTGATTCCGAGTTCGGCACAGTCGTCGGCGAGATCCCGCGTACAGATCTCGTCGGCTGAGACGTAGCCCTCGTCGACGACCCGCTTCACCTCGTCCCTGGTGATGAGGTACGGCTCCAGCAGCACGGATGCGACCTCGCGCTTCCCCTTGGGGTCTTCGAGGGTGTCCGTGGCGACCGCCTCGGCGGCGGCCTTGTCGCCCTCGACGAGCGCGGCGGCCAGCTCGGCCGTGGCCTCGGCCTCCTCCTTGATCGGCTTGAACACCGTCATGTACTGGTCGCCGCGCAGGATCGCCCGCAGTCCCTCCGCGGTGGCGTCCTGACCGGTGACCGGCACCTTCCCGTTCAGGCCGTACTTCTTCAGCACCGTGATGACGGCGCTGGCGAGTCCGTCGTTGGCCGCGACCACACCGTCGACCTCACCACCGTTGGAGGTCAGGATCTGCTCGAAGACCCGACCGCCCTCCTGGTTGTTCCAGTCGTCGATCGGCTGACTCCGTACGAGTTCCAGCTCTCCGGAGTCGTAGAGGGGCTGGAGCACGTTGCGCTGACCCTCGTGGAACAGCGTGGCGTTGTGGTCGGTCGGGGCACCCTCGATCTCGATCACCTGAGCGCCCGACTTACCGTCCAGTGCCTCCGCGAGGCCCTCACCCTGCAGCTCTCCGACCCGGACGTTGTCGAAGGAGACGTAGTACTCGGAGCTGCCGCCGAGGTTGAGGCGGTCGTAGTCGATGGTGGGGATCCCCGCCGACTTGGCCTTGGCCGCCACGGCCCCGCCGATCTCACTGTTGATCGACGCGATGATCAGGACCTGCACGCCCTGAGCGATCATGCCGTCGGCCAGGGTCGAGAACTTCTGGACGTCCCCCTGGGCGTTTTGGATGTCCGGCTCGAAGCCCTTCGCACGCAGTGCCTCTTCCAGCATGGGCTTGTCGAAGCCCTCCCACCGGGCCGACGAGGCTGTCTCGGGGAGGATCACGCCCACCTTGCCGAGCGGGGCGTCCGCCTGCGCACCGCCGGTCTCCTCTTTGGAGGCATCACCGCCGCCGGAGTTCGCACCACAGGCCGACAGCGTGAGGGAAATGCCCAGCGCGGCAGCGCAGGCGCGGAGTCGGAAGCGTCGTCGCATCGTCACACCTTCCCGGTGCCGAGATAAATGTTGTGCGCGACAACATATGCACGACATCACGGGAACGGAATACCTGTATCGATTCAGTTCACGGGTCCTGAAACGCAACCGTGACCCACGAGACCGGTGCTCCCCCGCGCCTGCCGGGTTCTGCGCGCCTACCAGGACCGGAGAGTGGCGATGCGCTCCTCGAGTTGCTCCACGGTGGCCATCGCCGTCGGCGGTCCACCGCAGATCCGACGCAACTCGTTGTGGATCACCCCGTGCGGTTTGCGCGTGCGGTGGTGGTAGAGCCCGACCAGCGTGTTCAATTCCTTACGCAGCGCCTTGAGCCGTTCGTTCACCGAGGCCGGGCGTGGCGTGGGCGCGGGCGGTTTTGCTCCTCCTGCCGCTTGCGCAGCAGCATCCGTACCTGATCGGCATCCAGCAATCCGGGTAGGCCGAGGTACTCCTGTTCCTCCTCGCTGCCCGCCAACACGGGCGTGCCGAACGAGTTGCCGTCGTAGATCACCTGGTCGAGCTCCGCCGACGCGCCGAGCGAGGTGAACGACTTCTCCTCCTCGCCACGCTCGTTGTCGGTGCGGTTGGCCGCGACGATCAGTTCGTCGTCCCAGCCGCTCTTCTCGCGGTGCGGCTTGCCGAGCACATGGTCACGCTCGGCCTCCAGCTCACTGGCCAGCTCCAACAACACCGGCACACTCGGCAGGAACACACTCGCCGTCTCCCCCGGACGACGTGACCGCACGAAGCGGCCGATGGCCTGCGCGAAGAACAGCGGGGTCGACGCGCTGGTGGCATACACCCCGACGGCCAGCCTGGGCACGTCGACGCCCTCGGAGACCATGCGGACCGCCACCAGCCAGCGTTGCTCGGACTCGGAGAACTCCGCGATGCGTTTGGTCGCCCTCGGATCGTCCGAGAGCACCACGACGGGTTGCTCCCCCGCGATCCTGGCCAGGATCTTCGCGTACGCACGGGCCGACTCCTGGTCGGTGGCGATGACCAGGCCACCCGCGTCGGGCATTCCGCTGGTCCGCAACTGCGTCAACCGCGTGTCGGCCGCCTCGAACACCGCGGGGATCCACTCCCCACTGGGGTCGAGGGCGGTACGCCAGGCCCTGGCGTTCTGCTCGGCGGTGAGCGGTTCACCGAGCCGCGCGGTGAACTCGTCGCCGGCACTCGTGCGCCACGAGGCCTCACCCGAATAGGCCAGGAACACCACGGGACGCACGACACCGTCGGCGAGCGCGTCCGCGTAGTTGTAGGAATGGTCGGGTTTGCTGCGCAGCGCGCCGTCGGCGTCCGGTTCGTAGGTGACGAACGGGATCGGCGAATCGTCGCTGCGGAACGGCGTACCGGTCAGCGCCAACCGGCGGACGGCGGGCGTGAACGCCTCGTAGATGGCATCGCCCCACGACTTGGAATCGCCGGCGTGGTGGATCTCGTCCAGGATGACGAGGGTCTTGCGGTTCTCGGTACGCACCCTGTGCAGGCTCGGATGAGCGGCGACCTGGGCATAGGTGACCGCGACACCCTGGTAGTCCGGGGACGTGACCCCGTCGGAGTTACGGAAGTTCGAGTCGATGGCGATACCGGCGCGCTCCGCCGATTCCGCCCACTGGTGTTTGAGATGTTCGGTGGGAGTGACGATGGTGACCGCCTCGACGGTGCGGTCGGAGAGCAGTTCGGCGGCCACCCGCAGCCCGAACACCGTCTTACCCGCCCCGGGCGTCGCCACCGCGAGGAAATCCTTGGGCTTGCGCGTGAGGTACTTGGTCAGCGCGCGACGCTGCCACGCACGCAGGGGGCGGGCTGTCGCGTCGTGCGCGGGCTCGGGGGCGGACGTGGCACCGCCGTCCCGGACCTTGGTCGTCTCCGACACCGACGCTCCAACTCCTCGACATACGGACATGCGAAAACCCTCACGACGGTGATCGGCTGCCGAGCCTGAGGTCAGTGAGGGTGCCTGCGCAAGCTTACCTGGGGTGGCATCGGGAAAACTGAGAAGGACACGCCGCGGGGTAGGCGAGCCGATCAAGTTTCGATGGACCATGCTGGGAGCCGCAATGCAGACGCGAAACGGCGGCACCACCGACGACGAGGGCGAACCCCGGCCCTCCCGACCGGCCAGGCGCAAAGGACCTTTGCTTCTGGTGGGTCGCACCCTGAGTAAGGCCTGGAACGGCAACATCTTCTCCGAGGCGGCCGAGGCCGCGTTCTGGCAGACGCTGTCGTTGCCTCCCTTACTGCTCGGCCTGCTGGGTAGTCTCGGGTTCATCGGCGACTGGTTCGGCGAGAACGTCGTCCGCCAGGCCCACGATAAGATCATCGCGTTTTCGGACACGATCTTCAGCGACAGCGTGGTCCAGCAGATCATCGCGCCGACCGTCGACGACATCCTGACCACGGGTAAAGGCGAGATCGTGTCCGTGGGCTTCCTCATCTCGCTGTGGGCCGGCTCGTCGGCGATGTCCTCGTTCGTGGACGCCATCACCGTGGCCCACGACCAGTACGGCGTACGCAACGAGGTCTGGCAGCGGATCTTCGCGCTGTTGCTGTACTTGGGCAGCCTGGTCCTGCTCGTGATCGGGTTGCCGATCATCGCCATCGGTCCGGACCTGTTGCCGGAATTCTTCCCGGACGACTGGAAGCCCACCATCGCGTCGTGGCTGAGCGTGCTCTACTACCCCACCGTGGCGGTGTTGCTGGTGCTCGCGCTCGCCACGTTGTACAAGCTCGCACTACCGCGAAAACTGCCGTGGCATCGGGGACTTCCGGGCGCCGTCCTGGCGATGGTGATCTTCCTGCTGTCCAGTGTCGGTCTGCGCTTCTACATCAGTTGGATCACCACGACCGGCTACACCTACGGCGCGTTGGCGACACCGATCGCGTTCTTGCTGTTCACGTTCTTCATCGGCCTGGCCATCGTGGCGGGCGCCTACTTCAACAGCGCCATCCAGGAACTCTGGCCGGCGAAGATGACCCGCAGACAACGCCGCAAGTGGCGCAGGTTGGAGATGGAGCGGCTCAAAGAACGTATCCAGGCCGAGGAGGCGGCCAAGGGCACCCTGTGGCACCGCACCACCCAGCCGTTGCGCAGACCACGTCAGCCTGACGGCGACGCGGACGGGGAAGGCGACAAGGAGACGAAAAGACGCGAGGGCCGCGACGATCAGACGGGCCGGGGGAACACGACCTCACAGGGGCGTGCCTCGAGCACCGCCGCGGACCACGAGACCGCCGACGGTCCGCGGCGGGACGGTGGATCGGGCTGACCTTCGCAGTGGGTCAGTCCTCACCGCCGGGAGGCAGACTTTCGAAGATGCGCTTGCATTCCGGGCAGACGGGCGAGCCCGGCTTCGGTGATTTCGTCACCGGGAAGACCTCGCCGCACAGCGCCACCACGTGCGTACCCATGACCGCGCTCTCGGCGATCTTGTCCTTACGCACGTAGTGGAACATCTTCGGAGAGTCGTCGTCCGTGGTGTCCGTGCTCTCCGGCCTGGTGTCGACTTCGGGAAGCGTCATCGTACTCACGCCTCCATGATGCCCCATCTCCGCGATGCCCCATGACGTCCCGCTGATCCGATGGGCGAGGATGCTTGCCCGTGAGTACCCAACCCGACACTCCACTGTCGCTGTCGCCCGAGGTCGCCGACGCCGTCGCCACCCATGCGCCGATCGTCGCCCTCGAAAGCACCTTGCTGTCCCACGGACTACCACCCGGCCGCAACCTGGAGGTCGCCCGCCGACTCGAGGGCGTCGTACGTGAGGCGGGGGCGGTGCCCGCCACGATCGCGGTCCTCGACGGTGTCCCGCGCGTGGGACTGACCGACGCCGAACTCGAACGGATCTGCTCCCCGGACGCAGAACTCGACAAACTGTCACTGCGCGACCTGGGTCCCACCGTGGCGCTGGGTCGTTCGGGGGCCACCACGGTGGCGAGTACAGCGGCGCTGGCCGCCGCGGCGGGCATCCCGGTGTTCGCCACCGGCGGGCTCGGCGGCGTGCACCATCCGGTGCCGGGCACGAACGTGACCTGGGATGTTTCCGCCGACCTCGGGACCCTGGCGCGCACGGACGTCCTGGTGGTGTGCTCGGGTATGAAGTCGATCCTCGACATCGCCGCCACCCTGGAGGTCCTGGAGACACACTCGGTTCCCGTACTCGGCTACCGCACCGACGACTTCCCCGCCTTCTACCTACGTTCGTCCGGTCATCCCGTGCCACACCGGGTGGACGACCCGGCGCAGGCGGCGGCCGTCGTGACCGCGCACCGACGGTTCTCCTCCTCGGGGGTGTTGCTGGCCAACCCCATACCCGTCGAACACGAACTCGACCGCGACGTTCACGACCGGTTGCTGGCCGAAGGACTGGAACTGGTGCGAAAGCGCGGGGTCACCGGGTCCGACGTCACACCGGTTCTGCTGGAGCATTTCCACACCGCCAGCGGTGGGGCCAGCCTCGACGCCAATGAGGCGCTCGTGCTGTCCAACGCCGACCTCGCCGCATGTATCGCCACGGAGCTCGCGCGATGAAGGTCGTGGTCGTGGGAGACGTCGGTCTGGACGTCGTGGCTCAGCACGACGAACCGATCGTCTACGGCGGTGACTCCCGCGCGGCCGTCACCGTCACGGGTGGCGGCGCGGGGGCCAACACAGCACTGTGGCTCCAGGACCGGGGTGCCGAGACGACCCTGGTGGCCCGGGTGGGCGACGACGCGGGCGGACGTCTGCTACGCCATGAGCTGGAGACCGCCGGGGTGCGCTGCGTGTTCGCCGTGGACCCCGCCACGGCCACGTGTTGTGTCGTGGTGCTCGTCGACGCGAAGGGGCAACGCACCATGCTTCCCGACCGGGGAGCCAACAAGCGGTTCTGCCCCGACGACGTTCCCACCACCTGCCTGGAAGGGGCTGACCATCTGCACCTGTCCGGCTACGTACTGTTGGATCCGTCGTCGCGCGCCGGAGGCTTGGCGGCGCTGGCACGGGCCAAGAGGATGGGGCTGACGACCTCGGTCGACCCTCAGGCGGCCGCGCTGTTGACCGCGGACGAACTGCGGGCGCTGACGGGTTCCTCGGAGCCGGAAGCGGCGCGACAGTTGCTCGACACGGTGGGCTCGGTGGCGGTCACGTTCGGGTTGGAGGGCGCCGCATGGATCGACGGGGACGGCATCGTGACCGCCCCGGCGAAGTCCGTCCCGTGCGTGGACAGCACCGGAGCGGGGGATGCGTTCAACGCGGGATTCCTCACCGCATGGCTCCAGGGGGCCTCGCCGGCGGTCGCGCTGGACCACGGCGCGGAACTCGGCGCCAAAGCCGTCAGCCGCATAGGCGCCCAGCCCTGACCGCGCGGGGACCCCACGCCGGCCGCTCGGTCAGGACTCCGGGGAGTCGATGACGCGGTGCCGGTGACTTTCGATCGCATGAGCCGAGCGCCGATACTTGTGGACGCGCTCGGCCTTGCGAGGTGGGCGGTCGTTGGCGATCAGTACCGCGATCCACGACAGCGGAAGCGACAGCACTATCAGACCCAGCGCCAGCCACCACGTTTGATAGAAGAATCCCGCCAGGACCAGGCACGGCACCCGCATCGTCATCATGATGAGGTACTTGCGCTTGCGGGCTGCGTGTTGATCATCGTAGGAGGGCGCGGCCTCGGTGATCAGTACCGGGGCGGCGTGCTCATCATGCTCTTTCACCGCTCCACCTCCGCTGTCCATGGTCTCACCGCAGAGAACGAGGTGACACCCGGAGGGTCAAGGAATTTCCAGGCCCCTCCGGGCACCGCTGCCACCCGGCGCGGACGGCGTGCGACGATGACCAATCGTGAACGATGCGCTGCCCGAGTTCTCGACCGACGTCTGCTCCCGACTGCGGGAGGCGTTCCGCAACGCCCACTACGACACCGACGGCGTGGTCGCCCTCCTGGGTCCACAGGCTCACGCCGCACTCGGCCGGGGTGAGCCGGAACCCGCACGTCGGGCGAGTCTGGACGCCGGTTCCCTGGGCGTACTGATCCGACTCTTCCTTCTCGGGGAGACCGAACCCCGCGACGCCGTGAGCGCGGCGTTGGCGCCGCTGTCACTCGACGACGCACTCGCCACCGGCATCGTGCGCGGCGCGGACGGGGACGGACTGCGCGCGGGTTTCGACATCCGGCCGCACGGCGACGAGGAGAGCAGCTGGTGGGTGGTGTCGGACCTCGACCCCGAACAGGCGGGCAGACCCGCCGCGCCCGACCACGTGCTCGGTGTGGGACACGCCTCACTCAGTCTTGTCCGCGCTACGAGCCGACGTCCCGTGGAGAGCGTGCTCGACCTCGGCACCGGCAACGGCGTCCAGGCACTGCATGCGAGTAAGTACGCACAGCGGATCACCGCGACCGACACGTCCGCGAGGGCACTCCGGTTGGCGCAGGCGACATTCGCCTTGAACGAGCTCGACGTCGAACTGCTCCAAGGCGATTGGTTCGCGCCCGTGGCACGGCGACGGTTCGACCGCATCGTGTGCAATCCGCCGTTCGTGGTCGGTCCGCCGAGGGTCGACTACGTGTACCGGGACTCCGGTCTCGCGGGCGATGACGCCAGTGCCCTGCTGGTGCGGCAGCTGCCCGGGTTCCTCACGGAGAACGGGACGGGCCACCTGCTGGCTTCGTGGCTGCACGTGCGTGGGGAGGATTGGACGGACCGGGTGGCCCGTTGGCTGCCGCCCCACACCGATGCCTGGTTCGTCCAACGTGACATCGCCGACCCCGCGCTGTACGTGGGCACGTGGCTACGGGACGCCGGTATCGAACCCCGTTCCGCCGAGGGGCGGGCGAAGGCGAGTGCGTGGTTGGACTGGTTCGCCGAGAACGACGTGGAAGGCGTGGGATTCGGGTTCGTCACTCTGCGACGTACCGCCGCCACCTCCCCCACCGTCGTGTGTGAGGATCTGCGGCACGCTTACGACGATCCGCTCGGTTGGCTGCGAGCCCACCGCGACGACCTGCTCGACGTCGTCTACCGCGTACCCGATACCGTCGCGCTGGAACGCATCGACGTTCCCACCGAGGACGGGTGGTCCACGACGGTGCGCAGGCTGCATCGCGGGGACGGTCCGGGCTGGCAGCACGAACTCGACGAACTGACCGCCGCCCTGCTCGCGGGTTGTCGCGGAGTGTTGCCGATGAACGACCTGTTGGAGTTGCTGGCCGCAGCGCACGGGGAAGACCCGGAGGCTCTGCGCGCCTCCGCTCGGCCGCTCGTCGAGGAACTGGTACGTCACGGGATGTTGGAGGCGAGCCGATGAGGGCCGTGGTCGCCCGGGTCACCGAGGCTTCGGTCACCGTGGAAGACGAGGTCGTCGGAGCCATCACCGAGCCCGGGCTGCTCGTATTGCTGGGCGTGCACACCGACGACACACCCGAACAGGCGGAGACGATGGCCCGCAAGTTGCATGAATTGCGCATTCTGCGGGACGAACAGTCATGCGCCACCACGGGGGCACCACTGCTTGTGGTCAGTCAGTTCACTCTTTACGGTGACACCCGCAAGGGCAGGCGCCCCTCCTGGACGGCGGCGGCGCGTCCCGAACAGGCCGAACCCCTCGTCGACGCCGTCGTGCAACGGTTGCGCGACCGCGGCGCCCGGGTGGCCACCGGACGCTTCGGCGCGATGATGTCGGTGCACAGCGTCAACGACGGCCCCTTCACCGTCCTGGTGGAAGTCTGACCGAGAGGTCTGGACCACTTGCCTTCCCCGAAACGGGAACGGCTTCTTTCGGTTACGCCGCACCGCGCCCTACGGACGCCCTACAGATGCCTCGGCGTGAGGCAGTCAACACAGCACGGTGCTCGGGAACGATTCGGCAGATCCCGACGTTGACCTAAGTGTCCAGCTGGGGAGCTGGGTACGCGAGGCGGGTTCCACAGGCTCGCCAAGCGGCGCAGAAGCAGGCGTGAGCGAGAAGCACGACACGTCAGCCCGTTGACCGGGGAGGCAATATGTCCGTCCAGACACTCGAACGCGAGGCTCGCGGAATCCGCGAACGGGACATTCCCGTGCCCACCGACGACGACGTTATGCCCGCGCCCGCCGAAGAGGCCGACCTCGACGCCCAGGGTCCCGCCGCTGACCTGGTGCGCGTGTACCTCAATGGTATCGGCAAAACGGCCCTTTTGACTGCCGAGGAGGAAGTCGACCTCGCCAAGCGCATCGAGGCGGGTGTGTTCGCACAACACGTACTGGACACCTCCGACGATCTCTCCGAGGAGCGCAAGGCGGAGCTGTCGGAAGTCGTGCGGGACGGGGAGGAGGCCAAAAACCACCTCCTGCAGGCGAACCTCCGGCTCGTGGTGTCGCTGGCCAAGCGCTACACCGGGCGCGGCATGCCGCTGTTGGACCTCATCCAGGAGGGCAACCTGGGCCTGATCCGCGCGGTGGAGAAGTTCGACTACACCAAGGGCTTCAAGTTCTCCACCTACGCGACGTGGTGG
>SMEZ01000204.1_pt1 | contig 17617 bp, 14 predicted proteins | sample 2456351 | NCBI WGS metagenome assembly SMEZ01 (sample SAMN10132605, study PRJNA489261) | soil metagenome | isolation source: day120 antibiotic-loamy sand soil ammended with composted manure from dairy... | place: USA | collected 2015-04-01 | reverse complement strand
GTCGCCTCAGCCGCCGCGATCGCCCGCCGCTACACGGCGTCGACGGGAATCCCCGTCGACGGCGCACGGGACGTGCTCGCCCGCGCCCGGGAAGGCGACGCGGTGGCCCACCGGGTGTGGGAGGACGCCGTCGAGGTGCTGGGTTCCGTCGTGGCGGACCTGATCCGCGTGACCGGCGTGGCCCGGATCGTCATCGGCGGCGGCCTGGTCCACGCGGGAGAAGCCCTGCTCACGCCGCTACGGGACCGAGTGCGCGAACGGCTCACCGTGCACCCCACCGCGCACATCCTGCCCGCCGTCCTCGGCGGAGCGGCCGGTTCGTGGGGCGCCGCGCTGCTCGGCTGGGAGGCGGCCGACATCGACCTCGACCCGATCCTCACCGCGTACGCGGACGCAGTGCGTACCCGAAGCGAACCCGGTGCGGCCGAATGACCCGAGGCCCTCACCACGTCCGATCGAAGGCACGTTCGACAAGGAGCGAAAGTAATTGACCACTCCCCTCGTCTCCACCGAGATCGCCACCCAGCCCGACACCTGGCGACAGGCCGCCGCGCTGGCCCCCTCGTCCCCACTGCCTCGGCGCGGACAGCGTGTGGCCGTCGTCGGATGCGGCACGAGCTGGTTCATCGCCCAGGCCTACGCCGCACGTCGGGAAGGTCTCGGTCACGGTGTCACCGACGCCTTCGCCGCCAGCGAGTTCCCCACGGGTCGGGACTACGACCTCGTCGTGGCGATCTCCCGCTCCGGCACGACGAGCGAGGTGCTCACTCTGTTGCGCAAGCTGCGGGGGAACGTGCCGACGCTCGCCATCATCGGTGATCCCGATTCGCCGGGCCGCGAGGCGGCGGACGAAGTCGTGACCCTGCCGTTCGCCGACGAACGGTCGGTGGTGCAGACCCGGTTCGCCACCTCGACGCTCTCCCTGCTGCGGGCCGGTCTCGGCGAGGACGTCGAGTCCCTGGCCGCGGCGGCAAAGGACGCGGTGCGTTGGTCGGTGCCCTCCGCCCTGTTGGAACGGACCCAGATCACGTTCCTCGGCCGGGGGTGGAGCGTCGGTCTCGCACACGAGGCGGCCCTCAAGTGCCGGGAAGCGGCGCTGGCGTGGACGGAGTCGTACCCGGCCATGGACTACCGGCACGGTCCCAAGGCGATCTCCGACGAGAACTCCGCCGTGGTGTTCCTCGGTTCCCGTCCCGACGGTCTCGTCGAGGAGGTGGAGGCCACGGGGGCGTTGGCGTTGTGGTTCGACGAGGACCCGCAGCTGACCCTGGTGCGGTGCCAGCTGTTCGCGGTGGCGTATGCGCTGTCGAAGGGACTGGACCCCGACCGTCCCCGTCACCTGACCCGGTCGATCATCCTGTCGGGGGAGTGAGCAGCCCATGCCCCTGGTGACCCCGCACGACGCCCTGCGCCGCGCTCGCCGGGAACGTCGTGGTCTGGCCGCGTTCAACGTCATCCAACTCGAACACGCCGAAGCGTACGCGGCGGCGGCCGAGGCGACCGGCTGCACGATCGTGTTGCAGATCAGCCAGAACGCCGTGCGCTACCGCGGTGCGCTGGCACCACTGGCGAAAGCGGTGACCGCCGTGGCCGAGGCGTCGTCGGCGCCTTTGGTGCTGCATCTCGACCACGCCGACGACCGCGTCCTCGTTCGCGAGGCCCTGGAACTGGGGTTCACGTCGGTGATGTTCGACGCCTCCGCACTGCCTTATGCCGACAACGTGGCGAGCACGGCGGAGGTCGTGGCCGAGGCCCACGCCGTGGGAGCGGCCGTGGAGGCGGAACTGGGCGAGATCGGCGGCAAGGACGGGGTGCACGCCCCCGGTGTACGCACCGATCCGAAGGAGGCGGCCGAGTTCGTCCGTGACACCGGCGTCGATTCGCTGGCGGTCGCGGTGGGCTCCTCGCACGCGATGCTCGAACGCACCGCCGTCCTCGACCTGGATCTGATCGACGAACTCCGCAAAGCCGTGGACGTGCCACTGGTGCTGCACGGATCGTCGGGTGTGCCCGATGCGACGTTGACCGCCGCCATCCGCGCCGGGATGACGAAAATCAACATCGCCACGCACCTCAACCACGCACTCACCGACGCCGTGCGGAACTATCTCGCCGAACACCCCACGGTGGTGGACCCGCGCAAATACCTCGGTGCGGGCCGCGCCGCGATGACCGAGGAGGTCATCCGCCTGCTGGGCGTCCTCGACGCCGTGTGAGGCGGCCCGGCCGCACTACGTGGGTGGGCCACCCCCTGCGGCGGCCGGGCCACACGTCGACGGGCCGAACCGGCCCGCGACCATCGATCCCACACGGCACCAAGACAAGCCCATGGGCTGTCCTCGGTCGGGACCACGGACGACGCCGTTGCGGGTCCCGGATTCCCGAACATGGTCAGCGGAGTTCGCGACCGGGGAAACCGAGCCGGGCCAGAAGCTCGTCCACCATGGTCCGAAACAGCGGCTCGTGGTCGGTGATCGCCGGTCCCATGTGTCCGAAGACCTCCAGACACACCGCACCGTAGATCTGCCGCCAACAGTCGAGGAACACCATGATGACCCCGGCCGGGAGTTCGGGTTGACCGATGGCCTCGCGGTAGTTGGACATCTGTTCGAGCAGGTCCACGGGCATGCCGCTCTCGGCCGGGACGGGAAACCGCTGTCGCCGCCACGTCTCGAACACCAGAGGTCCCCACACCCCGCCAAGCCGCACCATCCAGTCCTTGGCGAGCTCGGCCTGCGCCGGACCCGCTTCAGGGCTCGGCGCACCGAACAGCAGACCGAACTCGACGACGTGCGAGACCGACCACTCCCGGAAGGCATACGTCGCCGCCCGCAGCCGCCCAGCCAAATCGTGTGGGGGCCGGCGCTCCACCGCCGACCGCATCTCCTCGACCAATTCGGTGATCAGATCCGCGGCCAGGCTACGCACGATGTCGTGCAGTCCGGCGTAGTACCGGTACAGAGCCGGTGCCGTCACCTCGACGTCCCGTGCGATCGCGCTCAAGGTCAACGTGGAAGGCCCCTGCTCGACCAGCAGGCGTCGCGCACTGCGTTTGATGTCGTGACTCAACTGCTCACGTAACCTGTCCCGCCGCGGAGTTCGCTCACCCACTCCCTCATCATCGCATGGCCCCGAAAAGGCCCAAAGAAGACCGTTAATGTGATTAACGGCCACTCCGATCGAATAGGCCCAATCCCCTGGAAGTCGGATATCGACGGCGAGAAACAATCCCCGACCAGGAGATCAACGACACTTTAATGGGACTCGGAGCCGAATCGGAACACGTCGGGTTCAAGCCACTTCAGCAGCTTGAAAGAACTTATCGAAAATCGACCGCATCGATCTTTCCACGACCACTCCGGAGAGCGAAGAAGAGTTCCGCCGCCAATGCGGATTCCCGGCGTACCCGAGCTCCGCCCTGAGGTGTGCGGGCCCATATCACACGATGCGGACGCGACGACGCGGACCACGGACCCGAGGGTCCGGGCACGGTCACTTGCCGAGCTTCGCCGGATCGAACGTCGTCGCGCGGCGGCGTCGGAACAGGAGATTGACCGCCCAGAAGAGGAGACCGACCCCCAGCAGGATGCCACCGACGATGTACTCCGTGACCGGCCTACCGGACAGCGGGCTTGCGAAGAACGCACAGGTGAGCGCTCCGAGCACCGGCACCCAGGTGGGCGCCCGGAAGTGTTCGTGTTCGACCTTGTCCCGGCGGAGCACCAACACCGCGACGTTCACGACCGCGAACACCACGAGCAACAGCAACGACGTGGTACTCCCCAGATCGGCGATCTCCAGTGAACTGACCAGGATCACCGCGACGATACTGGTGAACAGGATCGCCACCCACGGTGTGCGCCGGGTCGGGTGCACCACGCCGAACGGGGGCGGGATGATCCGCTCCTGCGCCATGCCGTAGACGAGTCGGCTGGCCATCATCATGTTGATCAAAGCGGTGTTGGTCACCGCGAACAGGGCGATCAAAGAGAAGACGACCGGCGGGAACCATGGAGCCGCCGCCTTGACGACCAGCAGCAACGGACCGTCCGAGGCCGCCAACGTGTCGGTGGGCACCAGTGTCGAGGTGACCAACGCGATCAACAGGTAGACCGTGGCGGTGATGATCATTCCCAACAGGAGGGCGCGAGGGAACGTCTTGGTGGGGTTTTTGGTCTCCTCGGCCATGTTCACCGAGTCCTCGAAACCCACCATCGCGAAGAAGGCCAACGCGGTCGCCGAGGTGACCGCCAGCAGCGGTGAGGTGTCGGGGTCGAACCTCACCAGGCGGCCGGGATCGGGGTCCACCTCAGCGCTGTGTGTTCCGGTGAACAACGCATACGCCCCGAAGACGATCACGATGGCCAACCCGGCGAGTTCCACACAGGTCAACACCAGGTTCATCCGAACGGACTCACTGACCCCGCGATAGTTGATTATCGACAGGAGCGCCAGGAAGCCGATGGCCACGAGCCAAGCCCATCCGGACACGTCCTCACCGACGATCGCCTCCAGGTAATCGCCGCTGAACGCCTCCGCGGCGGACGACGCCGAGGTGATCCCCGAGCTCATCACCGCGAAGGCGATGAGGAAGGTCAGGATGTTCACCCCGAACGCCTTATGGATGTAGAGTGGCGCGCCACCGGCCTTCGGATACTTCCCGACCAACTCCAGATAGCTGAACGCGGTGAGGAAAGCGACGACGAAAGCGATCAGGAAGGGAAGCCACAGTGCCCCGCCGACCTTACCCGCGACCTTGCCGGTGAGCGCGTAGATCGTCGTCCCGAGGATGTCCCCGACGACGAAAAAGAGCAGCAGTTTGGGGCCGATGGCCTTCTTGAGGGTGGGCTTCCGCGCGGCTTCGGGGGCGCCGGGCACGTTCGTCTCCTCTGTCTTCGGTCGAGAAGTGTGGGTGTAACCGGACGGCGCGCCTGTCCACTGCGTGCGGTGCTGCCGTCGGGTATGTCCGGCAGAGGACTACCCACTCTTCGAGGGTGCGATGCGGACCGAAACGGTCCGTTGTCCCTGCGTCACCGACGAGGTATGTGCCGTGCTGGCACTCCGGATCGGACGTGGAACACCCCGGAAGTTCGGGTGTTGGGTGTGGACCGTGGTCCCTCCGCGAGCGGAGCACTTCAGAACCCACTGGTCGGGCGACATCCGCCGGGAACGGTGGACTCCTTCCGTCGCCGCGCGTTCCGCGGCGATGCCGACGGTGGACGACCCGTGGAAGTCCCGGTTCGGGCCGAAGACAGGACGGATTGACCCCTCCCAACACGGCCGGAATCCCCCGATCGCGTCACATGGGTGTCTCGACCCGTCGGACCTCGCACACCTCCAGCCAGGCGCCAGAGGCGCTTTCCGTTCATCGGCCCGGGGACACGACGAGGGTTCCGGGAACCGACACCGGCGGACCACCGCCAGACGTGTCCTCACGACCATCCCCGACACGACGCCACCGGACGTTCCGTCTCGATCCGTGCCCGCGACTCGGGACACCACCCGAGGCTCACCGCGATGCGATGTCGCCTCGGCGTCGTCAGCCCGCCGTCGGCGCACCCACCTGGAACCGGGTGCCGAAGGGGTCCGTGATGTCCGCGAGCCGCCCGTAGATCATGTCGAAGGGTTCCTCCGCGGTTCCACCGCTGTCGACAGCCCGCTGTGCCGTCGCATCGACGTCGGACACCTGGAACAGCGTCGCCCAACGGGAGTTCGGGGCCTCCGGGTCGCCGAGGATGCCCCCGATCTCGTGACCGTCCGGTCGGCGGAGGAACGTGAAGTCCGCATCGGGCATGTCCGGATTGGCCTCCTGTGTGTAGTCGAAGGTCGCGCTGTAGAAGTCCCGCGCGGCTCGTGGGTCCGGGGTGACGAGGTCGTTGCGCAACAGGGCGTTCGGTTCGTTGACGATCTGACAGCCGATGTGCGCACCGGCCTGCCACAGGCCGAAGGTCGCCCCGGTGGGGTCCCTGACGATCGCCATCCGACCTTGGTCCATCACGTCCATCGGACCGGACAGGACGGTGCCGCCCGCCCTGTCGGCCTTGGCGGCCGTCGCATCACAATCCTCGGTGGCGAAGTAGAGGTTCCACCAGAACTCCGTCGCCTCGGGATCGGGGTTCGGCATGATCGCCGCGACAGGTTTACCCCGCAGGAGACACATCGTGTAGCGTCCGGTCTCCTCCGGGCCCACATCGAACTCCCAGCCGAACAGGGCGCCGTAGAACGTCATGGCGCGCTCCAGGTCCGGGATACCGAGGTCGATCCAGGTCGGTGTCCCCGGCGGCGGGGCAGTGGTCAGCTCGCCCATCGTCTCTCCCAACGGTGGCCGTGGTCGTGCGGATGCGCGAACCACCCACGGCGGCGGGACCGCACGTCGCGAGATTCCCTGCCGTCCGGACCTTAAACGTGGCCCCGATGAACGCGGCCGACGTCGACGTACCCGCGCCGAACGTCAACAGCAGCGTGCTTGCGGGTCGGTGTCCATCCGGTCCAGCTTGGCGCGTTCGAACTCACGCCGGGACATCGGTCGTGTCTCGGGATGGTGTCGACGTAGGTGCGTCACGTAGCGCTCGTAGTCGTTCTCCCCGACGAGTTCCTTGACGTACCAGCTCACCGCACGCCAACCACGGGCGAGCGCCGCCCCGACCCGTGACAGGCCGAGGCGGCGTGTACCGGATCCGGTCATGTCCGCACCGCCGTGGGTTCCTGTCCGGTTTGTCCGGCCTCCCACTCACGCCACTGGGCCTGGAGACGTTTCTCCTCCGCGGTGGCGAACAGACCCGCCGGTTCGAAGATGTGCGACTCCTCCGCGGGATGTTCGGTGTCGCTGATCCGTCCGGAGCGGATGGCGCTGATCGACTTCCAGAGCGCGTCGAGGAGCACCACCACGATCAACAGGGCGAAGACGATGGACAGGCTGCCTTGGATGAACGTGTTACGCACCACCTGTTCCATCTGCATCACGTTCTCGGCGGGCCCCATGGACGTCTCACCCGCCGCGAGTGCCTCCTTGTAGGCGTTGTGCTGGGCCCAGTAACCGATACTCGGATCACTGCTGAAGATCTTCTGCCAGCTGGCCGTGAGCGTGACGACGACGTCCCACACCAGGGGGATGCCCGGGACCCAGGCGTATTTGACCCGTCCGGTCTTACACAGAATCGTCACACACACGGTGAGCGCCACGGCGGCCAGCAGTTGGTTGGCGATGCCGAACAGTGGGAACAGCGTGTTGATACCGCCGAGCGGGTCGGTGACGCCCATCAGCAGGATCGATCCCCACGCGGCCACGATCACTGCGCTGGCCAGGATCGCTCCGGGCCGCCACGACGTGTCCTTGAACTTCGGCACCACGTTGCCGAGGGTGTCCTGCAACATGAAGCGGCCCACGCGGGTCCCGGCGTCCACCGTGGTGAGGATGAACAGGGCCTCGAACATGATCGCGAAGTGGTACCAGAACGCCTTCGCGCCCTCACCGCCGAAGACGTCACCGAGGACCTCGGAGATCCCGACCGCGAGCGTGGGCGCACCGCCGGTGCGGGAGACCAGCGACTCCTCCTGCACCGCCGCCGCGGCCGCGTCGAGGGCCTCCGGCGTGGTGGAGACCCCGGCCAGGCCGAGTCCGTTGACGAACTCGGCCGCGCCCTCGGCCGTTCCGCCCGTGGCGCCCGCCGCCGAGTTCATGGCGAAGTACAGGCCCTGGTCGATCACGCACGCCGCGACGAGCGCCATGATCGCCACGAACGACTCGGTGAGCATGCCGCCGTAGCCGATGAGCCTGACCTGCCGTTCCTTGGCCACCATCTTCGGCGTGGTCCCTGAGGCGACCAGCGCGTGGAAACCCGACAACGCACCACAGGCGATGGTGATGAACACGAACGGGAAGAGCGAACCCGCGAACGCCGGTCCCTCCCCGGTGAACGCGAACTCGGTGAACGCGGGCATCGTGGTGGCCGGCATCGCGATGAGGACACCGCCCGCGAGCAGGACGATGGTGCCGACCTTCATGAACGTCGACAGGTAGTCCCGGGGCGCCAACAGCATCCACACGGGCAGGACCGACGCGAGGAAGCCGTAGATGATGAGGCACCAGACCAGCGTGACCTTGTCCAGCGTGAACACCGGGGCCCAGGACGACTCGGCGACCCAACCGCCCGCGACGATGGCGAACAGCAACAGCGCACAGCCGATGAGGCTGACCTCGGTGACCCGACCCGGCCGCAGGTAACGCAGGTAGAAGCCCATGAAGAACGCGATGGGGATGGTCATCGCGATCGAGAACACGCCCCACGGCGATTCGGCGAGCGCGTTCACCACCACGAGCGCCAACACCGCCAGCAGGATGATCATGATGACCAGGACCGCGATGATGGCGGCGGCACCGCCGATGGGGCCGATCTCGTCACGGGCCATCTGACCGAGCGATCGACCGTTGCGGCGCATCGAGAAGAACAGCACCACCATGTCCTGCACGGCGCCCGCGAAGATGACACCGACGATGATCCAGATCGTGCCGGGGAGATAACCCATCTGCGCGGCGAGCACCGGTCCCACCAGAGGACCGGCCCCCGCGATGGCCGCGAAGTGGTGCCCGTAGAGCACTCGGCGGTCGGTGCGGTTGTAGTCGGCGCCGTTCTCCAGCCGCTCCGCCGGGGTGGCACGCTTGTCGTCGGCCTTGAGAACCTTCGTGAGGATGAACCTCGCGTAGAACCGATAGGCGATCGCGTACGAGCACAGTGCCGCGAAGATGAACCAGATCGCGTTCACCTGCTCGTCCCTGGCCAGCGCGAGAATGGTCCAGGCGGTGGCCCCGAGCAACGAGATCGCCACCCAGAGCGCGATCTTGCCCGGAGTCCAGCGGGGTTTGTCGCTCACCTCGACCGGTGGATGCCCGACCGTTGCCATGTGTGCTCCTGCGCGTGTGTGTCCGGCCCGAATGGTGCGCCCGTCGCGTGCCGTGGTGGAAGCTGTCGGCCCACCTCACCCGCGTTCCGCGGCCGGCGTCGGATGGCGCGACTGGGACGTGTCCTTGCCTCACTCGTCCAGCGGCCCCATCCAGTGGTGCGCACCACCTCCCTGTGCGGCATACGCTTCGGGACTCGAAGGTTTATCACACGAAGCGACCAAACTGAGCCCTCCTAACGGGTGTTTCGCCGCGACGGTTTGTGATCTCGGTGGTGGCCGTGGGAAGACCTCAGGTCCCGCTCCGGGCCTGGTCGCCGACGTTCTCCTCCACGATCGGCTCCAGTACCGTCGCCCACTGCCGCACGAGGCGTTCCCGGCGTTTCGAATCGTCACTGAGCAGATTGGCCAGTCCGAGCCCGCGTGCCAGATCGAGCGTGGCCTGTACGGTCTCCCGCACGCCGGGTCGGGACTCGTCCACGCCCAACAGTTCCACCGCGACCCGGTGCGACTCCCGACCGACACGGGCCTCCAACGGAGCCAGCACCGAACGCAGGGCCTCGTCCGTGGACGCGGCGACCCACAGATGTAAAGCGGCGCGGAACTTCGGTCCGGCGTAGAGGTTCAACAACATCCGCGCCACCGCCAACGCCCTGCGGCGGCCGCGGGGCAGCGTCTCCGCACGGGAGCGCACCTCGGCGATCTGCTCTTCGGCGAGGAATTCGACGGTGGCCACCACGAGGTCCTCCCGCGTGGGGAAGTGGTGTTGGGCCGCGCCGCGCGACACGCCCGCCCGTTCGGCGACGAGGGCCACCGTGGTGTTCGTCCAACCGTGTTCGGCCAGACACTCCACGGCGGCGGTCAGCAACCGCCGCCGTGTCGTCCTGCCAGAAGTCCAGTTGGAGATCCTCCTCGCGTTCGGCGAGCCGGTAGCGGGAGAAGTCCGTGACCCCCTCGGCGGCCAGCACCTCGTCGTCGATGAGGAACTGTCCCGTCAACTCCCGACTCGGCTTGGTGAGGATCGCGTGCGCCGCATCCGCCATGATCTCGGGGGTGCGGGAACGGTTCACCAACTCCGCACCGACCACGTTGCGGATGGCCGCGGTGTCGATGGTCGTGCGCGGCCACAGTGAGTTGACGGCGATGCCGTCGGCGCGCAGTTCGGCGGCCAGCCCCACCGTGACCAGGCTCATCGAGTACTTGGCGATGCTGTAGGCGAGATGCCCCGCCGTGAACCACTTCTCCTCGAGCCGGATCGGCGGCGACAGGGTGAGGATGTGCGGGTTGTCGGCGCGGCGTAGGTGCGGAATCGCCGTGCGCGACAGCAGGAACGTGCCGCGCGCGTTGATGTCCTGCATGAGGTCGTAGCGCTTCATCGGGATGTGTTCCGACGGGGTGAGGTCGATGGCGCTGGCGTTGTTGACCACGATGTCGATCCCGCCGAACTGCTCCACCGTGCGCTCGACCGCCGCCACCACGGCCTCGTCGTCACGAACGTCACCCACGATCGGCAGTGCCTGCCCGCCCGCCTCCTCGATCGCCTTCGCGGCCGTGTGGATGGTGCCGGGCAGCTTCGGATGCGGCTCGGCGGTCTTGGCGAGCAGCGCCACATTGGCCCCGTCCCGCGCGGCACGCACGGCGATGGCCTCCCCGATCCCCCGGCTCCCCCCGGACATGATGATGGTCTTACCGGCCAACGTGGTCACGTAATGACTCCTTCCTGGGCCGTCCGCGGACTCAGTACGACTTGGGCAACCCGAGACTGTGCTGCGCCACGAAGTTGAGAATCATCTCCCGACTGACGGGAGCGATCCGCCCCACCCGTACCGCGGCCAGCATCGTTCCCAAACCGTACTCGGAGGCCAATCCGTTGCCGCCGTGGACCTGCACGGCCTGATCGACGGCGCGCACGGCGACCTCGGCTCCGGCGTACTTGGCCATGTTGGCGGCCTCGCCCGCCGCACCGTCGTCACCGGAGTCGTAGATCGCCGCGGCCTTCTGGGTCATGAGCCTGGCGAGTTCCAACTCGATCTTGATCTCGGCCAAGGGGTGCGCCAGCCCCTGGTGCGCGCCGATGGGGACACCGAACACGCTGCGCTGCCGCGCGTATTCCACCGCCTTGTCGAGCGCGTAGCGGGCGATGCCGAGGGAGAACGAGGCCCCCATGATGCGTTCCGGGTTCAGCCCCGCGAACAGCTGCGCCAAGGCGGCGTCCTCGGAACCGACGAGCGCGTCACCGGGCAGCCGTACGTCGTCGAGGACGAGTTCGAACTGCTTGTCCGCCGACACCAGGTCCATCGGAATGGCCCGGTACTCGAAGTTCGGGGCGTCGGTGGGCACGATGAACAACGCCGGCTTGAGCTTGCCGGTCCGCGCGTCCTCGGTGCGCCCCACCACGAGCACCGCGTCGGCCTCGTCCACTCCGGAGATGAACACCTTGCGTCCGCGCAGGATCCAGTCACCGCCGTCGCGGCGGGCGGTGGTGGTGATGCGGTGGGAGTTCGAACCGGCGTCGGGTTCGGTGATGGCGAACGACATCCGCACCCGACCGGTGGCGAAACCGGGCAGCCAGTGGGCTTTCTGCTCGTCGGTGCCGAACCGTGCGATCACCGTCGCGCAGATCGCCGGTGACACCACCATGAGCAGCATGGGCGTGCCCGCGGCGCAGAACTCCTCGCACACCGCCGCCAGATCGCCGATCCCCGCACCGCCACCGCCGTAGGCTTCGGGCACCGAGACACCGAGATAGCCGAGTCTGCCCGCCTCATCCCACAGTTCGCTGGTGTGGCCGCCACCACGGGCCTTTTCCAGGTAGTACTCGTGACCGTACTTCGCGGCGAGTTCGGCCACCGCTTTCCGCAGCGCCCGCCGCTCCGGTGATTCGGTGAAGTTCACGGTGTCTCCTTCGCTGTCTCGACGGTGTCGGACGCACTTCGGTCCTCGTCCTCCGGTGTCACCACCGCCAGCACCGACCCCTGTTCCACCTGGTGCCCTTCGGTGACGGCGAGCTCGGTGACCCGACCGTCGACGGGCACGGCCACGCGGTGCTCCATCTTCATCGCCTCCAGCCACAGCAACGGCTGTCCGGCATGCACCCGGTCGCCCACCGACACGGCGATCCGCACGACCGTCCCGGGCATCGGGGCGACCAGTGACCCCGTGGCGGGTTCGGTGTCCGGGTCGCGGAATCGGGGCACCGGGACGAGGTTCACCGCGCCCAATGCCGAGTCCACGGTGACCAGATCGGGGTACCGGGCGACGTCGAAGGCACGTCGCACGCCACCGCGACGCAGGACGACGCGTTCCGGGGCGGCTGCCACGAGCTCGACGTCCGCGTGGTCCACGGCGACCAATCCGGATCGGGTCGCGGTGTAGCGGACGTGATACTCGGTTTCGCCGTGGCGATAGGTCTTGACCTGTGGCGCCGACGGCACATTGCGCCACGCGGCCGGCAGGGAGCCCAACACCGTCGCCCGCGCCCGGTTGTGGGCGACGTCGGCGAACGCGGCGGCCACCGCCGACAGCCGCACGGCCGTCTCGTCGGGCGGGGCCTCGGTGACGGCCCGATGGCGGACGAGGAATCCCGTGTCGGTGTTCCCGGCGAGGAACTCCGGATGCCGCAACACCGCCACCAGCAGATCGCGGTTGGTGCCCAGCCCGTGGATCCGCGCTGAGGCCAGGGCGCCGGCCAGCATCCGGGCGGCCGCGGTCCGGTCGGGCCCCCACGCGATCACCTTGGCCAACATCGGGTCGTAGTGCACGCCGATCACGGACCCGTCGGCCACCCCGGAGTCGAGTCGGATGCCGTGTCGGTCGGGCACCGTGAACTCAGCCCGCACCTCGGGGACCGCGAACCGGTGCAGTGTGCCGCTTCGGGGACGCCAGTCCGCGGCCGGGTCCTCGGCGTAGAGCCGGGCCTCGATGGCGTGCCCCCGCGCCCGGGGCGGTTCCCCGATGAGCGTTCCCCCTTCGGCGATGCGCAGCTGCAGTGCCACAAGATCGAGTCCGGTGACGCATTCGGTGACCGGATGCTCCACCTGGAGTCGGGTGTTCATCTCCAGGAAGAAGAACTCGCCGTCGGGGGTGACGAGGAACTCGACGGTTCCCGCGCCGACGTAGTCGACCGCGCGCGCCACCGTGCGGGCGGCCTCGCACAACCGCTCGCGCAAAGCGGGGTCCACGGCCGGGGACGGGGCCTCCTCCACGACCTTCTGGTGTCGCCGTTGGATCGAGCATTCGCGTTCACCGAGCGCCCAGACGGTGCCGTGGGAATCGGCCAACACCTGGATTTCGACATGTCGGCCGCGTTCGAGGTAGCGCTCGCAGAACACGGTCGGGTCCCCGAACGCCGATCCCGCCTCCGCACGCGCGCTCTCCACGGCCTCCGCGAGTGCGCCACGGTCATGCACCACCCGCATGCCGCGGCCACCACCTCCTGCGGACGCCTTGACCAGCACGGGGAACTCGTCGTCGGTCACGGTCTCGGGGTCGAGTTCGGCCAAGACGGGCACTCCGACGGAAGCCGCGAGGCGTTTCGACTCGACCTTCGACCCCATGCGTTCGATGCTGTCCGGTGACGGACCGACCCAGGTCAGTCCCGCGGCCGACACGGCACGGGCGAAATCGGCGTTCTCGGACAGGAATCCGTACCCGGGGTGCACGGCGTCGGCGCCCGCGTCGAGGGCGGCGGTCACCACCGCCTCCGCACGCAGATAGGTGTCCGCGGGGGTCGCACCGGGCAATCGCACGGCGGCGTCCGCGGCCTCGACGTGGGGGCTGTCGGCGTCGGCGTCCGAGTACACCGCCACGGTGCCGATCCCCTGCTGTCGACAGGTGCGGAACACCCGCAGTGCGATCTCACCACGGTTGGCGACCAGCAGATTCGTGATCACAGCGACCTCACATCCGGAAGACACCGAAACCGGTGCCGTCGAACCGGGCGCCCCGCACGACCTGGGAATGCACGGCCGACAGGCACAACCCCAACACGGTGCGCGTGTCCCTCGGGTCGATCACCCCGTCGTCGTAGAGTCGGCCCGACAGGAACAGTGGCAGCGATTCCGCCTCCACCTGTGCTTCGACGGCGGCGCGTAACGCGGCGTCCCCTTCCTCGTCGTAGGCCTGGCCGCGGGCCTGCGCGGCGTTGCGCGCGACGATGGAGAGCACCCCGGCGAGCTGCTGCGGCCCCATCACCGCCGATTTCGCGCTGGGCCAGGAGAACAGGAAGCGGGGGTCGTAGGCACGCCCGCACATGCCGTAATGTCCGGCGCCGTAGGACGCCCCCATGAGGACCGAAAGATGCGGGACCCGGCTGTTGGAGACCGCGTTGATCATCATGGCGCCGTGTTTGATGATGCCGCCCTGTTCGTAGTCGGCGCCCACCATGTAGCCCGTGGTGTTGTGGAGGAACAGCAGCGGTGTGTCGGTCTGATTGGCGAGCTGGATGAATTGCGCGGCCTTCTGTGACTCCTCGCTGAACAACACGCCCTGCGCGTTGGCGAGCACCCCCACCGGATGGCCGTGTATCCGCGCCCATCCGGTGACCAGACTCGGTCCGTAGAGCGGTTTGAACTCGTCGAAGTCGGAGTCGTCCACCACCCTGGCCAGCACGTCCCGGGGGTCGAAGGGCGTCTTGAGGTCGTCGGGCACGATCCCGAGCAGTTCTTCGGGGTCGTAGCGGGGCGGTGTCGGCTTCTCCGGGGCGGGCCCCCGTTTGCGCCAGTTCAGGCGGCGCACGATCCGTCTTCCGATGCGGATGGCGTCGGGTTCGTCGCGGGCCAGGTAATCGGCCAGACCGGAGGTGCGGGCGTGCATGGCCGCCCCACCCAGCGATTCGTCGTCGGACTCCTCGCCGGTGGCCATCTTCACCAACGGTGGCCCGCCGAGGAACACCTTCGACCGGCCTTCCACCATCACCACGTGGTCGGACATGCCGGGCACGTAGGCGCCTCCGGCCGTGGAGTTGCCGAACACGAGCGCGATCGTGGGGATGCCCGCGGCCGACAACCGGGTGAGGTCGCGGAACAACCGTCCACCGGGGATGAAGATCTCCTTCTGGCTCGGCAGGTCGGCCCCGCCCGACTCCACCAGGTTGATCACGGGCAGGCGGTTGGTCAGTGCGATGTCGGAGGCGCGGAAGATCTTGCGCACGGTCCACGGATTGCTGGCCCCGCCCCGCACGGTGGGGTCGTTACCGATGATCATGCACTCGACGCCTTCGACGACACCGATGCCGGTGACCACGCTGGCGCCCACCGGATAGTCACTACCCCACCCAGCCAGTGGGGAGAGCTCCAGAAACGGCGAGTCGGGGTCGAGGAGCAACTCGATACGTTCGCGTACGAGCAGTTTGCCGCGCCGCCGGTGTCTTTCGACGTACTTCCGTCCACCCCCGGCCACGGCTTTGGCGTGTTCGGCCTCGATCTCGGCGAGCTTGTCCAGCATGGCCGCCCGATAACCGAGGTACCGTGGATCATTTGTGTCCACAATGGATTTCAAAATCGTCATGAGGTGAACCCGAGTCGCTTGGCCGCCAACGTCGTCATGATCTCAGTGGCGCCACCGCCGATACCGAGGATGCGCATGTCCCGATAATGACGCTCCACTTCGGACTCACGTGAATACCCGAGTCCCCCGTGGAGTTGAACGGCCTTGTCGACGACCCATGACCCCGCTTCGACGGCGGTGTTCTTGGCGAAGCACGTCTGGGCGATCACTTCCTCACCCGCGGCATGGCGTGCCGCCACCTGGCGGACATAGGTGCGGGCGACGTCGATACGCCGGGCCATCTCGGCGAGCGTGTGCTGCACGGTCTGCCGCGAGATCAACGGCCTGCCGAACGTCTCCCGCAGCCGGCACCACTCCACCGTGCGCTCCAGCGCGCGTTGCGCGGTGGCGTACGCCTGCACGGCCAATGTGAGCCGCTCGGCGACGAACTGTGTGGCGATCTGGCCGAAAGCGCTGTTCTCGGCCCCCACCAGATGCGAGGCGGGAACCCGCACGTCGTCGAACGACAATTCGGCGGTGTCGGAACAGTGCCAGCCCATCTTCTCCAACCTGCGGCTCACAAAGAAGCCGGGCGTACCCTTCTCGATCACCAGCAGGGAAAGCCCGTGCGCCCCGGGCTGTCCCGTCCGCACGGCGGTGGTGACGAAGTCGGCGCGGCAACCGGAGGTGATGAACGTCTTCGCCCCGTTGACGACGTAGTGGTCGCCGTCGCGCACCGCCGTGGTCCGCAACGACGCCACGTCCGACCCCCCGTCGGGTTCGGTGATCGCCAACGCCCCGATGGTCTTGCCCGCCAGGGTGGGTCGCACCCACCGGTCGATCTGCCACCGATCCCCCGCGGCCACGATGTGCGGCAGGGCGATGCCACCGGTGAACAGCGACGCGACCACTCCACCCGAACCACCGGCGAGGTGGACCTCCTCGACGACCGTGAGGGCGTCCACGATGTCACCGCCCGAACCGCCCACGGACTCGGGGAACGACACCCCCAGCAGTCCCAGTTCGGCGGCTTTGGCGTGCAACTCGCGCGGCAGTTCCCCGGCGCGTTCCCATTCGTCCAGGTGCGGCAGGATCTCGGCGGTCACGAACCGGCGCACGGTCTGGCGCAACGTGCGCCGCTCGGGCGTGGCGAAGGGATCGTTCCCCGTCACAGCAACACCTCCGGTACCTCCACGACACGGCTGCGCAACCACTCGCCGAGTGCCTTCGCCTGTGGATCGAACCGCGCCCGCGACGCCACACCCGCGCCGAGGATCCCCTCCACGACCACGTTGACGGCCCACAGGTTCGGCAGCAGGAACCGTCGGACGGGGAGGTCGGCGACTTCGGGCAACAACTCACGCACGGTGTCGACGGTGATCGCGTGCGCCAACCACCGCCACGCCTCGGGTGTGCGCACCCACAGGCCGAGGTTGGCGTCGCCGCCCTTGTCGCCACTGCGGGCACCCACGATCGTGCCCAGCGGTACCCGGCGGGTGGGTCCCTCGGGCAACGGCTCAGGTAGTGGGGGTTCGGCTACCCCGACGAGTTCCCGCGTGTGTTCGGGTGGACGGATGTCCACGCGGCGTCCGTCGGGCAGCACCGCCACGTGCGGTACCGCCTCGGCGGGCACGAAGGCGTCGGAGAACACGCCGTAGGGACTGGCCTTCGACGGTGGCGCGGTGAGGTGGAAACCGGGATAACTCGACAACCCGAGCTCGACGGCCGCACCGCTGAACGACCGTCCCACGAGGTCGGGATCCGGATCACTGACCGCGCAGTGCAGCAGAGCACTCGCGGTCTCCTCGGTGTCGGCGTCGACGTGGTCGGTGCGCGCCAGGGTCCAGCGCATCGAGCGGGGGATCCGGTCACCGAGTGCCGCTTCGAACTGTTTCCGCACCAGCTCCGCTTTGGCCTCGATCTCGAGTCCGGTGAGGACGAACGTCACCTCGTTGCGGTGTCCGCCGAGGGTCGTGCACCCCACCTTCAGCCGCGGTGGGGGTGGTTCCCCGCGCACTCCGCTGATCCGTACCCGGTCGGGCCCGTCCTGAGTCAGGTGGATCGTGTCGAACCGGGTCGTGACGTCGGGCCCGGCGTAGCGGGGACCGGCGATCTCGTACAGCAGCTGCGCGGTGACGGTGTCGACGGTGACCGCACCGCCGGTGCCCTCGTGTTTGGTGATGACACTGGAACCGTCCTCCTCGATCTCCGCGATGGGGAACCCGGGGAGTCC
>SMEZ01000226.1_pt1 | contig 17637 bp, 10 predicted proteins | sample 2456351 | NCBI WGS metagenome assembly SMEZ01 (sample SAMN10132605, study PRJNA489261) | soil metagenome | isolation source: day120 antibiotic-loamy sand soil ammended with composted manure from dairy... | place: USA | collected 2015-04-01 | reverse complement strand
AGCCTGGCCTGCCAGAACGAGATCACCACGTAAGTGGCGAGCACCATCGCCCCCGCGCCACCGGCGAGTCCGTCGAGACCGTCGGTGAAGTTCACCGCGTTCGACCACGCCGAGATCAGCAGGTAGCAGAACAGGATGAAGATGGGCACCGGGAACACGATGAGCGCGATGTCCCGGGCGTAGGACAGGTTCTGCGATGCCGGCGTCAGGTTGTTCTCGTCGGGGAACTGCAACACCAGGATCGCGAAGACCACGGCCACCAGGAGCTGACCGACGAGCTTCGCGGTCTTGTTCAGCCCGAGGTTCCGCTGCTTACGGATCTTGATGAAGTCGTCGACGAAGCCGACGATGCCCAAGCCCACGGACAAGAACAGCACAAGCAGCCCGGATGCGGTGGGACCGTCATTGGTCGAACCACGCCAGACGTCGACCAGATGGGCGACGAAGTACCCCACCACCATCGCGATGAGGATCGCGACGCCACCCATGGTGGGTGTGCCGCGTTTGGACTTGTGCCCTTCCGGGCCCTCCTCCCTGATCTCCTGACCGAAGCCCTGTTTCGAGAAGAACCGGATCAGATACGGCGTGAGTAGGATGGACACAACCAATCCCACGGAGGCCGCGATCAAGATACTGATCACGCTTCAATCCTCCTGATCCGCGAGCCGGGCTCGATCCCTCCTGTGTTTCCTCTGTCGTCACACGGTGAGTCGTGTCGCCTCACGCGCCACCGTCCTCTTCCAACAGCGCGTCGGCCACCCGCCACAGCTCGGCGACCTTCGATGCCTTGACAAGAACAACGTCGTTGGGCCGCAGTTGTTCGCGCAACAGCGCGACAGCGGCGTCGGTGTCCGGTACCAGGACCGACTCCTCTCCCCAAGAACCTTCGTGGCTCGCCCCGTGGTGCATGGCGGCTGCGTGCTCGCCCACCACGACAAGCCGGTTGATGTTCAACCGGACGGCGAGCCGACCGATCTCGTCGTGCGCGGACACGCTATCGGCCCCCAGTTCACTCATGACACCGAGGACCGCCCAAGATCGTCGGGACGAGGTCATGGACGCGAGAGTCTTCAACGCGGCCCGCATCGACTCGGGGTTGGCGTTGTAGGAGTCGTTGAGCACGGTGACCCCGTCGGAACGGGTGGTGACCTCCATCCGCCGCTCCGAACGACGCGTGGCGGCACTGAGCCCGGCCGCGACCTCGGACAGCGGCATACCGAGTTCCAGCGCCACGGCGGCGGCCGCAAGAGCGTTGCCGACGTGGTGCTCACCCACCAGTTGCAACCTCACCTCGGCTCGTTCCCCGCCGGCCACCAGGTCGAAGGACGCACGCGCGTGTTCGTCCAATCGGACGTTCTCCGCACGCACGTCGGCCTTCGGTGACTCCCCGACACCCACGACCCGGGCGGACGTGCGTTGAGCCATCTCGGCCACGAACGGATCGTCCACGTTGAGCACCGCGACCCCCTCGGCGGGCAGCGCCTCGACGAGCTCCCCCTTCGTCCGCGCGATGCCTTCCTGGGAACCGAACTCCCCCACGTGCGCGCTACCGACGTTGAGCACCACCCCGATCCGCGGCGGTGCGACCGCGGCCAGTTCCGCGATGTGCCCCGGCCCACGCGCCGACAGTTCGAGCACCAGGTGCCGGGTTTTTCGATCGGCACGCAACGCCGTCCAGGGGTGGCCCAACTCGTTGTTGAACGACCCCGGGGGAGCCACCGTGGGGCCGAGCGGTTCGAGTAACTGCGCGATCAGGTCCTTGGTGGACGTCTTGCCCGAGGAACCGGTGACCCCCACGACCGTGAGACCGGTCTCCGACAGCCGGGTCACGACGTGCCGGGCGAGCGCGGCCAACGCGGCGAGCACAGCGGCACCGGACCCGTCGGTGTCCCCGGCCAGGGCCACGGACCTTTCGTGGGCCTGGCCCGGGGGCAACGGGGGCACGATCACCGCCGGAGCGTCGACCTCACGCGCCGCCAACACCCCGGCCGCACCCGCGGCCACCGCGGAGGCCGCGAAGTCGTGACCGTCGGCACGTTCGCCCGGCAACGCCACGAACAACCCGCCATCCGTCACTTTGCGGGAGTCGAACTCGACCGAACCGGTGACCCGCTCGCCGCCGTCGGCCCGGTGCAGCCGCCCCGAGACGGCCTCGGCGATCTCGGCGAGAGTGAGTTCAATCATTCCGTCACACCGAACCTTTCCCGAATGGCCGCCTCGAGTTCGTCCCGGTCAGAGAACGGATGGACGACGCCGGCGACCTCCTGCCCGCTCTCGTGGCCCTTGCCCGCCACGAAGACGACGTCACCCGCCTCGGCGCGTTCCACCGCCGCGGCGATGGCTTCACGCCGATCACCGATTTCCAGCACCTCACAGCCCTCGGCCGGCCCGACGGCCCGCGCCCCGGCCAGGATCGCCTCCCTGATGGCCGCGGGATCCTCGCTACGGGGATTGTCGTCCGTGACGATCACCAGGTCGCTACCCCGGGCGGCGGCCTCCCCCATCATGGGGCGTTTGGCCGTGTCACGGTCGCCGCCGGAGCCGATGACGGTGATGAGGCGGCCTTCCGTGCGCGCTCGCAACGCTCGCAACGCCTGTGTGACGGCGGCGGGTTTGTGCGCGTAGTCGACCACGGCGGTGAACGGCTGCCCGAGGTAGACGCGCTCCATCCGACCGGGCACCTCCACCGTCGCGAGTCCTTCGAGCACGGCGTCCAGATCGACCCCGACCGTGTCGAGGATCGCAGCGGCGAGCACGGCGTTGGCCACGTTGAACTCGCCCGGCAGCGGCAACACCGCCTGCGCCTTGCGTCCGTCGGGAGCGTGGAGCGTGAACGACTGTTCCCCACCGGGGGTGAGTGTGATGTCGGTGGCCCGCCATCCGGCGTCACTGTCGGGCTCGGTCGACACCGTCACGGTCCTCGGCGTGACCAGCGCCTGCCCCCACGCGCTGTCGACCACGACGATCTCGTGCGTGGAACGGCCGTCGAACAGCAGCGACTTGGCGGAGAAGTAGTCCTCCATGTCGCGGTGGAAGTCCAAATGGTCTTGGGACAGGTTCGTGAACGCCCCCACGGTGAAACGTGTGCCGTTCACCCTCCCCAGAGCCAGGGCGTGGCTGGACACCTCCATCGCCACGTGCGTGACCCCGCGCTCGACCATGTCGGCGAACAGGGCCTGGAGGTCGGGGGCCTCGGGGGTCGTGAATGCGCTCGCCAGGCGTTCGGAGCCGATTCGGGTCTCCACCGTGCCGATCAGCCCCGTGTGATAGCCGGCGGCACGCAGACCCGACTCCACGAAGTAACTCGTCGTCGTCTTGCCCGAGGTACCCGTGATGCCGAGCACCGACAGCGTCAGCGACGGTTCGCCGTAGATCCAGGCGGCCACGGACCCGAGCACCCCACGCGGGTCCGGATGGATGAGCACGGGCAGCCCCGACTCACGTACAGCGGGCCGGGAGGCGCCCTCCTCGTCGGTCAGAACGGCCACGGCTCCCCCCGCGACGGCGTCGGCCGTGAAGTCCGCGCCGTGGGCCCGCGCACCGGGCAGGGCGGCGAACAGATCCCCGGGAAGCACGTGCTGCGCCCGCAGCGTCGCCCCGGTGACCCTCACGGACTCGGCTACGGCCGGATCCGCGACGAGCCGGGCATCGGCGCGCGCGACGAGCGTGGTCAGGGGAACGGGTTCGATCAGGTGCGGGCGGGGCGGCGAGACGACAACCCGGGCTTGGTTGTCCTGGCGTGACCGTCCCCGCACTAGCGCCTCATCGTTGTTCACAGACACGACGGAAGGTTACCGGCGAGGTTCGCGAGCCGCTGAGCCGCCCGCTCGGCCGTGTGCACACCCGCGCACCCAGCGCTTCGTTTCCCCGGGCCGTCGCCCGCCGCACTCCCGGTCCTTCGATCTTTCGTCCCGGGACACGGACGGGAAGCGCTGCTTCCTCCGAATCGGTGAAGGCGCCGCGCGCATATGACAATTTTTCACAAACTAGTCGTAAACCCGGTCGACAACCCCCTACGGTTTGCGTATGAGACGTCGTCGAACCACCCCCATCCTGCTCGCCGCCGTCGCGATCACCGCCGCCACCACGTTGCAGGCCCCTGCGGCGGTCGCCGACCCGATCGCACTGCCGGCCGAGTATTTCCGGCTCGCCGAAAGCCCGTACAACCCCACGATCGCCCAGCTCGACAAGCTACTCCCCGTCGAGTCCTTCTCCGACGTACTCGCCAGCGCCAACCGCGCGGCCACCACTTGTTCCTCCGGCGCAGAGCACCAGGTCGCCGCGTTCTGCTGGAACTCCGGGGACAACGACACCGAGGACTGGTATCCACAGGGCATCAGCTCCACCGCCGACTCCTACGGCGAGGGGACCTACGAGGGCGAAACGGCCCTGTTCGTCAGCTGGTACTACCGCCACTCCTCTCCCAACAAGGGCGCTCGTATATCCTTTGTGGACTACTCAAACCCGGCCGCGCCGGCCTACCGGCACGTCCTGCTGGTCGAGCCGTACGTCAACTCGTCGGGCCAACCGGACTTCCGTCCCGTCCCCGTACACGCGGGCGGCATCTTCACCTACGGGCACTTCCTCTACGTGGCCGACACCTGGGGCGGCTTCCGCGCTTTCGACCTCCGCCACATCTGGCGGGTCACGACCGGCGACAAGAACCTGATCGGCCGTCAACCCGACGGGTCCTACCACGCGTTCGACTACCGCTACGCGCTACCCCAGGCGCACACGTTCACGGCGTCGACCACCGGCGGCACGGAGCGACTGCGGTTCTCCGCGGCATCACTCGACCGCACCAGCACCCCTGACAGCGTCATCGTGCCCGAATACAACGCCGACGGGACCGGCACCCGCGTCGTGCGCTTCCCCATCGACTACACCGACCGCAAGTTCAAGGAATCCCCCGACGGCTACACGTACGCCACCGAGGCCTACCGGGTGGACATCGCCAGCATGCAGGGCGCCACCGCCATCGACGACAAGTTCTACGTCTCGGCGAGCGCGGGTGCGAGCACTCGCGGCTCCTTCTACACGTTCACCGCGGCCGCTGGCCCCACCAAGCACTCCGGCGCGCAGCCCATCGGCCCCGAGGACCTGTCGTACTGGGGTCCCCGAGACCAGCTGTGGGGGTTGACCGAATACCCCGGCCGACGCTCCGTCTACGCCGTCGACCCCGCCGCGTTCTGACCGGCTTTCGACGGTTCCGCCGGAGCATCGATCTCCCGCAGTCGTCGCGGTCCGGTATCGGGCCGCGACGGCGGCGGCCCCAACACGATCCGGGCATTGGTGACGAACGCGCCCTCCGGGGAGGCCAGCACGGGATCGAGTGACAACGACCGCACCTCAGGGTGGTCCTCGGCCAACGTCGAGACCCGCAACACCAGATCCTCCAACGCCTCGAGGTCGGTGGGTTCGTCACCGCGGTACCCCATGAGCAACGGCGCGGTCCGGGGCTCCCGCACCAACGCGGCCGCGTCCACGTCCGTCAACGGCACCGCCCGGAACGCCTGATCACCGAGCAGGGCACTCACCACCCCCGACAGGGAGAACGACACGAGCGAACCGAACGACGGGTCGTCCTGCAGTCCGATGGCACACGACACACCCTTCGGCGCCATCCGCTGGACGTACACCTCGTCCCGACCGGAGACCTCACGCAGATCGCGGTAGGCCACCCGCACCGCGTCCGCCGACGAGAGATCCAAGCGCACCCCGGCGAGATCGGGCCTGTCCCGCAAGGTGTCGTCGAACGCCTTGAGCGTCGTGGGGTAACCGAGCTCGTCGGCGGCCGCTACCGCGTCGTCCTCGCTGGACACCACACGAAACGGCACGACCTCGATGCCGTAGCACTCGAGCAACCGCACCATGTCGTCCACCGGCAGCACTACGTTGCGCCCGTCCCCGTGCTCGTCCACCAACTCCTGCACCAAGCGCTGAGCACGCTCCAGGTGCAATCCCGAAGGCCGCACGACCGTGCCCTGGGGGCGTCGCCGCCATTCGGCGTAACGCACAACCCTCGCCAACGCGTTCACCGCACGTTCCGGACTCGGATACGACGGGATCGACCCGAACGCCACGGTGCCGTCGTCATCGGTGACGGCGAGCTCGTCGGGCACCCCCTCCGCGGCGAGGAACGTCGAGACGATGGGCTTCTCCAGGGTGGGGGACGTGGCCAACACCGTCTCCCGCAGCGCACGCGCATACGCGGTACCCGGGGTGGCCACCGGCGGCACGAACACGACGACGAGCGCATCCACGTCGGGTGATGCGAGGGCCCGCCCCACCGCGGCGGCGAAATCCTCCGGAGGCGCCTGCGAACCGACGTCCACGGGCTCGATCCCCAGTGTGAGCCCCTGCGCCCGCGCGGTGTCGGCCGCAAGAAGCGCGATCGCGGACGAGTTACCGACGATCCCGATCCGGGAACCGGCGGGCAACGGCTGGTTGGCGAACACCAGCGCCGTGTCGAACAACTGTGCCAGCGTGTCCACACGCACCACGCCGGCCTGTTCGAACAACGCCTGCACGCTCGACTCGTCGATTTCGGTGGAGGTCGCCGCGAGCTGGGGCCGCACCGCGTGCCTCCCCGATTTCACCGCCACGATCGGTTTGCTCCGCGCCAACCGTCGGGCAAGCCGCGCGAACTTACGCGGGTTACCGAACGACTCCAGGTACAGCAACACCACGTCGGTACGCGGATCGGTCTCCCAATACTGCAGCAGGTCGTTGCCGGACACGTCAGCGCGGTTGCCTGCCGAGACGAACGTGGACAATCCGAGGCCCCGTGCCTCCGCGTCGGCGAGGATCGCGATCCCCAACGCTCCCGACTGGCAGAAGAACCCCGTACGCCCACGCCGGGGTAGCCGCGGCGCCAACGTGGCGTTGAGCCGCACCGTCGGATCGGTGTTGAGCACCCCGAGCGCATTCGGCCCCACCACACGCATCCCGTGCGCCCGAGCCGCCTTCACCAACCGCAGCTCGGCATGCAGACCATGCGGCCCGGACTCGGCGAATCCGGCCGAGACGATCACCAGCGCCTGGACGCCCTTGGCCAGCGCGCCGTCGAGTACCGCCTCCACCTCGTCGGCGGGCACGGCCACGACGGCCAGGTCCACCGGCCCCGGAATCTCCAGCACCGATTTGTAGGCGCGCACCCCCCGCACCGCCACATGCTCGGGGTTCACCGGATACACCGGCCCGGCGAAGTCCGCGGCCAACAGGTTCGACAACACCGCGTAGCCGATCTTGGTGGAGTCGGTGGACGCGCCGATCACCGCCACCGAACGCGGGTGCAACAGGTTGTGCACGCTACGCGCCTCCGCGGCCTGCTCCCTGGCCCTCGCCACGGCCACCGACTCCTCGGTGGGGTCGATGTCGAGCTCCAGATGCAGCAGCCCTTCCTCGAAAGCACGACTCACCCGGTAACCCGCGTCCCGGAACACCCTCGTCATCGCCGTGTTCTCGGTCAAAACCTCGGCCACGAAGCGACGCAACCCACACTCCGAAGCCGCTGCCGCGAGATGTTCGAGCAGGATCGACCCCAACCCCCGCCCCTGATGCGCGTCGTCCACCACGAACGCCACCTCCGCCGAGGCCTCGTCGATGCGCTCGTAACGGCCGACCGCCACGATGTCGTCGCCCAACAACGCCACGAACGCCACCCGGTTGTAGTGGTCGACCGTGGTGAACCGCTTCAGGTCCCGTGGCGGGATCCGGGGATATGCACCGAAATAGCGCAGGTACCGGGTACGTTCGGACAACCGCGCGTGCAGAGCCACGATGCGATCGGCGTCGGTGGGCACGATCGGCCGCAGATGCACCGTCCTGCCGTCGACCAGTACGACATCGGCCTCCCAGCGTCGGGGGTAGTCGAACGGATCGCGGCCGCCGGTCCGCTCCTCGTTCGGCGCGCCGTCCGCTGTACCGTCAGCCATCGGGGCCATGGGCTTTCACCTCAGTCCCTCGGATCGTCGGGGTCCAGTCCGTACATCGGGAACACGGCACGGCGCGTATCCCTGACGGCACTGTCCACGGGGTCGCCGGAACCGTCGCCCCAGCGTGAGAAGACCGGCTCCGCACCATCTGAACTCTCGGTCATACTCGTGGGCACCTCCGCCCCGGGCGCCATCGCCAGCACCTGCTCGGTCCACGCTCTGGGCAACGGTGTCCTCGGGTCCACGTCCCGATCCAACACCGTCGCCAACAGATGTGTCCACGACCGCGGCACGACCCGGATCAACTGGTAACCACCACCGCCCACGGCCAACCATCGCCCTTCGGCATGGGTGTCCGCGAGTTCCCGCAACGTCCGGTAGATGGCCCGATGCCCGTCCACCGTCAGCGACAGATCGGCCAGCGGGTCCTCCTCGTGCGAGTCCACACCGCATTGCGTCACCAAAAGCTGCGGACGAAACGCCGCCAACACCGACGGCACCACGGCGTGGAAAGCCCGCAACCATCCAGCATCCCCGGTCTGCGGCGGCAGGGGGATGTTGACCGCTCTGCCCTCCGCCTCCCCTTCCCCGATCTCACCCGAGTAGCCCGTGCCGGGAAACAACGTGAACGGATGTTGATGCAACGAGACGGTGAGCACGCGCGGATCACCGTAGAAGGCGGCTTGCACGCCGTCACCGTGGTGCACGTCGGTGTCGATGTAGGCGATGCGGTCGAAACCGTGGTCGAGCAGCCAGGAGATCGCCACGACACAGTCGTTGTAGACGCAGAACCCCGAGGCACGGTCCCGCATCGCGTGATGCAGGCCGCCCGCGATGTTCACCGCCCTTCGCGCCTTACCCTCCGCGATGCATCGCGCCCCCAACAGCGTCGAACCGACCGCCTCCACGTATTCAGCGGTGTGTGCGCGGTACAGCTCTTCGGCCTGCACCGGGTCCGGTACCAGCAGCGGCACGTCCTGCAACACGCCGAGCGCGGTGGCCAATCGGACCGTCAGGTCCAGGCGCACGGGATTGAACGGGTGGTCGCTACCGAAGTTGTAGGCGAGGAGGGCGGAATCCCAGACAACGGCCGAGCTCGACATGGCACCCGAGCTTAGGCGTGTACCGTCCTGTTTGGCCATGGGAACGTTGCGGGACCGCGGGCGTGCCCCGCACCGGTCCACAGCCGTGCTCAGCCGGGTTGCGGCCCTGTGGCGACCGGCCTGTCCGGGTCGGCGACCCAGTTCGACCACGAACCCGCGTACAGAGCCGCGGGCCGCGGGTGTCCCGCGAGTTCCAAAGCGAGCACGACCGAACACGCCGTGATCCCGGACCCGCAGTACACCCCCACGGGGGTCTCCGGTCCGACGCCGAGTTCGGCGAAGTGTCGTGCCAGTTCCTCGGCCGAACGCCACCGACCGTTCTCGTCGAGGTGCTCGGTGAACGGCGAATTGATCGCCCCGGGCACATGTCCGGCCTTCGGGTCCACCGGTTCCACCTCACCCGTATACCGCTGCGGAGCGCGAGCATCGAGCAACACACCGCTGCGGGCCAGTGACGCGGCGTCATCGGCATCGAGGACAGGCAGCGCCCCCGGCCGGATCACGACATCACCCGGCTCGGGTCGGACGATGTTCGTCTCGACCGGGCGGCCCTCCGCCGACCACGCGGCGAAACCACCGTCGAGCACCGCCACCCGACGATGTCCACCCCACCTCAACAACCACCACGCCCTCGCCGCCACGGAACCGTCCCCGTCGTCATAGACCACCACGGGTCGGGAACCGCTCACCCCGGCGGCACGTAACGTGCGTTGCAAAACGGCCGGTTCGGGCAGCGGATGTCTACCCTCGATACCAGGCTTTCCCGATAGTTCGGTGTCCACGTCCACGAACACAGCTTCCGGAACGTGTCCTCTCTCGTAGGAATCACGTCCCGACGGACCGGTGAGACGCCAACGCACGTCGAGCACTGTCGGAGGGTGATCGGAGTCGAGTAAGTCGGCGAGTTCGGCAGTCGAGATAACGGGTCGCATATCCCCTATCCTGCCTGCACCTACCTGGTACTGGCGGCGCATGGGAATCCCGGCTCGCCTGCCCTCAGCGCCGGTACCAGCGACTACCATAAGTAAGGCGAACAAAGGGGACAGGCGTGAACGATCTCATCGACACTACCGAGATGTACTTGCGCACCATCTTCGAGCTCGAGGAGGAGGGTGTCGTACCGCTGCGCGCCCGCATAGCGGAGCGTCTGCAGCAGAGCGGCCCCACCGTGAGCCAGACGGTGGCGCGCATGGAACGCGACGGACTGGTGGTCGTCGCTGACGACCGGCACCTCAAACTCACCGAGCACGGCCGCGAACTGGCGGTCGCGGTCATGCGGAAGCATCGGCTTGCCGAACGACTGCTCGTTGACGTCATCGGACTGGAATGGGAGCAGGTGCACAACGAGGCGTGTCGTTGGGAACACGTCATGAGCGAGGCGGTGGAACGCAAACTCGTCACGCTGCTGGGAAATCCGACGACGTCGCCGTACGGTAACCCGATCCCGGGCCTCGACAAGCTCGAGGCGGGCAAGCCGGCGCCGCCCGCCGAAGCCGACTTGGTACGGCTCGATGAGGTCGCCAAGTCCGGCGGTGGGCAGGTGGAGATCCGGCGGATCGCCGAGCACGTGCAACTCGACGAGGAGCTCATGGGCAAGCTGCGTTCGGTCGGGGTCGTGCCCGGAGGCACGGTGAAGGTCGGCAAGATCGCCAATGGGGACCCCACCGTGGAGGTGTCCAACGGCACCACGTCCGCTCACATTCCCGCATCGGCCCTGCATGCCGTACTCGCACAGGTTCGCTGAGAAACGACGGAACGGCGCAGCACGGCTATGCCGTGCCCACGGATTCTTCCGGTTGGTTGCCCGGCCGGGAGCCGACCACCGTTCGGGTCCCGGCCGTTAGCGTCCCTCCCTCCACCGCCCCGTCCTCTTCCCCCGTCATCTCCGCCCGGTTCGTCCGCACCGCCCACATATCGATGGAGGCGTCACCGGCGGGTGATCGACTCGACAACCGCCACGATGGCTGTACTGGCTGTTCGTGGTCCTCTACACCACATGACCCGTCGGCATCCGGTGTTGTCCTGACAGTCGTTGCTCCCCACTTCTCGCGCCCCTCTCGTGGAACACGTCGGAACTCACCGGACGAACACGGTCGTGTTGGCCGCGGGCGTGTCGGGCAAGAAACAAACCCGGGAGGACGTCCGTTGTCCCATACGACATCTCCAGCGGCCGGCGGCTACCACCCCGCTCCGTAGGACCGGAAGTGAGGGGTGCACACTGTCGCCTCGTAGACACTGAAACGTTTCCCGTTCGAGAAAGGGCCCGCACGAATGCCCATCGAGAGCACGACGTCGAGCACGCCCATGAAACTGATCGTCACGGGTGGCGCAGGCTATATCGGCAGTGTGTGCACGGCTCGCCTACTCGAAGCGGGGCACGAGGTCACAGTGGTCGACGACCTGTCCACCGGCCATGCCGACGCCGTGCCCGAAGGCGCTCGATTCGTGCAGGGCGACGCAGCCGAGGTCGCGAGCACTCTGCTCGCCGAAGGCTTCGACGGTGTTCTGCACTTCGCCGCGAAAAGCCTGGTCGGTGAGTCGATGCAGGACCCCGGTGCCTATTGGCGCGGCAACGTACTCACTTCCCTTCGTCTTCTCGAGGCGATGCGGACACACGGCGTTCAGCGGCTGGTGTTCTCCTCGACAGCGGCGACGTACGGTGAGCCGGAGACGACACCGATCCCGGAAACCGCTCCCACGGCTCCGACCAACACGTACGGCGCGACCAAACTCGCCATCGACCACGCCATCACCAGCTACGCGCGTGCTCATGGCCTGGCGGCCGTGAGCCTGCGCTACTTCAATGTCGCCGGCGCCTACGGCCGTTACGGCGAACGGCACACCACCGAGACCCACCTGATCCCGTTGATCCTGCAGGTGGCGACCGGACACCGCGATCAGGTGTACATCTACGGCGACGACTACCCCACCGAAGACGGCACGGCCATCCGGGATTACATCCACGTGGTGGACCTCGCGGACGCGCATCTGCTCGCGCTCGCTCACGCCGAACCGGGCACGCACCAGATCTTCAACCTGGGCAATGGCACCGGCTTCTCGGTGCGCCAGGTGATCGACGCCTGCCGCGAGGTCACGGGGCACCCCATCCCGGCCGTGGTGTCGCAGCGCCGGGCCGGCGACCCCGCCATCCTGGTGGCCTCCAGCGACAAGGCCCGACAGGTACTCGGCTGGAAGCCGCAGCACACCGATCTGCCGGGCATTGTCGCCGACGCCTGGGAATTCACCCGTCAGCGTCTGGAGAGGCAGTAGACGATCACCGGCGTGTCTCACGGGCCGTCCGAGTCGCCGTCCTCGGCTTCGTGACACCGAAAGCCGAGGACGGCGTCGTCCGGTGGGGCCTTCCAGATCGGACCGTTGTCGCTGGACCGGGCCAGACCGGCGAGCGTCTCCGGTGGTAAACCGTGATCGAGCGCCTGGCTGAGCAACTGGGACAACACATGGCCGGGATCGGCGGCCCGCGCCACCGACAACGCCATTCCCGCGAGAGCACCCTCACCTCGCACGTAGGCCGAGTAGGCCAGCAGGGTCGCTGGTTCCGCACGCTCGGGCGCAGGCGTGTGCCGCGTCAGCAGAAGCCACAGCCGCTCCGCTGCGACGGCGTGGGCACTGCCGACGGGTAGGGCCGTGGCAAGACACGCGTCGCGCACATCGGGCAGCGTGAGGCCGAGCGCCAGCTCCACCACCTCGGTGTCGGACGGTGCCAGTGTCCCCTTCCACGCCCGCGACAATGCTCTGCGCACCGCGACCCGTCCTCGGCGTATCGCCTCCGGTTCGTCGAGAGCGTCGACGACGGCACGCCGGTTCAGCATCGCCGCCCTGCGGTCCAGGACGTCCTGTGCCACGGGATCGAGCTGACGTTGCATGGCGGCCCGGCTGCTGTGGGTCACCAACCCCGCATGTGTGGTCACGGCCGCCAGCACCGTACTCCGCGGATCGGGCAGATACCCCGCACAACAGACGTCGTCATAACACCGCCATGGGGCCCCCGCCCGGATCGTCGGCACCCACAGGGCGTGTTGTACAGGAAGCCCCGCCTTGCCGAAGACGTCCTTGACGGCGGTGACGACAGCGTCGGCGGGTGGGCCCGTCCCATCCGGACACCGTCCACCCACGACGATGACGGTGACGGCGACCGAAGTGCGCAGGAGGGGTTCCACCAGCCGTGTGGCCAGTGTGATCTCGTTTCCGGGCGTGGGTAGATCTGCCCGCACGATGTTGCCGATGTGCGTTCCGGCCTCGCCTCGGTGACCGACCAGCACCACCGAATCGCTCGGTTCGAAGCCGAGTAGATGAGGGGTGGCCGCAAGCAAGTCCCCCGGATCCCTGAGATCGATCGTGGTCGTGTCCGCCGTGTCGTCCGTCGAATTCGGTCCTGTCGTGGAAGCCATGACTCCACGATGGCTGGACGGGGGGCGATTTCGAGGGCCCGGCCGAAATCTGTGGATGACTTGACCTCAATGTGGACAACCGGGGCCTTCCAAGCCCCGGTTGTCGCTGAACCGTCGGTGAGGTGTGCTATGTGCGCCGTCAGTGGCGGGGGAACGCCTCCCGAACCGTGGCTTGGCCACCCACCACGGGCAGGGTCACCTCCGACTTGGTCACCTCCAGCCCCACTCCCGTGCCGGGGCTCGGCCGCAAGGTGAAGTCGTGGTCGCTGGACAACAGCACGAACTCCAACCGATGCCCTTCGGCCAGGACGTAGTCCTGAGGCTGGAGTTCGAACGACAACCAGTACGGCACACCGGGCCGCACCGGCTGCGTACGCCATTCGCTGTTCCGGTTCTGCGGATCGGCCCAGCCGCGGGTGATGACGTGAAAACTACCGTCCGGAGCCCGGTCCACGAGGACGGCCGTCACGTTGGCGGCGGGGCGATCGAACATCAAGCGCAGCCGCACCGACGGAGTGCCGCTGATCCGGACCGGTGTGCGGGCGGCCTCGGTGGCATAGGACAACCGGTGCTCCGACGACGGTGCGTCCACCAGGTCCTCCACCTTCTCCCGGGCGTCGTCGGTGAGCCATTCGAACGCGGGCCTGCCACGCGCCGGCACGGTGGCCAGTCCGCCACGTCCGTCACCTCCGGAGCGCAGCCACAACGTGGCGTCCCGCGTACCCGGTGCCGGCCAGTCGGCCTCCTCGGTCCACGAGCCGTCCTCACGCTGGACCGTGGCCCTCGGCTCCTCCCCGACACCGTTGTCGATTCCGTACAGATAGTGGCTGAACCACCGGTTCAACGTGGTGAGCCACTCCTTTTTGCGCAACGCGTACGGATCGGTGTGTCCGGATTGGTGCAGCCAGATCTTGCGTTCCACGCCGTGCTCGGCGAGCGCTTCGTACCATTTCGCGACCTGGCTGACGGTGACGTTCCAGTCGTCCAGACCGTGTACCGCGAGCACGGACGCGTCGACCTTGTGCACGTCGTCCAGATAGTTCCGCTCGTGCCAGAACTCGCTGTAGTCACCCGTGAGCCGGTCCTGTGCCGCTTCCAGCCGCTCGATGACCGGACGGCAGATCTCCCGGTCGGCGCGGGTGTAGACGTACTCGGCCAGTACGTCGGCGTCCTCACCCTGATACCCACCGGGTGCCACCACCGCACCGTTCTCGCGGTAGTAGTCGTACCAGCTCGAGATCGCGGCGATCGGGACGATGGTCTCCAGCCCCTCGACACCGGTGGTGGCGACGGCGTTGGGCAGCGTGCCGTTGTAGGACACGCCCATCATGGCGGTGCGCCCTGTCGTCCAGTCGGCGTTGACCTCGGTACCGTTCGCGTCACGTGCCCGCGCACGCCCGTTCAGCCAGTCGATGACCGACTTCGCCCCCAGCGTTTCGTTCTCCCCGCCGGTGGTGGGGCAACCCGTCGACTGTCCCGTTCCGAGGGACTCGGCGTACACGACCGCGAAACCCCGTGCCAGGAAGTAATCCTGGTAGTGCCAGGTGATCTCGGCGAACGGCCGCGTCGGCACGTACAGCTCGCGGTCGACGTTGTGGTTGGTGACCGGATTACCACCCGCGTAGTACGGACTGGCCTGGTACACCACGGGCACCCGCAGGCCGTGGTCCGTTTCCCGGGGCCGCACGATCTCGACGTGGACCACGTCCTCGACGCCGTCGTGGTCACTGTCCACACCGGCGTCGACCCAGACGTCCTCCCGCACGACGTCGGAAGGGTCGTACACAGGCTGGGCCTGTCCGTCCACGAAAACGGGTTCTTGCACGGAATCGGCGGTCGCGTTCACAGGGACCAACGGCAGCGCCACCATGGTGGCGGCCAACACCATCGACATACGCTTGAGTCTCACGAAGCCCCCAGATCGGACGGTGGCGAAAAGATTGGTGTCGACCTTTACGGCAGCCACCTTCTCTGTCAAGCAGAGATCGACACGATCCGACGAACTCAGGGTGGCGCTTCACCGAAAGAACGACTCACAGACCACCGTTTCATATGAATCCCCCCACGAACGGGTGATCCAAATACCACGCCGGTCACTTTGTGTGTTGTTTTCCCTCGTCATGTGGCCATCGCCGTCCGGGGGCCACGGAGCAGACTGGCAAACTGGCCGTTATGAACGAGCTTGATCCGAGCGTGGAGTCCGATCCGCATCAGTGGCTGGAGGAGGTCACCGGGCAGGCCGCTCTCGAGTGGGTCCGGGGACACAACGCCGAGACCGTCCGCCGCTATGCGGAAGGTGACCGCTTCGAACGGCTACGTGACGAGTTGCGCGACGTCCTCGACGCGGACACGCGCATCCCGTACGTACGTCGCCGCGGCGAGTACCTCTACAACTTCTGGCGTGACGCCGACCATCCCCGAGGATTGTGGCGGCGCACCACCCTGGACTCCTACCGCACCTCGGAACCCGAATGGGATGTCCTGATCGACGTCGACGCGCTGGCGGCGGAGGAGGACGAGAACTGGGTGTGGCAGGGGGCCACCGTACTCCGTCCGAGTTTTCGCCGATGCCTGGTGGAACTGTCCCGGGGTGGCGCCGACGCCACCGTGGTGCGGGAGTTCGATCTCGAACGGCGTGAGTTCGTCGACGACGGTTTCACCCTGTCCGAGGCGAAAAGCTCGGTGAGCTGGATCGACGAGGACCGCATCTACGTCGGCACGGACTTCGGTGAGGGCTCGCTGACCAGCTCCGGCTACCCACGGCTGGTCAAGGAATGGCGTCGGGGCACCCCGCTCCAGGAGGCCACCCTCGTCTTCGAGGGCAAACCCGACGATGTGTCCGTACGAGCCGTGCACGACCCGACCCCCGGTTGGGAGCGCGACATCGTTCGGCGCGCCATCGACTTCTACCGTTCCGAGGTGCTCCTGCGCACCGACACCGGCTTCGTGAAGATCGACGTTCCCGACGACGCCGTGCCGTCGTTGCACCGCGAATGGCTGCTCGTGCGCACTCGCAGCCCGTGGACGGTCGGAGGCAGGCGGTATCCGGCGGGGGCCTTGCTGGCTGCCAGGTTGGACGACTTCCTCGCCGGTGACCGGTCGATGACCGTGCTGTTCGAACCCGACGCGCACACGTCACTGGACTACTACGCCTGGACGAGGAACCACCTGCTGCTGGGCACGCTCGTGGACGTGACGACCCATCTGCGTGTACTCACACCGAGCACCGAAGGCTGGTCCGACGAGCCGATGGCCGGCGCCGCGGAGCCGGGTACCGTGGTCGACCTGGTCGCCACCGATCCCGACGACAGCGACGAGTTCTTCCTCGAGACCACCGGCTATCTCACTCCGCCCACCCTGTCCCGCGGTGAGGTCGGCGGCGAGTTGGAGACGTTGAAGAGCGCGCCCGCCTTCTTCGACACCACGCACCTCGATGTCGAACAACACTTCGCCACCTCCGACGACGGCACCCGCATCCCTTACTTCGTCGTCGGCCCACGCGAACGGACCTCGGCAGCGCCGACCCTGCTGACCGGGTACGGGGGTTTCGAGGTGTCGCTGACACCGTCGTACAGCGGCGTGATCGGCCGTGGCTGGCTTGCCCGCGGCGGGACGTATGTGGTGGCCAACCTCCGCGGTGGCGGCGAGTACGGGCCGGATTGGCACAACCAAGTGGTCAAGACCAATCGACTGCGGGTGTACGAGGACTTCGCCGCGGTGGCACGCGACCTCGTGGCACGCGGTATCACCACCCCGAGCCTGCTCGGGGTCCAGGGTGGCAGCAACGGCGGTCTGCTGACCGGGGTGATGCTGACCCGATACCCGGAACTCGTCGGTGCGGTGGTCAGTCAGGTGCCGTTGCTGGACATGCGCCGGTATCACCTGCTGCTGGCCGGTGCGTCGTGGATGGCCGAGTACGGCGACCCCGACGATCCGGAGGAGTGGGCTTACCTACGACAGTACTCGCCGTACCACAATGTCCACAGTGATCGGACTTATCCACCCACGTTGTTCGTGACGTCCACTCGCGACGACCGGGTGCACCCCGCTCACGCACGGAAGATGATGGCGAAGATGCACGCGAGCGGACACGACGTCGCCTACTACGAGAACATCGAAGGCGGCCACGGCGCAGCCGCCGACAACGCGCAATTGGCGTTCAAGTGGGCGTTGGTGTTCGAGTTCCTG
>SMEZ01000194.1_pt1 | contig 18211 bp, 16 predicted proteins | sample 2456351 | NCBI WGS metagenome assembly SMEZ01 (sample SAMN10132605, study PRJNA489261) | soil metagenome | isolation source: day120 antibiotic-loamy sand soil ammended with composted manure from dairy... | place: USA | collected 2015-04-01 | reverse complement strand
ATTTAACAATTTTTTTCCTAATTCTTCTGAGCGTTTAAATAGATTTTCCCGTTCCATGATTTCAAGGTTTTTTAATGCAACTGCACAAGCTGCTGGGTTGCCTCCGAAAGTATTTACATGACGGAAATGATAGTTCTCCTCAGTTCCTTTAAATGCTTCATATATTTCTTTACGAATAGCTGTAATTGATAATGGCAAGTAAGCACTTGTTAATCCCTTTGCCATTGTAATGATATCCGGCTTAATATTAAAATGTTGATGTCCAAAGGCTTTACCTGTTCTACCAAACCCACAAATTACTTCATCAATGATCAATAAAACACCATGACGATTACAAATGCGCTCTACTTCTTGAACATACACTTCATGAGGAATAATTACCCCACCACCTGTTATTAATGGTTCCATAATTACTGCAGCAATTGTTTCTTTTTGCTCGAATTTTATCGTTTCTTCTATTTCTCTAGCTTTCAGTAAATTGTATTGTTCCACAGATATATTATCCGGTTTACGATAATGATCTGGTGGTGAAACATGTATGAAACCTGCAGAAAGTGGCTCATATTTATATTTCCTTAAGGATTGTCCAGTTGCCGATAAAGCTCCCATGGAACTTCCATGATATGCACGATAACGGGATATAATTTTATATCGATTCGGTTCACCATTTTGTTGATGATATTGACGAGCAATTTTGAATGCTACTTCATTCGCATCGGAACCACTATTGGAATAAAATATGACATATTCGTCATCAAGCATGGCATTAATTTTTTCTGCTAACTCTATCGCCGACTTATGACTGTTCGTCATCGGTGTATAGGCCAATTTTTTGATTTGCTCTGCAGCTACTTCAGCCAACTCTTCACGACCATAACCAACGTTAACACACCATAATCCTGACATTGCGTCAAGATAACGATTTCCTTTATAATCCGTAATCCAGGAACCTTCTCCCTTTTCAACAATCATCGGTGGAGCTTCTTCTTTATAAGGTGAAATATGATGCCAAACATACTTCCGATCTTTTTCAATAAGTGACAAACTTTCTCTTACTTGAACATTATCCATTACAATCTTCTCCCTTCAAATTTGTTTAACTAAACGTAAAACATACTTTTTGGATTTCTTGTTTCTTTCTTTATTAAATTAGTATTTAAAATATTTGACACCGCTTTCAACTACCGTTCATAATCAATTTATATTATTCAAAAATCAATTACATCTTACAAAATGTAAAATATTCAATTATTATTTTTTACAGTATGGAGGATGGTATATGGGGAAATTAAAGATTACAATTGCCGATATACTCAGACGAGACTTGTTTCAAAACGCTAAATTAATAGCTGGAGAAGGCGGAAAAAACAGGAAAGTAAAATGGACTCACATATTAGAAATGGAAGACTTTGACTCTTTTATTAATGGTGGTGAGTTAATACTAACCACTGGATCTAATCTCCAATTTGATTCCTCAGCAGGTATAGATCAATTAAAAAAATTAATCAAATACGAAGTAGCGGGAATTTGCATTGAATTAGGAACCCATATCAAAACAATCGATCCATCTATTATTGAATATGCCAATCAACATCAGTTCCCTATAATCGTCTTTACCTGTATTGTAAAATTTGTTGATATAACTCAAGACTTACATTCAATCATCGTGAATAGTCATCATGAAAAACTACATCATCTTCACAATTTATCAAATGAATTTAATCAATTATCGTTAGCTTCCAATGGCATCTTAAAAATTATCAAGAAGTTATATGATTATTTCGGAAAAACTATTTTTCTTATTACAGATGAGGAAAAAATTTATTATTACCCAATAAAATGTAAAGATATAGCAGCTAGCACTCTTTCAAAATCTAATGATGATAACCAACAAAATTCATATAACCATTTGTTTTGACGATTTTTCTTTTTCTATTATTGATCGCGCCACTTTGGCTATAGCACAAATTCTATTACGTAACAGAACGATAGAAGAAAGAAAGCAAAACCAGGAAGAAATTCTTGTACAACAATTGTTACAAGGTAAAGAGTATGACACTTCGACGGCTTTAAAAATTTTGCCAGCTCCAGCAGAAAATCTATATTATCGACTCATCGTTATTGAAAATAATTTGAAACCAAAAAACTTAAAAGATAATGAGTGGGAGGAAATCAAACTACAACAATCTATTATTTTGCGTTCTATCTTTAGGAAACATAGTTTTTTCCCTTCTATTTCTGTTACGAAACGTAAAATTGCTATAATTGCTTCTTTTTATAAAACTAGTTACGGTAATAAGAGTGACGTAAATTTATTCCAGAAAATCATTAAAGATATCAAAAATATAAATGAAGAAGATATCTTTAATGGGAAAAATTTGTACATTAGTGTTAGTAGCCTGCAAAAGGACTATTCTCAAGTAACAAACTGTTATGTTGAAGCAAATGAAGTGCTACGAATACAAAGACAAGGTATTTTAGATGTTGTTTTTTTCGATGATATTGGCATATATCGACTATTGACGAAATTGAATCCGAAAGATTTGGAAAACTATTGTTTACATTATTTGGAACCTCTCCTTCAACATGACGATCTATTGTTAACCCTTACCGTTTATCTTGAAACGATGGGTTCGAAAAAAGAGACCTCAGATCGACTTTCTATAGTTAGGCAAACACTTTATCATCGGTTAGACAAAATCGAGGAATTGCTTGGTCATGATTTTATGGAACCGATAAAAAGACAAGCAATAGAAATGGCAATACATGCTTATAAACTATTAAATAAAAACCAAAAAGAAAAATCCTTTATTGAAAAATACAACAAGTAAACTTCTAATGTTTGAGCAGATGATATTTGCTAATTGAAAGCGCTTAAAAAAGGAGGGGTTTCTATGAGCAATCAACAAGGAGAACTTAAGTCAGCTTTAAAGATTAGACATATTAGTATGATTTCCATAGCTGGTGTCATTGGAGCAGGATTATTCATTGGTAGTGGGGCAGTAATTAATTCCGTTGGTCCAGGATCAATTTTATCTTATACTCTTGCAGGGCTTATCGTTGTTTTCGTAATGAGAATGCTCGGAGAGATGGCTGCTGCCCGACCAACAAGTGGATCCTTTTCAAACTATGCGAGTGAAGCCATTGGGCCATGGGCAGGTTATACGATTGGTTGGTTATATTGGTTTTTCTGGACAGTCGTTATTGCGATAGAAGCTGTTGCAGGTGCAGCCATTATTCAATACTGGCTCCCAGACTTTCCTGTATGGCTTATGGCCTTGATTTTAACGGTATCTCTTACAATGACGAACTTATTTTCGGTTAAATCCTTTGGTGAATTTGAATACTGGTTTGCACTAATTAAAGTAGCAGCTATTGTCTTATTCTTGATTCTTGGGCTATCTGTAATTATTGGAATATACCCTGGAATTGCATCACCTGAGGTTTCAAACCTTCTTGGAAATGGAGGTTTTTTCCCAACTGGTATAAGTTCCGTTTTAATCGGGATCACGGTTGTGATATTTTCTTTTATGGGTACGGAAATAGTTGCCATCGCAGCAGGTGAATCGGAACAGCCGGAAAAATCCGTACGAATTGCGACCAATAGTGTTGTTTGGAGAATTCTCATTTTTTATATTGGTTCTATTGCCATTGTAGTTACTTTACTACCATGGGATTCAGCAAATATATTAGTTAGTCCTTTTGTTGCAGTGCTCGATTATATTGGAATACCTGCTGCAGCACAGATTATGAATTTCGTTGTATTAACAGCCGTTCTTTCATGTTTAAATTCAGCACTATATGCCAATTCCAGAATGCTTTATGGTATGGCCCAAAAAGGTGAAGCACCAAAATCCTTTCTAAAATTAAGTAAGAATGGTGTTCCAGTTCGAGCAATATTATTTAGTACTGCTTTTTCTTATATTGCTGTGATTTTTAGCTACATTTCACCAGACAAGCTCTTTTTATTCCTAGTCAATTCATCAGGTGCGGTGGCCATTTTAGTTTATCTCGTTATAGCATTCTCTCAATTACGTATGCGGAGAAAACTTGAAGTTGAGGATCCAGAAGCATTAAAAATTAAAATGTGGTTATATCCATATTCAACATATGCCACAATTATATTTATAACCGGTATTTATATTGCGATGTTCTTCATTGAATCATTAAGATCACAAGCCATACTTACAACTATTGTCGCTGTTTTGACAGTTGGATCGTATTTCTTGTTTATCAACAATAAAAATAGCAAAGTAGAAAGTAAAGAAAATGTAAGTTAAGTAGTTATAAATCTTAATTTGAGTAAATCGTATTAACATCTTTTTTAAAATGTTAACAAGTTCTTTATTATCTTACATGATACATAAGGAACTTGTTTTTTCCTTATGTACCCAAAAACTTTAACCCTCTCCGTTTTAAAACTTGGCCAATTTTGTCCAAACAATTTTATTACTTAATGAATCCAGATCATTACCTAAAAAATATTAAACCTATCTTTTGAGTGCCTAACATATCTTGTACTTCCAACTAATTGACTAATTCCAGCTTACCTTCTTCAATTCGATATACACGATCACAGTATGGAAGCATTCTTTCATCATGTGTTACCATAATCGCTGCCTTGTTTCGATTTTTTACTACCTTTGCAATCAATTCTACAACTTCAAATGCTCTCTTACTATCTAAACTAGCAGTTGGCTCATCTGCTAAGATAACATTTGGATCATTCATTAAAGCACGCGCAATCGCAACACGTTGACGCTCTCCTCCTGAAAGTTGTTCAGGAAATTTCTTTATTTTACTTTCTAAGCCAACTTCCCTTAGTAAATCCTTCGCAAATATTTTGTCCTTATTCGTAATTTTACCCTTCATTTTCTTAACAACAAGTAATTGATCAAGTACATTTAAATAAGGAATTAAATTAGACGTTTGTAGAATAAATCCTATTTGTTCTAAACGTAATCTTGCGATGTAATGAGATATTATCTAATATCTGAATTTTTGTATTAGCTCCATCTTGATAGTGTTTCGATACATTTTCAAAAATAATGCCACTCATTATTCAACCCTCCCAATCGCTTGTAACGGATCAATTTTTGTTATTTTACGTACAGAAATTAGTGAACTTAAGATTGATACTGCTAATAGAACAAGTGCATAAGTGAATATTAACTTAGGATCTAATAAAAACGGCATACCTGAAGGTAGTATAGCTGCTGTTCCATAGGTTAAGAGAACACCTATTCCAATACTAATAACTGTTAAAACTGTAATTTGAGAAACGATTGAACTTGTTAAAAATTTATTGCTGGCTCCAATCGCCTTCATTACACCAAATTGGTTTGTTTTTTGTAAGGTTAAAACATAGAAAAACACACCTATTACAAATGCTGAAATAACAAGTAAGAAACCAAGCATCATCATGATAGTCCCATTCTCAGCTGTATAACCAGGTAATCCATTAATTGCTTCATTTTTAGTAGCAATTTCTATTCCATCAAATTTGCTTTCAAGCTTGTCCGATTCAATGGAATCACCTTGTAACATAATGGCATTGACAGGTGATTCAATGCCCATATCGGAACCTGGAGCAGCAAAATTAAGACTACGCCATTGATCGATATTTATAAAGATTGAAGGCAAATGGTTAAATGTTTCTCCTTCAGTAAATCCAATTACTTCAATAGTATCAAGCGTTCCCTCAATTTCTAATCGATCCCCAATTTCAATACCTTGCTCTTTTAATGAAGAGTTAACAATAACTTGATAATCTTCACCATCTATTAAAGAGTGACCTTCGATAATTTCTGGTTCTAAGAATGAACCTGGTTGAACTCCTAGAATTGATACGTCAATCTTTTCACTATCTGACTCTTTTCCTTCTTCCAACACAACTGCAACAAGACTTCCTAGGGGTGCAGCATTTTCGACATTATTTTGTGCTTTTAATTCCTCAACTAAACTTTCTGATATCACGGAACGAGACATGGAATGACGAGAACCTTCTTCAAAAACAACATATTCCGCATCCATATTCTTCAAGCTCGCAGCACTTAATGAAGAAAGTCCATTTCCAAGACCAGATAAAATAAATACAAGCCATGAAATTAATACTAAGATCATTCCAATCATAAAAAATCTTAATTTTGAATGTGTTAATTCTCTAATTGCAAGAAACATGATGAATCTCCTCTCTATATTTTACTAATGACGAACAAAAAACTATCAAGGTTGAAATTTAGGAATCCACAACTAATTTCACTTCCTTTTTTAAGGATAATGTTTACAAGAATAAGAATACGATTCGAATATGAACACCTTGTTAACAAAGTTGATAAATATATCATCAATTTTCATTTATAAAATTTATATTTCAGAGCTTGATGAAAAAAGATAGCCTTTAAACGTGAATTTTTATGCTATAGGTAGGGTAAATGTAACCACAGTTCCTTGGCCTAATTTACTTTGTATCTCGATCTCAGCATCATGTAAATCCAAAATAGACTTTACAATCGACAGTCCAAGACCTGCTCCCGTTTTATTCGTGCGTGCTTCATCCACCTTATAAAATCTCCTCCAAATTAATTGTAAATGTTCTTCTGGAATTCCTTCTCCATAGTCTTGGATCTTTACTTTTACAAATTGGCCTTCCCTAACAAGAGTTATAGTTATCAGGCCGCCCTTTTTTGAAAATTGAACAGCGTTTTGCAAAAGGTTAATAAATACTTGCTCTATGCGTTCTTTATCTGCATAAACATCGTACTTTTGATCTGAATGAAAGCTGATCTCCAAATCTTTTTTTGCAAGATGAGGCTCAAACTTATGAATAATATTATTTACTTGTGCTGTTAAATCGTATTCGGTGCGATAGATTTGAACATGTCCTTCTTCCATTTGATTTATATCTAAGGTATCATTTACAAGTTTAATCATTCTTTCTGTTTCATCTTTCATTAAGGAAAGGTAATGGGGTCTACGGTGTTCTGGTATCGTTCCATCCATTAAAGCAATGATAAATCCTTTTATTGAGGTTAATGGAGAACGTAATTCATGGGATATAGTAGAGATAAACTGTTTACGCCTAGTTTCCAACTGATCAAGTTCTTTAGACATATAATTAAAAGATTTCGCTAATTGTCCAATCTCATCTGAAGATTGATATTGGACAGATTTAGAAAAATCCCCCTTGGCATATTTTTTGGCGATATCATTCATTTCACGTAATGGTGCCGTAATTTTTCTAGAAATGAACCATAGAACAATCCCCGCAAAAGCAAGTGAAATTATAAAGGTAAGTATAATCATGACGATTACTTGTAAATACTCATGGGTTAAATCGTGAAATACCATAACCATAATCGGTGTTTTTACCCCATTCAAGCTTGTTGATAGTTTAGCTGCCACTGTATATTGGAGTTGTCCATTTTTAAAACCACCCTCTGTTACTTTTAGCCCTGTTGTTGCTTTGTTAATAATTTCATTTGAAATCCCAATTTTATGATTGGTTTGATGTGGATCTGGTCCAAAAATTTGCTTACTTTCTTCATCCACTATATAAATAAAATAACCTGGTTGATGTAAGGAATAGCTTAAATTTTTAGCTGCTTCATAATCCTGCGAATTGAGATTATTCAGGTTTTGCAGTTGTTCTTCTAGTTGAGCATAATGATGACTGAATATAGATTCATATTCTTTGTACAGATTTACATGAAATAAATAAAAGAAGACTCCAATAAATAATAATAGTGAAGTTACAATAATAAATGAATAACTTAAAAACAATCTTGAAAAAATTGTCTTTCTTTTAAACATTTTTCTTCTCCTCAAATCGATACCCCACACCACGGATTGTAGCTACGGACCACTTGGCACCATGGGCACTTAGTTTGTCTCGAATACGTTTTATGTGTACATCAACTTGATTCGAATTGAGTGCCAAAAAATATAATAGTTCCATTTCTCTTGGAGCCATTAATACTTGTTTTCCACCGATTAACACACGGTATTCCTTTAAATTGATGACGATATTATCAAATTGAAGTATATCTGTAACATTATTTGATAAGATTGTTCTTCTTAGGACAGTCTTTACTCTTGCAATCAATTCATTTGGATCAAAGGGTTTAACAATATAATCATCTGCACCAATTTCTAACCCATTAACAATATCATACGTTTCACCTTTGCCTGTAAGCATAATGATAGGGATCTTTTTATCTTCCATACGAATAATTTTACAAACTTCCCAACCATTGATTTTTGGTAACATAAGATCAAGAATAATACAGTCAGGTGATTCATTATAAAATTTTTCTAGACCTTCTTCACCATCAAACGCTGTAATGGAAGAAAAGCCTACTTTCTCAATATATAGTTGAATCAGTTCTGCAATATTTGCATCATCTTCAATGGTTAAAACTTTTATTGGTTTTTTCATAGATCTCACTCCTCACCCTAATTTTCTCACCTTTATATGAATAAAATGTTAACTTTTTTCAAGAAGTTAAGTTCTTTGTAAGAAAGTTAACATCAGACAATAAAACTTTTTTGTTAATAATCTGCCAGACGCACATTCTAACCCTTACTCCAATTGAAAAAGCATTTTATATTTACAAAATTAGGATCCATTCCATTTCAATACAATATTGTCTTCTTTAAATTGAGACTTATGTATGAGATTAATTCAATCCGTGAACCTAGCGTGTTCAAAAGGACAATGTTTATTTAAAAATTTTCACGATTAAAAAACAGGTTCCGTGAAACTATATTAAAATAGAATCACAGAACCTATTTCCTGTACTAACTTAATCAACTAATTCAACTGATAAAGTATTAATTTGTGCTGGATTTGATTCTCGTATAACGCCATCAAATTCAACTTTTATTTTGTCGCCAACTTGGAATGTATCATTTTTGTTCAACGATAGATCAACAATTACATCACCTTCAGGATTTCCTTCTACTAAAACCGCAGATACAACCGCTCGATTTCCATCAATCTCCTTAATTGTACCTGTAAAACTCGACCTTTCTTTATTTTCACTTGGAGAAACTGAATGGGAACATCCAATCATCAACAAAATAAGCATGATAATCAAAACTTTAAATATCCTTTTCATTTAATTCGGATCCTCCATTCACCTGCCTGGATCTGAACATTCGACTCCCTATTTCAAATCACCGTCTGCTAGCCCAAGCTCTGCCATTACCTTCATTCTATTCGGATTCTGTGACATCTTTTAAATCACTACTAGATTAATAAGTTAAAAATTTGATTAAACAATGTAATAAAGAACGTTGTTATACCAATACCGATAACAATAGTTATTACAGTATAGAGCTGGAATTTGCCTTTGCTAATTTCTTCTCTTTTATATGCGATATGATAAACCTTAATTAATGCAAATCCTGTCATAAAGATAATAAGCGCCACAAAGACATTTAATAGTAACATATAAGACCTTCCCTTCCCTCATATCATTATTATGTAAATGCAATTTTTGTTTTTATTAGTTAGTAAATATACGTTTATTAAACCGGAAAAGTTCCATATTTTTTGAAAAATAACTAAAAACGGCAGATGGATATATCTGTCGTTTAATTGTATTTCTATAAAAATGTTTCTACCTTAATTTCTGTTTCACAATGTGGACATAATATTTGAATATCTTTTCCTTTCCCCTTCGCCTCAAGGATGCTTTTACATGTATAACATTTTACATCTGCATAATTAAAATATTTTTGTACATACCAGTCCTGTAATCCAGCTTTCATTCCGCAATGATCGCAATTTAGCGTGACAGTTCCAACCGAATTTGTACCGACTTTACGAACACTTCCACATGAAGGACATTGATCCCATGATAAAACATATTGTGTGAATGTATAGGATGATCGAAAGTGAATAAGCTGCCTTTGTTTATCAATCTTTGTCGGTTGCTTAAGATTCAAATAACTTGAGAGAATAGCTACCGCTTGCTTAGAAATGAGTCGACATTTAAAGAAGGGAGGTTTGGGCGATGATTCAAAATTGGAATCTATCTCTGGTGTACCCACCCATAAAATATCGTCATCTATTTGGATAAAAGGCATGACTACATCTTTTTTTATAAGACCATAATTCTGTAACTGAATTTCATTCTTATGTAGTGTAATGATCTGGATGTCTGTATTTTTTTCTATCCTTTTTAATACTTGCCAAAGCCTTGGATCGAGCTTCGCTGGATGTGAAACGGATACCTTTATTTTTCTCGCTTGCTCCATATCCTGTAATACTTGTCCTAAATTCTTTTCATCAAACCATTGTAAATTTGGATGTGTTTTACAAGAAGTCAGTTTGTGAAAGTGATGACGCGTATAGGAATGCCCAGACTTTTCCATATGATATATTAATTGTTGAACTGTTTTATTTTTTGACGTCCTCGATGTCATATATTTTTTGTCGACAATATAAATGAACTTACCCCGTGCCCGTGTAACAGCAACATTGATAAGTTTTTCACTATTTTTATCGGTTAAAAGCATACCAGCTCGAGATTGAGGGTAACTATCAACTGTATCAAATATAATCATATCCCGCTCTGAACCTTGAAATTTATGAACAGTTGCGGCAACGATTTTGTTTTCTGCATCGGTTCTTTCATTGTTTGGGATAAATTCTTCTATCATCGCATTTACGAGACGAGTCTGTGCATTATAGGGCGTTATATATCCTATGGAATTTATTCCATCTTCTTTAGCTGTAAGTATTATCTGCATGGCAACACAAGCTGAAAATAAATTAAATCTCGAATCTGTTCCTGATTCCTTTAAGGAGAAAGCTCCCATTTTTGACAAGTCAATTTGCACGGCAGCTTCTGTAGGAAACGGTAACCTTGCAACAATGCTCTCCAGTTTCTTTTGAACACTTGAATGATCCTGAACCTGATTTTGATAAATAAATTGATTTGTAAAACTTGAAATATCTGGATGCATCCTTCTTTGTGTTCTTAACATGAATAAGTTTGGATGTTTCTTTCCTTCTGATACGACTTGGACTATTTTTACCACTTCGAATATATCTCGTTTTAACCATTTTTCTACTAAACGATGATTTGACATGGCAATTGGCGGTAACTGTTTGAAATCGCCACATATTATGACATGTTTTCCAAGGCTTGCAGCAAAGGCAATTTGTGGTAGGTAGGCCATACTTGCTTCATCGACTATGACAAGGTCATATGTTTGTTCATAAATTAACGGATCAATCGTTGCTTTTGATAAAGTTACACCTAGTACACTTGCATCAGTAACAAATCGTTCTTCTTCTTTTTTAATCGTTGAACGAATTTTTTTTAGTTGTTGTTCAATTCTTGCAAGATTTTTTCCTGCACGATATGAAAAATTTCTTTTCGTCAAAAATCTTTTCTTCTCAAGTTCATTTAATTGTTCTCTTAAATTAGGAAAAGATTTTTCAACAAGTTTTTCTGATACTAGGTCATTTTCTCCTTCTATGTTTGGATGATGACTAAATCCATAACGAAGTACTTTTCCTGTTTTCCATAGCCCTTTTTCTTTTAATATTTGCGCCAACTCCAACATAAGAACATCAACTGCCGTATTACTATGGGCTAATATTAGAACTTTTAATCCTTTACGATAAAAATAAGCTGCTGTTCTTGCTAACGTATAAGTTTTTCCCGTGCCAGGTGGGCCCCAAACATAAGTTGTTGGATTGGATTGAGCGCGAAGAATAAGTTCCGAAAGATCATTGTAGATTTTGTCTTTTCGATGTTTCGGAGAGATATTTGGAACTAAAAGTCGGTGTATACGTTTTTGTTTTTTCAAACTAGATTGAATTGAATCCAACCGTTTTGATAAAGTAACTAATAATTCCCAAGGAGCACTATAAAGATTAGCTTTCGGCACTTTTGCACCAAGAAAATCATTAATTTTAATGACAAGATCATAACCATCAACAGATACAACACGTCCATTATATATTTCGTCTTTATATTCAAGACGAATAGGTGTACTGTCTGGTAAAAGAAGATCGGTAGAAAGCTTAAACCAATAGGTCGTCCCTTTATCATCATGGGTCAAATATTTTCCTTCTGTAATCATGACCTTTGTTCCACCTTGGGATTGTAAATATTGGGCTTCTAATTTTAAGGCTTGTTGCCATTGTTTGATTAAATCTTTGATGCTAGCCATGATAAATACTCCTTATGCTATCAATCTTTTTATTTTCATTTAGTATTTATAGGAATTCGCACACAAATTTAGTTTTTCGCACGTTATTCCTGACGATTCGCACGACTTTTCAGCATATCGCACAATAATTTTTGTTTTTCGCACATTTTTTGGGAAAATCGCACACAAATTTTAATATTTCGCACAAACTTCATGTCTTTTCCATCGGAAAATGTTTATAAACGAGTTAAAAAATAATATTTGGAAGTAAACCAGATAAATTTTAGTAACTTTTTGATTATATCATGTTTCAAATAGGTCTACTGACAAAAATTTTGATCTATTTTTGTAAAAAACACTGTTAAAATCAAATTTATTAGTTCTTTTGTTTACGTTTTTTCATACTTTTCAAGATAAATCCTCCTCGAAATGCTTTCGGTTCATAGGCCACAATAAATGCACGAGGTTCTAGTTCTTGAATAAAATGGTATAAGTCTTCTTCTTTTTTTCTTGTCGTTAAAACCGATAATTGGTAACGTTTGCTATCAATCCCTTCTCCTTCATACACAGTAACACCATAACCTTGTTCACGTAGTGCTTGTATAAGAGTTACGTTTTTAGTGGGTATAATGACTTGAAAAGTGGTATAGCCAATTGCCAACTTTTCTTCAATCATAGAGCCAACAATAATACCAATGGCAAATCCTAAAGCATATACAATCATTACAATCGATTCCTTGTCTCCGGTAAGAACGATAGACAAACCAAATACATAAACAATCGTTTCTAGAAAACCAAAAATTGCGGCTTTTATTTTCCATCCTTTTACTAAAAAAATCGTTCGAAGTGTAAATGTTGGAACATACAATAGTTGGATTAGTAAAACAAGCAAAATATCTTTTATCATTCACATCACCTTCTTTTTCAATAACAATATTTTAATAGTAACATCATTTTTCGTGAGAACATAATTTTTTCTAATAAACAAAAGGAAAAATAATGCAAATGAACTTAATACATCTGTAATAACATAATTTACACAAAAATTAAGTTTACTAGACACAATATTTTATAAATAAGTAAAAAATTCTATCATCTTAACCTATTTAATGGTATAGTTTAATCAAAATATTCTGTTATTTGGAGGGGATCATTTTGGTTAATATGACTGAACATTTTTCAAAAATACCCACAACCGCTATATCAGATGCAATGAACGGATTAAACAATTTGGACAACGCAATCAAGCCTTTAAAAGAAGAATATAAAATTAGCGGCCGTGCTTTCACGGTACAAATGCCAGTTGGTGACAACTCAATGATACTTCATGCGTTTAATGAGGCTAAACCGGGGGATGTGATAGTTGTTGATGCGAAAGGTGATACATATCGAGCAATTGCCGGAGACTTTATGGTAAGTATTGCGCAAACACTTGGTATTCAAGGAATTGTTGTTGACGGTGTTATTCGTGACATTGTTGGTATTAAGCAATTAAATTTCCCGGTGTTTAGTAAAGGAACTGCTGTTGCGGCTAGTGCGAAAAATGGGAGTGGAAAAGTACAAGTCCCAATTTCTTGTGGTGGCGTAACCGTTCACCCAGGTGATTTGATAGTAGGTGATGCTGATGGAGTTGTCGTAATTCCTCGTGATAAAGAAGAAGAAATTTTTGAAAAAGCGAAGGAAAAGATGGAAAAAGATGTGAAAAGAGAACAACAAGTGGCTGGAAACCCTGAAGCAATTCGGAAGTACTTAAAGGACATGATTGCAAAATTGAAATAAATGCCGGATTGGTATATATCTTCCATAATTTAAAAAGAACTTGATAAACGTTTCTCTATTTTTATAGATTCACTTTTTTATCTTTATACTTTTTCTAATCTCGACCTTTATCTCATACAGCTAGTTAATGTTTGCCATGGTGTTGTTTTTTTAAATTTAAACGGCCTTAATCCTGTTAAATACAGGACTAAAGCCGTTATGAATGATTTCGTTTGATAACAACCATTCCAAATCTAATTCCTTTTTCAAAGCTATTAAAATACTAAACGTATGATTAACCGACTATTCTTCTTTTCATCTCAAATGTTATACTATAATGTCAAAAACAGCCAGACGTTATAAGAAATCAATTATATATCCACTAATTGTACATTGATTATTTCCTAATTTTTATAATATTTAACCTCTGTCTCCTTAGCTTATGGTTTTTACTCACCAACCATCCCATCATTGTCACGGTCATCCATATATGGATATAACCAATGATCACGGGTTATTGGCATTTTAAAACCCGCTGCTTTTGCTTCTTTTATAGTTATTTGTCCATCACCGTTTGTATCAATAGACGATATATCACCTTTTTTAATCGTACTTGTTGAATTAGCAGTCTTACGATCAGTTAATCCTAGCGATTCATTTACTTTATCAGGATCTACATTATCAAATTCATCTACAACCTTTTGACCGTTTACCGTATAACTGTATTTATAATGAGAAGGAATTTGTGTCTCTGAATTAGGATAAGTAATAATTGCTTCAAAATTCGTTGCTCCGCCAGCCTTACGAATCACGTCTTCCATATATGCCTGGTCACCATGGCGGTTCAGCGTACGATTTTGTGGTGTAATATTATATGCATTCGACACTCCGCCTAAAGAGTCAGCAATAATATGCCCTTCATCTAAATCTGGTCTTTCAACCCCAGGAACTTTTGCCTCATCTGAATAATACCTTCCATTTGATAATACAGGTTCGTTCTTATCATCCTGTAGAATAATCTCGTCAGCAACGACGCGTACGAGTTGCCCATATTCATTCGTAAATGCCCAATACTCACGGTCACCAAATCCAATGTTCACTACGACATTTGCTTCACGATGACCAGATAAATCACCACCATCGACTTCAATCAGTTTGTATCCTGGAAACTGTTCATTATTCGACGTGGTTTCTAATACTTCTGCTTCAGGTTCTTCAAGCTCGGTTGTTGTTGTTTCATTTTCATTACTCTGATTTGTTTGTTCAGTCGTTAATTCTTGTTGGCTTATTTCTACATCATTATTATTAGAGACATCTTCTATACTCGTACAACCAACCATAAACATGATGGTTAAAAGTAAAATTAAATAGTTTAGTATCTTTTTCATTTCGTAATCTCCTCTACTCTTTCCAACTGTATATTTATTAAATGATCACAAACAAATTTATTATATTACAAAAACAAAAGAATAACATAATAAACTTTCAGCAAAAAAATATAACGTTATACTCCTACAAACACCTTTTAATATTTATAACCTCAATCACATTACCTCTTAATAAATAGAAACATAATCATTCATTTTCAAAAAAATTATCTATACAATTATGCCGATTGAAATTCTTTATTTACACCAAGTACGCAAACAATTGGTACTGGCTTCATTTGTTTAAGTTCCGTTTTTACATGGATAAAACCTGCTTCTACCAGTTGTTTAACAATCTCGATCCCGAATTGTTTTGCCGTATCAACCGTTGCATCTTTTGTAAACGGTTGAACTGTTATTGCGATAACGCCATTATCTTTCATAAGTTTACGGATGTTCATTAACGTTTGTACAGGATTATTCCAGAAAATAATCGAGTTAATCGAATAAACTTTGTCAAAGTGTAGTTGAAAGGAAGGTAGATTTTCAACATCAGCATGAATTAGTTCCACTTTCCCTTTTTGAATTGCTTTTTTATTCCTTTGATAAGCTTTTTTCAACATTTTTTCAGAGAAGTCAATTCCGATAATTTTTCCATTTTGAATTATTTTTGACGCTATCTCAATTCCAATCCCAGGCCCAAAACCAATTTCTAATACATGGTCATCCTGTTTAAGATTTAATAAGGACAGTGTCCATTTATTTTTTTCTTTTCCAAAAATTGTCATTAACATTCCAGCAATACTCCCTAATAATCCTTCCGGTTTCTTAAATTGGCTTCTTAAATTCTTTATCAACCCCATCTTACTTGAGCTCCTTCATATTTCGTTAAATTTAATTTTTGCAAAAACTTTAAAATATAAGACCTAAGAATGAATGACAACATCCTCAGGTCTTATTTTATCATTTGTAAATTTTATCGGTCACAGAAAGTTTTTAATCAAACCCATTTGGGTTTTGTGATTGCCATCTCCAAGTATCTTCGCACATTTCGTGTAAATTATATTGTGCTTTCCAATTTAAGATTTTTTCAGCTTTCTCAGGATTTGCATAACATATCGCGACATCACCCGGTCTGCGACTTGTAAATTCATATGGAATCCTGACTTTGCTGACCTCACTAAATTTTTTAACTAGATCTAAAACGCTATAGCCTTTACCAGTCCCAAGATTAAATGCTTCAACACCAGTATGATGTTTAATATATTCTAGTGCTTTAATATGACCTTTAACTAAGTCAACGACATGAATGTAATCCCGTATACCTGTTCCATCATGAGTGTCATAATCGTTTCCAAATACATATAATTTCTCCCGTTTTCCAACAGCAACTTGAGAAATAAATGGCATGATATTATTTGGAACACCGTTTGGATTTTCACCAATTCTCCCGCTCTTATGTGCACCAATTGGATTGAAATAACGTAAAATTGCAATTCTCCACGTGTTGTCTGAAATATATAAATCCCTTAATATTTCTTCAATCATTAACTTTGTTCGACCATACGGATTAGTTGCTGATAAAGGAGCGGTTTCACTAATTGGAACTTGTTTTGGATTTCCATAAACGGTAGCCGATGAACTAAAAACTAATTTTTTTACATTATGTTTTTTCATCACTCGAAGTAAAATCAAAGTTCCAGTAATGTTATTGTGATAATAAGTTAAAGGGATATTTACTGATTCACCAACCGCTTTTAATCCTGCGAAATGCATTACAGACTCAATTGGGTGTTGCTTAAAAATTTCATTGATTCTGTCATAATCTAGTAAATCTACCTCGTAAAATGTGAAGTCTTTTCCCGAAATTTCTTTAATTCGGTTAATCACTTCCTTTTTACTATTTGAAAAGTTATCTAACATCACAATGTCATAACCACAATTTAATAGTTCAATTGCAGCGTGACTCCCAATATATCCGGCACCACCAGTAACCAGAACTGTCATTCGAATCCCTCATTATTTTCATTTTTTTATGACTAAATGTGGATAAAACCACAATTTAAAAATGGAACTTTGCACGTTTACAAAACAATTGTATGCGGGATTCAGTCACGACATGATTTAAATATGTTTTATCGTACAAAATAAAAATGATATAAAAAAATTTTCTATATAAAGATTACTGAATCGACTCTTTTTGACAAAAACATCGGTGTTGCTTTACACCGATTTATTATTTATAAATGGTGACTTTTACTGGTTATTATCATAAATTTCTAATATCCCTTTTCAAATATAGAAACAGACTTAAAAAATATTTTTAAAATTCCCTTGCTTTTATTTGTAAATGTGTTATGATTAAAAAGAATTATTTTTTGTTCGATTTTATCAAGGAAGAAAAGATTTAAAATTTTCGCCTTCGATAACTGAGCAACAAAATAGTAATAAAACGTGGGTAATACCCGCACAGGAGGAATTGTTACATGGAACAAGGTAAAGTAAAATGGTTTAACGCAGAAAAAGGCTTCGGATTCATTGAAGTTGAAGGTGGAAACGATGTATTCGTTCACTACACAGCTATCCAAGGCGAAGGTTTTAAAACATTAGAAGAAGGTCAAGCTGTTTCTTTCGATATCGTTGAAGGTAACCGTGGACCACAAGCAGCTAATGTAACAAAACTTTAATTTACTGCTTATAGGGGTAACTCGTTTACCCCTTTCTATCAATTACATAATTTTCAATATGTCATATTTATGTATTACAAAGCGTAGCTGGCGAATAGTTACTTTTTGTAATATGTAAATCTTTGATCTAGGTTAAGAATTGCGTATTGATTTAAAATTTTTAAAATTTTTGGAGGTATCTCACATGAAACAAGGTACAGTAAAATGGTTTAATGCAGAAAAAGGCTT